>PVBE010469852.1_pt1 | contig 50007 bp, 48 predicted proteins | sample 1631181 | NCBI WGS metagenome assembly PVBE01 (sample SAMN08397723, study PRJNA350692) | Marine metagenome, whole genome shotgun sequencing project. | isolation source: water | place: Pacific Ocean | collected 2012-04
ACGCAATTACCTCAATGTGTCCCAAGGGCGCTGACGTTAGACACGCTCCCCAGCTATGTCGCCATCCCCGAACACCAGGACCTGCAAGCCGGCCAGATGATCTTGACTACGCATCGCATCAACGTGCAGACCCTGTCGCGAACCCAGAACTGCAAATGGTTGAGCGAGATTTCGCACGACAATCCGGCCTGGATCAATTCGCAAAGCGCCACTGAGCTCGGCATCGGCGACGGCCAACGGATCCGCATTAAATCGGCCATCGGCGAGATCGAAATGACGGCAATGGTCACGGAAGGCGTGGCGCCGGGGGTTGTCGCCATCTCCTCGCACGGCGGTCGCTGGGAATATGGCCGCTATGCATCAGGCAAGCGGGCCCCGCTGGGCGTCGAGGAGGGGGCCCATGGCAAGCGCAGATGGTGGCAAGCCGGTGGCAAACATGCCAACTGGATCATTCCCATCTCGTCCGAGCCGATAAGCGGTCAGCAGCGCTGGATGGACACTGTGGTAGTGGTGAGCAAGGCATAATCGGCCTTGTATCCGTCCCGATCTCTGTTTTTTCGGGGACGGGAGCAAAACGGAGGAAATCACTGAATGCCCGCGCACGGGGACGCCCCTCCGAGCGAAACCATGTTGCCCCGAAAGCGGCATCGGGGACTGTTGCGCTGGTTCGACGTTGTCCGCCACCATCCCTGGATAGCGATGGTGGTGGCCGTTGCGGTCGGTGGAGTCGCCGTCGTGACCATAGATCTGACCGACCACTATTTCTCAACCGACAATTTTTGCGCTCATACCTGTCATGTGATGGAGCGCACCGTTTTCGAGGAGTTGAAACAGTCCAAGCACTGGATGACGTCCAGCGGCGTGCGGCCGAAGTGCGCCGATTGTCATGTCTCGGGGCGCCTCACTTTTGCCATGTGGGATCATTTCATCGGCACTGGCGAGTTGCTGGTATGGCTGACACATGATCTCAGTCAGCCCGGGTCGTTCGAGGAATTACGCCCCGCTGCCGCCCAAAGGGTGCGCTTCCAAAGGCTCGAGAACGACAGCGAAAAATGCCGCTCATGCCACGTCATGGAAGGCATCAAGCCCAAACGCAAAAGGGGACGGCGCATGCACGACGAAGCGCTCCGGGACGGCGTCACCTGCATCGTCTGCCACTACAATCTCGTACACAAGGAAGTCGAGCCGTCCGAGGCTTTTCTCGGCGCGATCGAAGCAAAATAAGTGTCTCGATCAGGGAAGGCGCGCCGCCGGTCGAGGTCGACGGCATGATTTTGTTGGATCCTAGCTTGCCAGGAATAGCCCTAGATCAAAACCCGCTCCGGGGGAAAGTTGAGCGTTACTGTCGTGCCGGCGCCGAACCGGCTGGCGATGTCCAGGCTGCCGTCGTGCAATTCCACAAGCTCCTTGACCAGCGGCAGTCCGAGGCCGGTGCCGCGGTGCTTCCGGGCCAGCGGGTTTTCAACCTGGCCGAAGGGCGTCAGCGCCTTGTCCAGGTCCGCGGCGACGATGCCGATGCCTTGGTCTCGTAACGCAAACCCTGCGGGCGCGACAGATCTCCGACCGAGGGACATAATGGCGGCCGGCCACCGGTTGGCCGCCTGGTCTGGGAGGAGGAAATGCGTGGATTGATGATGGACCTGCCGCTCTTGGTTTCGGGCTGCATCCAATATGCCGGGGACTATCATCCCGAACTCGAGGTGGTGGCCCGCGAGATAGACGGCTCGATATTCCGCTACGACTATCGCCGGGCCCATGACCGCTGCAAGCGCCTGGCCCAGGCGCTGGGCCGGCTCGGCATCGAACCAGGCGAACGCGTCGGCAGCCTGGCCTGGAACAGCCACCGTCATTTCGAGATGTTCTACGGCGTCTCGGGCATGGGCGGCGTGTTGCACACCATCAATCCCCGGCTCTATCGCGAGCAGCTCGTCTATATCGCCAACCATTGCGAAGACAAGTGGCTGTTCTTCGATCTCGAGACGCTGCCGTTGGTGGTCGATTTGGCGCCCGATTTGGAAACCATAGAGGGCTATTGCCTGATGGCGGACGAGGCCGATATGCCGGTCGACCTGGAGCTGCCCAACCTGAAGTGTTTCGAAAGCCTGCTGGCAGCCGAAGACGGCGACTACCAATGGCCCAGTTTCGACGAGAACAAGGCCTCGACCATCTGTTACACCTCGGGCACCACCGGCAATCCCAAGGGCGTGGTCTATTCCCACCGCTCTGCCGTGCTCTGCACCCTGATCGGGGCCGGTGCCGATTTCATCGGCGGTTACCGTCACGGCATGCAGGAGACCATGATGTCGCTGTCGCCGATGTTCCACGGCAACGCCTGGCAATTCCCCTACATAGCGCCGATGACCGGCGCCAAGCTGGTGCTGCCGGGTCGCGACTACGACCCGGCCAGCCTGGTCGAGCTGCTGCGCGGCGAAAGGGTCACCATTAGCAATGGCGTGCCGACGTTCTGGTTGATCCTGCTCGACCACCTGGGCAAGACCGGCGAGAAGCTGCCGGACCTCAGGGCCTCGCTGTCGTCAGGCTCGGCCCCGCCGCGCTGGATGGTCAAGACTTTGATCGAGGACTATGGCGTCGAGCTCATCAACACCTGGGGCATGACCGAGGCGCTGTGCGGTTCAAAGGGTTCATTGAAGCCGGGCGACGGCGATCTGCCGTCCGAGGCGCGGCTCGATAAGTTGACCAAGTCGGGCCGGGGCCTTTACGGCACCAGCCAGCGTGTGGTTGGCGAGGACGGCCAGGCGCTGCCCTGGGACGGCGAGAGCTTGGGCGAGCTCAGGGTCAAGGCGCCCTGGGTGTCGTCGGGCTATTTCAAGGGAGAGGGCGGCTCGCCGCTCGATGACGAGGGCTATTTGCATACCGGAGACGTCGCCGTCATCGACCCCGAGGGTTACATCACGCTGCGTGACCGCACCAAAGACGTCATCAAGTCGGGGGGCGAATGGATTAGCTCGATCGAAATCGAGAACCTGGCCGTCGGCCATCCTGAGGTGGCCCAGGCGGCGGTGATTGCGGTCGAGCATCCGAAATGGCAGGAACGGCCGCTGCTGATCTGTGTTCGCCAGCAGGGCAGCTCGGTCACCAAGGAAGAGATGATCGCCTACCTCGAAGACAAGATTGCCAAGTGGTGGCTGCCCGACGACGTCCAGTTCGTCGACGAGATCCCGCTCACCGGCACCGGCAAGGTCTACAAACTGAAACTGCGCCAGCAGTTCAAGGACTACCGCCTGCCTGCGGCCTGACGGCCGCAAACAGGCTGTTGTTATCGCTCACGGCGGCGGAGCTGTGCTCCGCAGCCTCCGCGGGGGCGCCGCAGTGGCGGCGGGTCGCGGTCGCTCCCGTTGCACCAAGACCAAGCAGCACAAAGACAAAGGGAACAGGCACCTTTTTTTGTAAGCCGGCCCCCGGAAGGGGGGTCGGAGGCCAAGCGCGCGGAGCGCGCGCCCGGTGAGGGTCTGCAAAAAAACACCCTGTTGGACGGCTTAGCCGTCCAACAGGGTATCGATTTCGTCCTGATCCATGGTTACGGTGCCGCCGTGGATGATGGCGCTGGCGATGTCCATGAGCTTTTGCAGGGTGGCCAATGTTTGGGAAGACGCAAGAGGTAATCAAAACCTGCCCCAATTGACCAATTTTAGGCCTGCCCTGGAGAACGATAGTCTGCTTGACGCCTTCCTGCTCAAGGCCGAGGAGCCGGTCTCGTTGTCGGTTTTCGTGCTGTGCGGCGGCGAATTAGCCGCACGCTTCGAAACCCGCCTCGAAGGGACGACGTTGGCGGCCATGCTGCCTCATCAGATCCGGACCCAGTATTTCCAGGCCTGCAGCCAGGCATTGCACCGCGAACAGCCGGTCCAGCTAGAAGGCCACTATGCCCTCTCGGCTACCACGGAAATGCGCTACCGCAGCGCCTTGCTGCCAGTACTGGCCACCGAGCCTCGCGGCTTTGGCTACCTGCTCGGTACCCTGAACACGGCTCGCTACCCGATCGTCAACTGATTGCTCAAGCGGCGCCCGGCCACTCGCTCCCCCTTATAGTTAGGAACCCAGGCTGCCCAAATCCTCGACTGGCGGGGCGTACCAGTAGGCGCCACTGACCGGACGCGAGAATTCGATCAAGCGATCGTAGATGCCGTCGCCGGCCACCCCGAACATGCGCCGCAGCAGGGTGTCGAAATGTCCCAGGCTGCGGGAAAAGGCCAGGAAATAGAGCCCGTGCTCCTGCACCGAGCCATAGGGAAAGCTGCGCCGGTAGATGGTTAGCGGCGCCCCGTCGACGGCGGTGTCGGTGCGGCTGACGTGTGAATCGTGTGGCATGCGCTCTGGTCCCAACTCGATGCTGTCGGCTTTGGTGCGGCCGATGACGTTCTCCTGTTCGCGTTCCGGCAAGGCGCCGAACGAGCCCAGATCGTGTACCCAGCGTTGGCTCAGCACGAAAGCACCGCCGGCGCCGACCTCGCCGACCGGGATCAGGGCAGCCGCCTGGCGCTCCTGGCCGCTAGGGTTGGCGGTGCCGTCGATGAAGCCGGTGAGATCGCGGGAATCGGCGTTGATGAAGCCCGACTGATCGACGCAGCTGGCGATTTCCGGGTCGACGATGCGGTTGACGTCGAGGGCTACGTCGAAATTTTCGTCGTGGCGTGCGCCATGGATCCAGAACAGCAGGTCGCCCTGGGTCGCCGGGGCGCCGGCGCCGTGGGCTGCCGCGATGGCCTCGAAGGGACGCAGATCAGCCGGCATGCGGTCGCTTGCCAGTTGCTGCCAGAGCCCGGCGCCAAAGGCCACGACCAAGTTGGGGCCGCCGCCCGAGGCCAGACTGCGGGCACTATGTACCGCCGCCGCCACGGCGGCCAGGTTGGCGCCGGGGCGCAGCCCGTACTCCATGACGAAGTGCTGCGCGCTGCCCTCTTCGAAGATGCCCGTTTGGGGTGTTGCCATGACGCCGTCCTTCACTAACCGCTAGCGCAGCCCGACAAAGCCGAGCCGCGGCAAACTGCCACGCGCGACAATCAGCCACAATTCCAAATCGCCGCAGCAAACCCGGATAATACGTGCCATCAGTCCTACAGGCGAGTGCCCTACAGGCGAGACAGGCGACAACCGCGTTTTTCTGCCGGTGAAAAATGCGGGCTCGGGGCCGGTCGAGATCTCCCCTGCCGCTCAGGCCGAATCAATTGTCAGAGACCGTCCAGCTCAGTTTCTAGATGTAAATTGACTGTGTGTCCAATGATTGCAGCTTTTCAATTTTCTTGATTTTCCTCAAATTACCCAAAGAAATAACCACACTCTTGACGTCATGCGAAGAACTCGCAAGAATGATTGGACCGTCGTCCAATCACCCTGAAGAGGTGGTGTGGAATTCGGGAGCAGTTCACAGGAGCAGTCCATGAACAACCAACAGACAACAACCGAAGATAGTCGCCGGGCGGAACTGGTGGGGCGCGGCGCCCGCGATGGCGCGCGGCTCTTCCGTGAGTGGTTCGGCCATCTCACCGATGTCGCCGAGCGCGGCGAGAAGGCGGCTTACGTGTTCGTCATGGGCAGCATGGCCGAACTGCTGCGCAGCTTCGACATGGAGGTCGTGTTCCCCGAAATCAACGCTTTGCAGACGGCCGTGCGCCGGGTCTCCGACGACTACCTCAACGTGGCCGAGGACTACGGCTACTCGCCCGACGTCTGCGCCTACGTCAAGGCCGACCTGGCCATGCATTTGCAGGGTGGCAAGCACCCCATGGTAACGCTACCCAAACCCAGCCTGGGCGTGCTGACCAACGCCTGCAACACCTACATCAAATGGGCCGAGATCTGGGAGCGCGTGCTGCATACCGAGCTTGCCATCCTCGACGTGCCGGGCTCACGAGCGGCCAGCGGCCCCAGTCTGCCGGGCAGCGAGGAGTACGCCAACGAGCGGCGTTACCTGGTCGGCCAGATCGAAGAACTGATCGCCAGTTGCGAGCGCCTGACGGGCCAGAAGTTCGACATCGACAAGCTGCGTGAACGTATGGTGTTGGCTAACCGCATGAGCGCCGACTGGCAGCGCGTGGTCGAGCTCAACCGCAACAAGCCCGCGGTCTTCAATGCTCTCTCCGACGGCACCGTCTATCTCGGCATGGCCAACTGCTTTCGTGCCACACCCGAAGGCGTGCAGTATTTCGCCGACTTGCACGAAGAGATGCTCTATCGAGCCGAGCACGGCATCGGCATCACGACTCAGATAGACGGCCAAGAGGTGCCTGCAGTGCAGGATTTCCGCCTCGGCTTCATCGGCGTGCCTTGCTATCCCATCTTCCGCAAGTTCAGCGAGCTTTTTGCCAACTGGGGCGGCGTCTTCGTCAACTCGGCCTACCTGACATTCGCCTCCGGTGGCACTGACAGCGGCTTCCAGTACGACCTGGAAAGGCCCGTCGAGAGCCTGGCCGAGAGCCTGCTGGCCAACGTCGGCGGCATCATGGACCAACTCTTCTACGAATGCCCGGAGATCGAGAATACGGCCTCGACCTACGACCTCGACGGCATCGTCTATCACCCCATCAAGAGTTGCCGCACGATTTCCACCGGTCTGGCGGATCGGCGTCACCGTGCCACCGAGGACTTGAGTATGGCGACGTTGTTCATGGAATCCGATATGATGGACCCTCGCGTGGTTTCGGAGGCCCAAATGCGTAACCGAGTCGATGCTTTCTTCGAGGGACTGATTGCCCGGCGCCAGCAGGGCGCAGCGTGACGGCGGTCCCCGCCCCATTGATCCCGGTCCCCGCCGAACAACTTGAAGCGAGAGATCGCGATGTCGCCAGCGAGCGCCGCGCCCAGATAGTCCAGGGCGCGGTGCAGGCCTTTGCCGAAAAGGGCTATTTCGGCACCACCATCGAGGACATCGCGGCCCGGGCCGGCGTCAGCAAGGGGCTGATCTACGTCTATTTCGAGGACAAGCAGGACGTGCTGTTCCTGACGCTGCATTACGTCCTCGACACGTACGCCCGCGAGTTGCCGGTGCTGCTGGAGGGTGTCGAGGGGCCGCTCGAGCGCTTGGAGAAGGCGCTCAGTTCTTATTGCCGCCTGATCGATCGAAACCGCGACAGCACCGACTTGGCCTACCAAGTGACGACAGTGCTGCCGGTCAAGCAGCGCGCCCAGCTCAAGGCCACTGAATTCAAGGTCAACCGCATCCTCCAGAGCTGTTTGGAGGCCTGCTTCTATGGTGGCCTGATGCGGCCTGCTAATCTCGACTTTCTGGTCTACCAGTACGTCATGTTCTGTCACTCTTGGGCCCTCAAGCGCTGGGCCTTTGAAGACAAATACAGCCTCGAAGACTACATCGCCGAGGGTGTTCGGTTGCTCATCGAACCTCACCTCACGTCCGCCGGCCGCGAACACTGGGGCCCAGTACCCACCATCACAAAAGGATGACACGTCTGACCGCTTTGCCGGTCCTCTGGGTAGGAAGCAGCGGGCCGGCGATGCGGGGCCATCGGCAAGCGCTGCTGACGCCCTCCACAGCGCCGGAAAAGCGACCCGAAGGGCGGCCAGGAAGGACCATCGGACGTCGTCCCGCAGCCCTTGTGATGGTCCCCCATCACGGCGGGACACGCTCCTAGCACAAGGTCGTCCCTGTGGTTCTTCCTGGCCGTCAGACGTGCCATCCTTTTGCGATAGTGGGTACTAGATCACTAGCAGCAGAAGTAGCGGTAGCGTGAGGAACGAAAGCGTGCTCGAGATTACCACCATGCCGGCGACGTGGGTCGGGGCGTTGCCGTAGCGCTGAGCGAAGAGGTAGTTGAAGACCGCTACAGGCATGGCGCAGTCGATGATGAAGACGCCGCGGGTGACGCCTTCCAGGTCGAGCAATTCGGCCAGGCCGATGCCCACGCCGATGCCCATGCCGAGGCGCAGCAGTGAGAGCCAGAATCCGCGCCTGAGGTCAGCCACCTTGAGCCGGGCCAGCGAGACGCCCAGCGTAATCAGCAACAGCGGGATCATCAGGCCGCCGATCAGGCGTGTGGTGTTGGCCAGCCAGGCTGGCGGTGCGCTGCCGCTGAAGACAAACAGCGCCGCGGCGGCGATGGCGTAGATCAGCGGCGTACGCACCAGCACGTGCCACGATGCGCTGCCGGCGGCAATGGCGGCGCCGATGGTGAAGTTACCCAACGAAGTCACGGTGAAAAACGCGATGCCCAGCGCCAAACCCTTCTCACCGAACGCAAAGAGACACAGTGGCAAACCCATATTTCCGGCATTGGGAAACATCAGCGATGGCAGATAGGGCCGTAGCGCCAGCCCCCAGAGCTTCAGCACCAGCGTGGCCACCAGGGCAAAGCAGAGCGTCGCCAACACGGCATAGCCGGCCATCGAGCCGAAGGTGGCGGGCGAGACCTCGAAGCGCGTCAGCGTGGCGAAGACCAAACATGGCGTGCCGACGTTGTAGGTCAACGTTGTAACGAACTCGGTATCGTAGGGCCGCTCGAGGTGGGCCCAAATGAAGCCGATGCCGGCGCCGCAAAAGACCGGCGCGACGATGGCGAAGAGCTCGCCGATCATGGTGCCGCCGCCTTCAGGCCGTTTGCTCCGGTCCCGGTGGCGTCACCTTGAGCGCCACGATCTGATTGCGCTGGCGCTTGAGGATGACGAAGGTGTAGCCGTAGAAGGTGAAGATCTGCCCCTCGACCGGTATGACGGCGGCGTTGTAGATGACCAGCCCGGCGATAGTCGCCGCTTCTTCGTCCGGCAGGTTCCAGTCGAGCATCCGGTTGAGGTCGCGGATGGTCATGGCGCCGTCGACGACGTAGGAGCCATCGGCCTCGGCGCGCACGCCGCTCGCCTTGACGTCGTGTTCGTCGACGATGTCGCCGACGATCTCTTCGAGGATATCTTCCAACGTCACCAGCCCCATGATGGCGCCGTATTCGTCGACCACCAAGGCGAAGTGGATGTGGCGGGCGCGGAAGGCCAAAAGCTGTTCGTGCAAGGACGTGGTTTCGGGCACGAACCAGGGCTCGCCGGACACCGCGCCGATGTCGAGATCGTCGAGATCCCCTTCTTGGTTCGACAGTGCCCGCAACAGGTTCTTGGCGTGCAGCACGCCGACGATGTTGTCGGGGTCGTCGCGCCATAGCGGGATGCGGGTAAAGGGGCTCTCCAGCACCTGCTCGACGATGCGCGACGAAGGCTCGTCGGCCGAAATCGTGGTCATGTTCTTGCGATGCACCATGATCTCGTCGAGTTCGACGTGGGCCAGATCGAGGATGCCGCCCAGCATGTCGCGTTCATGCTTGACCATATGGCCTTCGCGGGTGTGCAGATCGATGGCACTGCGGATATCCTCGGATGCCGTCAGGATCGGTGCCTCGCCTCCGGCGGCGCCGAAGAGGCGCAGTGTTAGTCGCACGATGGCCTGCAGGCCGCGGGTCAGCGGCGCCAACAGCGTCACCAGCGGTCCCAGCAGCGGCGCCAGCGCCAGCGCTGTGCGGTCGGCCTTTTGAATGGCGTAGCTCTTGGGCAGGATCTCGGCAAAGATCAGCACAAGGGCGGTCATCACGATGGTGGCGTAAAACACGCCAGCGTCGCCGAAGAAGCCGATGAAAAGGCTGGTGGCCAGCGCCGAGGCGAAGATATTGACCAGGTTGTTGCCCAGCAGCACGGCGCCGATGAACTGGTTCTTGTCGGCGCTGAGCCGGCTGACGATGCGGGCCCTGCGGTTGCCACGCCGGGCCAAATGGTCGATGCGAGCCCGGCTGACCGCCGTCAGCGCGGTCTCCGAGCCGGAAAAGAAGCCTGACAGCACCAGCAGCACGGCGATGGCGACAAGCGAAAGGATCAGCGTCACGTCCACGACACCAGATCCCCGCTCCCCGGCGCGCTTGTGGGTACCAGCTTGTCGGTCAGCAACGCCAGCACTTCCGCTTCCGGCACCTCGTTGTTGACGAAGGCGTCTCCGATGCCGCGGGCCAGGACAAAGACCAATCGACCGCCTTGCACCTTCTTGTCCTGGCGCATGTGACCGAGCAAGCGTTCGGCCATGCTCTCGTCCACGCTCCCGAGCACTTGGCTAGGTTCGGTGGGCAGGCCGACGGCAGTCAGATGGCGGCTGACGCGCTGGGCCTCGCCGGCCGCCGCCAGCTCCAGCCGGGCCGACAGCTCGAAGGCCAGGCAAAGTCCCACCGCCACTGCCTCGCCGTGGGTCAGACCTCCGCCGTAAGCTGCCTCCGCCTCCAGGGCGTGGGCGAAAGTGTGGCCCAGGTTCAACAGTGCCCGGGCGCCACCCTCGCGTTCGTCGGCCGCTACCAGGCGGGCCTTGGTGCGGCAACTTTCGATCACGGCGCGCCGCCGGGCCACGGCATCGCCGGCCAGCAGCGCGCTGCCAAACTCCTCCAGCCAGGCGAAGAAATCGGCGTCACCCAGCAAGCCGTACTTGACCACCTCTGCATAGCCCGCGCGCAGGTCACGTTCGGGCAGGGTGTCGAGTGCAGTGGTGTCACAGAGCACCAGCCGGGGTTGATGGAAGGTTCCGACCAAGTTCTTGCCGTGCCGCGTGTTGATGCCGGTCTTGCCGCCGATGGCGCTGTCGACCTGGGCCAGCAGGGTGGTTGGGGCTTGGATCACGTCGACGCCGCGGCGCAGCAGGCTGGCAGCCAGGCCGGCAAGATCGCCGATGACGCCGCCGCCCAAGGCCAACACCGCCTCGCCGCGTTCGATGCGGGCCTCCAGCAAACTGCCCAGCAGGGCTTCCAGATGGGTGAAGTCCTTGCTTGCTTCGCCGGCCGGCAGCACGATCTCGGTGCAAGCGAAACCGGCCCCCCCCAGTGATTGCAGGAGGCCCGGCAGATGTAGCGACGCCACCGTCTCGTCCGTTACCACGGCCAGGCGGGGCTGGGGCAGTAGCGGTTTCAGCAATTTCCCGGCACCGGCCAGCAGGCCCTTGCCGATGACCACGTCATAGGAGCGTTCCGCCAAGGCGACGGCGATCCGGGTTGGGTCGGCACTCACAGCGCCGGCTCCGTGGCGGCCAGGTTCTCGACGAGGTTCTCGGCGGCCAGGGCGGATATTATCGCGCTGACCACCCGGGCGTGGGGCGAGCGATCGGTGTCGACGACGATGTCGGCCTCGCCGTAAATTGGATAACGCTCGGCCATCAGGTCGGTCAGCGCCTGGCGCGGGTCGCGCCCCTTGAGCAGCGGCCGGTGGTGGCGCCGGCTGACCCTTTCGAACAGCACCTCGAGATCGGCGCGCAGCCAGATCGACAGCGCCTTGTCGCGGATGCGCTGGCGCGTTTCGGGGTTCATGAAAGCGCCGCCGCCGGTGGCCTGGACGTGGACCGGTCCCTCCAACAGGCGGGCGATGACGCGCTGCTCGCCGGCCCGGAAGGCGGCCTCGCCGTGTTCGGCGAAGATTTCCTCGATGCTGCAGCCGGCAGCCTTTTCGATTTCGTCGTCGGCATCGATGAAAGGGAGAGCCAGGCGTTCGGCCAGGCGCCGGCCAATGGTGGTCTTGCCGGCCCCCATCAGGCCGACCAGCACCAAGGAACGGGCAGGCGCCGACAAAGACGGGCGTTTGCGCGACTTTCGGTTCGCGCCACGTGCCGCTTTGCGGGCCGCCCGTTGAACGCCGGCCCCACTATCGATAGACTGCCGCAACTTTGCCACATTCTCACCCTAACATACGTGGTGAATCGCTGTCCGCAAGCTGTCGAACCCAGATTTTGCGTGTTTTTGAGCCATGTCCAAGGCGCACTTCATTCTCATCGTTGTGATCGCTGCCGTCGTTGTCGGCGGTGCCGTATTCCTGGCGACCTGGGATATACCCGCACCCACGCAAAGGGTCGAGAAGGTGCTGCCCAATGATCGCTTCCCGCGCTAGAGCGTGGCTGCTCGCCCTGGCCCTGGCGCCGGGTTTGGTATTGCCGGCGGCTGCCCAGGTGGGCAAGCCGAAACGACTGTTTCCCGCCGCCCCGGCCCCGGCGGCAGCCACCCCAAGCGAGGCGGAAAAACCGCTGGCCGAACCCGCGCCCGCCCCCGTCACTGAACCGAGCGGCACCACTGAGACGGCAGAAACTCCAAATAAACCACCCACTGCGGCGGCGCAGGATAGCGTCAGCGTCGGTGAGTTGGCCGAGATCGATCCCAGCTCGGTGGGCATCCTCAACACCGAGAACGGCGGCTTTGGCGGCGACATGTGGGCTGGTTCCGATCGCCTGCTGGTCGAGCGGCTGTTGCCGCGCCTGCCCATGGCGACGCCCTCTCGCGCCATGCAATCTCTGGCCCAGCGCCTGCTGGCCAGCCAAGCCATGGTGCCAGAGGGTGAGACGGAAGCGCCGAGCCTGCTGGGCATCCGTGTCGAACGCCTCAGTGCCGGCGGCCGCACCACCATGGTCAATGATCTCCTGGAGCTGGTCTCGGCGCGTCTCATCGATCCGGCCTTCAGCCGGGCCAAGATCGACGGCCTTTTGCTGGCCGGCAACAACGCCGAAGCCTGTGCTGACGTGCCCGAGCTGATCCGGCAGTATGAGAACCCCTATTGGCTCAAGACCATGACTTTCTGCAAGGCACTGGGCGGCGAGCACGAGGCGGCGCAACTGGCGGCCTCGATTCTGCGCGAACAGGGCGAGACCGGCGACGTTGCCTTCTTCAATCTGGTGGCGGTGCTGGGCGGCGACAACGACACCGTGGTCGACAGCCTGATCGATCCCTCGCCGTTACACATCGCCATGCTGCGGGCTGCCCGCCGGGCCGTTCCCGGTGACGCCGTGCCGGGCGCCCGCCCGGCCATTCTGCGAGCCATCGCCACGACCCCCAACGCCGCCATCGAAACCCGCCTGCAGGCTGCCGAGCGGGCCGAAGCGGCCGGCGCTCTGCCGGCCGATGCGCTGGCCCAGGTATACGCCAGTGTCGATTTCACACCCGAGGAACGTGAGGACTGGGTGGTCGTTACGGCCCAGCAGGAAGGGCCGCGCAGCAATGCGCTGCTTTATCAGGTGGCGGCCAGTGAAAGCGATCCCGATGTCCGCGCCCGGGCCCTGGCCCAGGCCTGGAAGCAGGCCCGCGGCAGTGGCCGTTTCGGCACTGCGGCGCGGGTCAACCTCGAGGCCGCGCGCCAGCTCGAACCGACGCCGGAATTGGCATGGGTGGCGGCCGCTGCCGGCCGGGCGCTGCTGGCCGCGGGCGACGTGGATGCCGCCCGGCGCTGGCTGGACAGCGTCACGGCCGCCACGACAGAGAGCAATCCCAATCCCCATGCTGTGCGGGCGGTGCTGGAGCTTTGGCCGCTGGTGCAGATCGCAGATGACAACGAAGGCATTCCCTGGAATGCCGCCATCGCTACACCCTGGTGGGAAGGGCAAAAGGGTCTGAGCGGTGACAAGGCGCAGGAAAATGCGGCGCTGCTCTATACGCTCTTCGATGCCCTGGGCTACCGCCTGCCGGACGCCAACTGGAAGCCGCTCTATGAGGCGCCGCTGACGGTCAGCGCCTACATGCCGTCGACAGCGCTGTGGCACGGACTGGAGCGGGCGTCCAGCGAGGGCCGCGTCGGCGAAACCGTGCTGCTCTCGTTGCTGGCTCTGGGTGAGGTCGGGCCGCCGGGTGCCAATCCAGTGACGTTGCACGGTGTTATGCGGGCGTTGCGCCGCATCGGGCTCACCGCCCCGGCCCGCCGCATCGCCCTGGAAGCGGCCCTGGCCCGGGGGCTTTGATCGTAGCCCGCATTTCTCGCCGGATCACGTCACCTGGGCGCGACGCAGGCCGTGACCCGGTGAGAAATGCGGGCTAGCCGGTTTCCGTCATGGACGATCGCCACATCGAAGCCTTTCTCGAGATGATGTCGGCCGAACGTGGTGCTGCCGCGGCGACGCTACGCAGCTATCGCAGCGATCTTTTGGGTCTGAGCGATTTTCTGGCTGCCCGCGACTTGACGCCGGCAGCCGCCGAGGCCTCCCACCTGCGTGATTTTCTGGCGGCCGAGGCGCGAGCCGGGCGGGCGCCGGCTACCACCGCACGGCGGCTTTCTACGGCCCGCCAGTTCTATCGCTTTCTCTACGCCGAGGGCTGGCGCGGCGATGATCCCACGACCGCCATCGAAGGTCCCAGGTCGCCGCGGCCGTTACCCAAAGTGCTTTCGGAAACCGAGGTCGAATGCTTGCTGGCAGCGGCGCGGCAGCGGCCCGGGGCACCGGGTCGCCGGCTCGAGGCCGCCATCGAGATCCTCTACGCCACCGGCCTCAGGGTTTCCGAGTTGGTGGCGCTACCGCTGGCCGCCGTCGTCGACAGCCGGTTGTTGCTGGTGCGCGGAAAAGGCGGGCGCGACCGCCAAGTTCCGCTGGGTCAGGCGGCCCGCGATGCCATCGAGCGCTATCTGGCGCTGCGCGACCACTTTGCCGCCACCACCTCGCGCTGTCTGTTTCCCTCGCGAGGCGCCGCCGGGCACCTCACAAGCCGCCGCCTGGGCCAGTTGCTCAAGGAATTGGCGCCGGCCGCCGGTATCGATCCCGCCCGGCTGTCGCCGCACGTGCTGCGCCACGCCTTCGCCAGTCACCTGCTGGCCCACGGCGCCGATCTTCGGGCCGTGCAGCAGATGCTGGGGCATGCCGACATCTCGACCACCCAGATCTACACCCACGTGCTGGAGGAACGTCTCAAGGCCCTGGTCGAGGACCATCATCCCCTGGCACTGGAGCCTGCCGTCAAGGCCCGCCGGTCGCACTCCAGGTCCCGCCATTGACAGGCTGTTCCACCATTGACATTGTGCCCGCTTCGCGGACGCGGGCGGCTTATGGCGCTGTCGCGTCCGTTTTCTGACAGCCAAACCGCAATCGGAGTCCCGCATGAGCTTCACCATCGTCGAGGAAGTGACACCCCGTCTCAATCGTTCGGAGTTGGCTGTTCCCGGCTCCTCGCCGCGCTTCTTTGAGAAGGCTGCGGCGGGCGACGCCGACATCGTCTTTCTCGATCTCGAGGACGCCGTGGCGCCCGATGACAAACCCCAAGCGCGCAAGAACGTCATCCAGGCGATCAACGATCTCGACTGGGGCGAGGGCCGGCTGTCGGTGCGTATCAACGGTCTCGATACCCACTACATGTACCGCGACGTGGTCGACGTGGTGGAGCAGGCCGGGGCCAAGATCGACCTGATCATGGTGCCCAAGGTGGGCACTGCGGCCGACATCTACGCCATCGACATGTTGCTGACCCAGATCGAGCAGGCCAAGGGTTTCAAAAACCGCATCGGCCTCGAGGTGATCATCGAAACGGCGCTCGGTATGCAGAACATCAACGAGATCGCGGCCGCCAGCCCGCGGCTCGAATCACTGCATTTTGGCGTTGCCGACTATGCTGCTTCGACCAAGGCCCGCACCACCAACATCGGCGGCCCCAATGCCGACTACCTGGTGCTCACCGATGCCGATGCCGAGGGCAACCGCGAGAGTCATTGGGGCGACATGTGGCACTATGCCATCGCCCGCATGGTGGTGGCGGCTCGGGCCAACGGCCTCCGACCCATCGACGGCCCTTTCGGCGACTTTTCCGATGCTGCCGGCTACCGCGCCCAGGCCTTGCGCGCGGCGGTGCTGGGCTGCGAGGGAAAGTGGGCCATCCATCCCAGCCAGGTCACCCTGGCCAACGAACTCTTCAGCCCCTCGCCGGCCGAGGTGGCCAAGGCGCGGCGTATCCTCAAGGCCATGAAGGAAGCCCAACGTGCCGGTCAGGGCGCCGTGGCGCTGGATGGCAGGTTGATCGACATCGCCTCGATCCGCCAGGCCCAGGTGCTGGTCAAGAAGGCGCGCGAAGTGGGCGCCCGCAAGCCGCGCCTGGCGCCAGTCAAGAAAGCCGCCAAGAAGCCCGCTAAGAACAAGAAGCCTGCCAAGAAGAAGGCTGCAAAAAAGACCGCCAAGGCGCGGTGCTAGGGCTCCCTGGGCGGCGGCGCCATGAACGCTTTCCTCGACTTCGAAAAGCCGATCGCCGAGCTCGAGGGCAAGATCAAGGAGCTCAGGCACCTGGCCGAGGAGGGCGACGTCAATATCGCCGAGGAGGTCTCGAAGCTAGAGGCCAAGGCCGAGCAGCAATTGCGCCAAACCTATGCCAACCTGACGGCCTGGCAGAAGACCCTGGTGGCGCGCCATCAGGACCGGCCGCACATGAGCGCCTACGTGGACCGGCTGATCGAGGACTACACGCCGCTGGCCGGTGACCGGGCCTTTGGCGAGGACCGCGCGGTGTGCGGCGGCCTGGGCCGTTTCCGTGGCCGCTCCGTGATGGTGCTGGGCCACGAGAAAGGCGACGGCACCGACGGCCGGGTGCGGCACAACTTCGGCATGGCCCAGCCCGAAGGCTACCGCAAGGCGGTGCGCCTGATGCGTTTGGCCGACCGCTTCCGCCTGCCGGTGATCAGTTTCGTCGATACCCCCGGCGCCCATCCCGGCGTCGGCGCCGAGGAACGCGGCCAATCCGAGGCCATCGCCCGCAGCATCGAGGCTTGCCTCAGCCTGACGGTGCCGCTGGTCGCCGCCATCATCGGGGAGGGCGGCTCGGGTGGCGCCGTGGCTTTGGCGACGGGAAACCGGGTCTGCATGCTGGAGCACGCCATCTATTCGGTGATCACGCCTGAGGGCTGCGCCTCGATCCTCTGGCACAGCGCCGAGCGAGCCCAGGACGCGGCCGAAGCGATGAAACTAACGGCTCAGGACCTGCAGCGATTGAAGGTTATCGACGAAGTGGTGGCCGAGCCCATGGGCGGCGCCCACCGCCTGCCCGAAGCCGCTATCGAGTCCGTCGGCGAGGCCATAGCCAAGGCGCTTGACGACTTGGTCGATCGCTCTCCCGACACACTACGCGCCGAACGCCGGCAAAAGTTCATCGCTATGGGCCGGGCCGAAGACTGAGCTAGCAGCGACTCTGAGGGATCTTTTTCTTCCCCTCCTGAGACTTCACAGCTAGCCAGTCCGTGATGCGTTGGCAGTGAGCACACCAGCGCCAAACAAAAAAGTCGCTCCGATACGGTTCACAATTTTCAGCGTTGAAGGTCGCTTGAATTGTGAACGGAGGCCGTTTGCGAAGTATATCCACATCAGACTGTTGACGGTAGCAGCCATCAAAAACGTGGCTTCCAAGATCACGAATTGATCGAAAACCGGTTGTTGTAGGCTGACGAACTGGGGAATAAAGGCGATATAAAAGATCGGACCTTTTGGGTTAAGTGCAGTGACGGCAAATGCATCAATAAACATCGACCAAAATGAGCGATTTGCTGTTCCGTCCGCCATATTTTTTTCGCTATTTGGTTCGTTCCAGAGCTTGTAGGCGAGCCAGACCAGATAGGCTGCACCGGCGTATTTCATCACAGAAAACAGGGTTGCCGAGGCCGCGATAATCGCGCCGGCACCGAGGAGCGAGAGTGTCATCGCAACGAAAGCCCCGGCGACTACGCCAGGAACCGTTGCCCATCCCGTCGATCGCCCGCTTTTGAACACGTAGCCGACTGTAAGGATAATGTTGGGGCCGGGGATTAGGACAACGGCGATACTGGCGAATGTAAATGCAATCCAAGTTTCAAGGGGCATAATCAGGTCCGATTTTCATCAACATCTGTGAACTTTACCGTGAGCGCCCGTTGAGGCTCACCGGGACTAACCGGCCAATTCCCCGTTTCGCTCAGTACCGAGCATAACGGGATATGTTCATCTATCCAAGGTCGGGAACGCCGGACGCTCACAAAGTTGGCGCGCGAGGTTTTTTTGCGGAAAAGACCGGTATCATCATTGGCCAAGTCAATTTGATCCACTCTTATCGCGAAGACAGTGGACGCGCGTAGGTAATGCGCTTCACTTTCGTATTGGAAAGTGACATAGCGGCCAAACGCGGATTGGTGTAGAAGGCCCGTCTGCAGATGGCCGCCGTTCTTGCCCCGCCGAACCTCGGAGAGAGCGTCGCCCGTCAGCGCGCTCAGCGCAAGTGTGTCGTCCAGTTCGAGATAGGGGAGCAAACAGGCGCCCCACGAGATCTCGCAACCGTAGAATTTCGGCCCAGCCACCGTTCGAAACCCACCCGCACAGATCCTCGCGTCTATTCTATGCGGGGATTCCGGGATGAGATCTACGCTACCCCGCCACCAGGCCAACGGCGACGGGGTCGCCGACGCGTTCGCTGATGGTTGTCTTGAGCTTGGCCAGGGCCTCCTGTTCGATCTGGCGCACGCGTTCCTTGCTGATGCCAAGGCGGCTGCCCAGGGCCTCGAGGGTTGGCGAGTCCTCCTGCAATCGGCGCTCGCGGATGATGGTTTGCTCGCGCGGGGTGAGCTCGGCCACGGCGTCCGACAGCCAGAGCGCCCGGGTAGCGGCGTCTCGGGCCTCGGTCACCAGTTCCTCCGGGCCGGGGCCCTGAGCCGGCAACAGGTCTTGAAATTCGCTGTCGCCGTTCTCGCCGACGGAGGCGTTGAGCGACTTGTCGTGGCCGGTGAGCCGCGCTTCCATGATCTCGACGTCGCGCAGTGGCACCCGGAGCTGGTCTGCGATGAACTGCTTACCCGCAGCGTTCAAGTATTCGCCGCTGCCGTCGATGCGGGCGCGCAGCCGACGCAGATTGAAGAAAAGCGACTTCTGGGCCGCCGTGGTGCCGGTGCGCACGATCGACCAGTTGCGCAGGATGAATTCCTGCATCGACGAGCGAATCCACCAACTGGCGTAGGTCGAGAAGCGCACCTGGCGCTCGGGCTCGAAGCGCGCCGCCGCCTGCATTAAGCCGACGTTGCCCTCCTGCAAGAGATCACCGATCGGCAGGCCGTAGCTGCGAAAGCGCGAGGCCGTGCTAACCACGAGGCGCAAATACGGTGAAACCAGATCATGGAGCGCCTTGCGGTCGTCTTCTTCGCGCCATAGCCGGGCCAGTTCCAATTCGCGATCACGTTGCAATAGCGGGATGCTCATGGCCGCCTTGATGAAACGGCGGTTGGCCTGCTGAGTCTGCGGTGTGTCGATATAGCCCATTTTGTTATCCCGTCCTGCTACCGGCCGGTGTCCCCTCCCTCGGCCTAACAAATAGTCGACATCGTTGGTCGGATTAAAATTAGAATTGATCTAAGAAGCGTTGTCAACAGGCCTTGTGGCCGAGTTGAAAAAAGGCCCGCTGGGGGCCCTGAGATTTGGAGTTTTCAGCCCTTTCCGGGCGATAACGATAGCGTGAGCCGGAAACCACCTGGCCGGCCCGATTGGAATTCTATACCTGAATCCAATCCGTGGGTTTGCCGTCGAGGGTGAAGCAGGCGGCATTGAGGTTGCCGCCGAAACCGCAGCCGCCATCCAGGGTCGCCGTGACGTTACCCATCTCCAGGCCCTTTTGTCTTCTGTCGTGACCGCGTACGACGCGCACGAAGTCGGCGTAAGGCGCTTCGATGGCGGCGAAGTAGCCCGATCCCCACCACAGGGTATCACCCTGCTCGCTAAGCGGCCGGCTGGGATCGAGGCCGGCGGCGACGAAGAGCAATTCGCCGTCACGAGTAAAGGCGAGACGCTTGAGCGCCCCCAGAAGTTCGTCGTGGCCGGGCCTGTCATGGACCGCGGCGCGCAGTTGAACCGTCCAGCGGGTGATGGCGATTGCGCCTTCTCGGCAGCGGTCGTGTCCCGCCTCGGGCTGGCCACCATAGGCCGCCAGAGTGGCACCGACGCCTTGATCGAGCATCCAGGTCAGCACTTCGCCTGGGTTTTGCGCGAATTGGAGCTCCAGGAGCTTGCGCCACATTTCCTCCTGGGCGCCGCGCAGGAAGACGATGTCGTCTGGGATCATCCCGGGCCGCGCCAGAATTGTGCGACGAAATCGCAGCAATTCGTCGACTGTGCCGCCGACATCGCCGTAGCCCAGGAAGTTGCCCAGATAGACCAGCCGGTCGTTGCGCTCGAAGCGTTTTTCCAATTCAGAATGCAGGGCCTCGAGGCGCCCGGTCTGGCCGCGTACGGCGCCCACCGCCCAAACCCGACGCGTGGCACTCAGTGTGGCGTAGATGCTGTCCTCGGGGACGGCCATGCGGGAGTCCTGAACCAGTGCGGCAGGGAATTAACCCTGCCGCATCATAGCATCGCTGTAGCGCCAAGTGTTGGCGCTGCTGCCTCAGGCTGCCGCCAGCACGCCCTCCAGGCGCTCGGTGGCCGCGTCCTCGTCGATTTTTTCGACGGCGGCCAGTTCTCGCGCCAGGCGAGCCATGGCGGCCTCGTAGATCTGGCGTTCGCTATAGGACTGGTCGGGCTGGTTGGAAGAGCGGTGCAAATCGCGGATGACTTCCGCAATGAAGACCGGATCGCCCGAGTTGATCTTGGCCTCGTACTCCTGGGCGCGGCGGCTCCACATGGTACGCTTGACGCGAGCCCGGCCCTTCAGAGTGGTGATCGCCGAGGCCATCTTCTGCGGCGTCGACAGGCGCCGCATGCCGCTGGTCTTGGCCTTGCCGGTCGGCACACGCAGGATCATCTTGTCCTTTTCGAAATTGATCACGAAAAGCTTCAGCTTGGTGCCGGAGATCTCCTGCTCCTCGACGCCGGTAATCTTGCCGACGCCGTGGGTGGGATAAACGACAAAGTCGTTGGTCTTGAAATCGCTGCTCTTGGCCATTCGCTCGCTCTCTTACAAAAACGCCGGCACCAGCATTTGGGCAACCCCCAAGGAATTGACTTGTGGGAATGCAATGCGGTATCGCCGATCCTACCCCCGGCCGGCCCATTCTTACCCCTGCCGGAAAGGCCGGTCGCGACGCCGGCCGCCCAGTCTCAAAGTCATGTCAATGCTTGTGACCGCAACAATATTACCACAACGCACGTGCAAAATATAGTGTGCAGTGCGAAATCGTAAACAGATGGCTGTACTTCGAGCGCCTGCCGCGTCGGGCTAGTCTCCGGTTCCGGGATTCTCGCTGAAGTGTTCTTCGAACTTTTTGGTGACTTCCTTCCACTCCTCGCGATCCTCGGGGGGTTCGCCCTTGCGGGTGATGTTGGGCCACTTTTCGGCATATTCCTGGTTGATCTGGACCCAGCGTTCCATACCGTCGTCGGTGTCGGGCTTGATGGCCTCGATGGGGCATTCGGGTTCGCAGACGCCGCAGTCGATGCATTCGTCGGGGTGAATGACCAGCATGTTCTCCCCTTCATAGAAACAATCCACCGGACACACCTCGATGCAGTCCATGTATTTGCATTTGATGCAGCCGTCGATGACGATATAGGTCATGCTGGTCTCCCCTTAGTGACTACTAGTGCTGGCTGGGCGGCGACTCGTCCGCGAGCCCCAGACGCGTTACGACGCGGCGCCGGGCGGCACCGCGTTCGCGATCCGAGACATATATCAAGCCGCCAATACGACGCAAGAGGTTGGCCTCGTAGTCGTGCAAAATTCCATCGGCGTAGGCCACCTCCCAGAGCATCTCGATAAGCTCGATGCGTTCCTCCGGGGCATAGGCGTCCTTGATGGCACGGGTAAAGCGGAGTAGATGATTGGCCTCGTCCTGGGCGCCCTCGGCCTCGCTCATCAGGGTGGCCGATTCCTCATCCGTGAGTTCGAAATGCCGGCTCAGCAGCTTGCCGATGGTGTCGCGCTCGGCGGCATCGAAACTGCCGTCGAGGCAGGCGGCTTCGACCATCAGGGTAGCTGCCGCCAATTGCCTGCCGTCAGCCCCGGCGCCAGGCGCAATAGTCCCGATGCCCCCGGCACCTTCGTCCACGGCCTCGAACAAAGCCTTGATGCGATTGATCACGGTCCCGCCGAACTCGAATTCAAGAAAACTCCCTGGCGGCTTGCCTATCACATGCCGCCTGCCTGTTGCAACGCGTTGCATCATGGCGATTGGGAAACCGCCTAATGCCTGTCGCGCAGGCGGTCGGTGGCCCGGCGCTGGGCCTTGGTGGGGCGGCCCGTCCCGGGTTCGCGATCGACCCTCGCCGGCTTGGGCGGATCCGTCTTGGCCGGTGCTGGCTCGAGATCCTCATAGAGCCCCTGGGCCTCCGCGGCCGGGCCGCGGCGGCTGCCCAGGTCGACGACTCGCACCACTCGGATCAGCCGGGCCTGGGGAAAGGTCAGGACGTCGCCGGGCCGCACCTGCTGGTTGGCCTTGGCCACCACCTGGCCGTTGAGCCGCACGCGCCGGGCGGCACAGAGCCGGCTGGCCAGGGCGCGGCTTTTGAAAAAGCGCGCGAACCAGAGCCAACGGTCGATGCGCAGGCTAGGGCTCATGATGGCTTGGTTTTCGCCTGCAGTTGGCCCAGCACCGCGAACGGCGAGCTATCGGGGGCGTTGGGTGCCCGGCGTCGGCCGTGTGTTCGCGGTTTCGCCTGCCCAGCAAAAACGAATCTCTGGTCGTCGCCGCGGCCCTGGGTGCGGTAGCCGATGTTGCGCATGACGGCGGCGAACTCCCGGCGTTGGCAGCCGACCAGTGAAAGAAGTTCGTGGTTGGGCACCACCGGCCCCGCCCGGGCCAGCTTACGCACCGCGTTGGCGAGCTTTTCGATCATGTCGATGCGCACGGCGCGGCTACCGTAGCGGTAGAAGCCGGCGGCCGCGTAGAAGCCGGCCGGCCGCGCCGCGTCGATGGGCAGTGAAACCAACCCCGGGGATGGTATCGCAGGCAGCTCTTCAAGTCCCTGGTGCACAGCCCATAGCAGACAGCAAAGCGCCGCCGCCTGGGGTTTGAGCAATGCCGGCAGGAAGACCGCGTGGGCGCCGATGCGCAGCCCGGCTGCCCGCAGCGCCGTCCTCTCGGCTGGCTTTAGGGCGTTCACTTGGGTCGCCACCTGGTTCCGCGGTAACGCTCCCAGGTTTTCGCCGAGTTGGAAGGCGAGACCCCGACCGGGGGCCGAGAGATCGAGCTTGGCCAAGCCATAGAGCGGTCCCAAGTGGCGCTGCAGGTAGTCGCTCAGCCAGCTTTCCAAACGTACTGCGACTGGCCGGCTGGAGTTGCCTTCGAGCTCGCCCAGCAGCAGCTCGAGCGCCGGTCGTGCTACCTCGCGCCCCGGGGCCAAGCGGGCTACAGGCGCCGTGTGCCAGAGCACCTGACCTTTGCCATCGAGCGTAATGTCGGCGTTGGGCGCGGCTGCCAGGCGGCGGGCTCGCTGGGCCATCTCGTGACCGGCGATGCGTAGCGCCGCCGAGCGCACGGCGCGGGCCTCGAGGCTGTTACCATGGGCTTCTTCGAGGACCAGGCGAAAGCCCTTGAGTAGGCCGACCTGGTGGCCCTCGACCAGCACCTCGCCAGCCGCCGAGACGCTGCCCAGCAGGGGGCTCCCGGTCCTTCAGCCGGCGCACCAGGACGGCCGTGCGGTGGTCGACGAAGCGCTGGGTCAGGCGCTCGTGCAAGGCGTCCGAAAGCCGGTCTTCGATGGCCCGGGTGCGCTCCTGCCAGTGCCCGGCGTCACGGATCCAGCCCTGGCGATGGGAGATGTAGGTCCAGGTGCGAATGTGGGCGATGCGCGCCGCCAGGGTGTCGATGTCACCGGCGCTACGGTCGAGGCGGTCGACCTGGGCCGCCACCCAGTCGCCGGGCAGGCTTTCCTCGGGCCCGCTGAGGTGACCGAAGATGCGGCCCAGCAGGGCGGCGTGTTCCTCGGCCAAGGTCTTGCGGAAGTCGGGAATCTGGCAGACCTCCCACAACAGCCTGACAGTGGCCCGGTCGCGTGCGCGCCGGGCGATGGCTTCGTCCTTGGCCAAGGTCTCCAGTGCCGTCGCGTCGGTGGCCAGGCGGGCCGGCAGCAAAATCTTGCGCAAGCCTTCGTCGGGGGGGACTTCGAGGCTGGCGCGCAAAGCCGTCAGCGAGCGGAAGTCGAGCGCCGTGTTACGCCAGTGCAGGCTGCGCAATGCCCGGAAGCGATGCGCCTCGACGTGCTCGACGACCTCGGGCCTGAGATCTCCGGCATCGGCCGTGGTGCCGAATGTACCGTCGCTCATGTGGCGCCCGGCGCGGCCGGCGATCTGGGCGATCTCCGGGGCATAGAGGGTGCGCAGACGGCGGCCGTCGAATTTGCTCAGCTTGGCGAAAGCGACGTGGTCGAGGTTCAGGTTGAGGCCCATGCCGATGGCGTCGGTGGCCACCAGGTAATCGACCTCACCGGCCTCGAACATGGCTACCTGGGCGTTGCGGCTGCGCGGCGACAGCGCTCCCAGCACCACCGCCGCACCGCCGCGTTGGCGCCGCACCAATTCGGCGATGGTGTAGACGTCGGCCGCCGAGAAGGCGACGATGGCGGAACGGCGCGGCAGCCGCGAGAGCTTCTTGTGGCCGGCGAAGGCGAGCGTCGAGAAGCGCGGACGGCCGACGAACTCGGCCTCCGGCACCAGGCGGCGGATCAGCGACCTTATGGTGCCGGCGCCCAGCAGCATGGTCTCGGCGCTGCCCCGCGCCCTGAGCAGGCGGTCGGTAAACACATGCCCGCGTTCGGGATCGGCGGCCAGTTGGATCTCGTCGATGGCGACGAAGGGAAAGCGGCGCTCCAGCGGCATCGATTCGACGGTGCAAACGAAATAGCGGGGCTGCGCCGGTACGATCTTCTCCTCGCCCGTCACCAGAGCGACTTGGGCCTTGCCCTTGGCCTTGACCACCCGGTCGTAGACCTCGCGCGCCAGCAGCCGCAAGGGCAGGCCGATGACGCCGCCAGAGTGGCCCAACAGGCGCTCCACCGCAAAATGAGTCTTGCCGGTGTTGGTTGGGCCCAAAAGGGCCGTGATGCGTGGCGCCGGTGCGTTCATGAAGGGGGTTCGTCAAGGGGAGCCATGTTGGCCGCAATCCAGTGTGCCAGTGTCGCCTCGTCGATCTCACTCGCCGCCAGATCGCGAAATACGAAAACCGCGTCGACCTCGGGTGCCGTCATAGTGTGGTCGTTCAACTCCAAAAAGACATACGCTGCCAGCAAGGCCGCACGCTTGTTGCCGTCAATAAAGGGGTGATTGCGCACAATTCCGTAAGCATAAGCGGCCGCCAATTCCGCCAGGTTCGGTTCGCCGTAGGCTGCCAGATTTTGGGGCCGGGCCAATGCCGACTGCAAGAGGCCCTCGTCACGAACACCTCCTTGCCCCCCGGAATTCGCTATTGCTTGCTCGTGGGCGGCTAGAGCGAGCTCAAGTGGCAGCCAAACGATGTCAGTCATTTGGCGAGTTCACGAAGTGCGTTGCGATATTGTCTCTGGCCCTTTTCGAGGGCTTTCATACCTTTGGCAAAGACATCGTCGTGGGGCGTGACGCGGAATCCGTCAGAGGCGCTGGTGAGGTACAGCACGTCGCCCTCTCCGACGTTGAGTTCTTCGAGCGCGGCCTTGGGAATGGTGACGCCCAGCGAGTTGCCGACGCGGCGGATCTTCAGGTTGTACATGGCTTCGTTCCTTGATTTTCGCCAAATTTTCGTTGATACAAAAGTTATTACAATGCAGAGTCGCCGTCAATGCACAACCTGGCCCGCCGCCACGTTGACTCGCCTGCCCGAATCCCCGTACTAACACCATGTTGCAGGTGCGAAGGACGAGGTCATGAGCGAGTTTACCAAGAAAAGCGAATCCGACTGGCGAGCCCTGGCGGAGAAGGAGCGCAAGGGCAAGAGCCCCGACGAGTTGACCTGGCAGACGCCCGAGGGCATCGCCGTCAAACCCCTTTACACGGCCGCTGACCTGGCCGACATGGAGGAGACGCTGCCCGGCTTCGCGCCCTTCACCCGCGGCGTGCGCGCCACCATGTACGCCGGCCGGCCCTGGACCATCCGCCAGTATGGCGGCTTCTCGACGGCGGCCGAGACCAACGCCTTTTTCCGCCGCAACCTGGCGGCCGGCCAGTCCGGTGTCTCGGTGGCCTTCGACCTGGCCACCCACCGGGGCTACGATTCCGACCACCCCCGCGTCGTCGGCGACGTCGGCAAGGCCGGCGTGGCTATCGACACGGTCGAGGACATGAAGCGCCTCTTCGAGGGCATCCCGCTGGACAAGGTCTCGGTCAGCATGACCATGAACGGCGCCGTTTTGCCGGTGCTGGCCGGCTACATCGTGGCCGCCGAGGAACAGGGCGTGGCGCCCGAGGCGCTTTCAGGCACCATCCAGAACGACGTCCTAAAAGAGTTCATGGTGCGCAACACTTATATATACCCGCCCCAGCCCTCGATGCGCATCGTCGCCGACATCATCGCCTTCACGGCGCGCGAGATGCCGCGCTTCAACTCGATCTCGATTTCCGGCTACCACATGCAGGAGGCCGGGGCGACGGCGGTGCAAGAGCTCGGATTCACCTTGGCTGACGGCGTCGAATACGTGCGCGCGGCGCTGAGCCAGGGTCTCGATGTCGATGCCTTTGCGCCCCGGCTGTCGTTCTTCTTCGCCATCGGCATGAACTTCTTCATGGAAGTCGCCAAGTTGCGCGCTGCGCGCCTCTTGTGGGCCGAGTTAATGACCCAGTTCGAGCCCCAGGATCCTCGCTCGCTCTCGCTACGCACTCACTGCCAGACCAGCGGCGTCTCGCTCACCGAACAAGATCCCTACAACAACATCGTTCGCACCGCCTACGAGGCCTTGGCTGCGGCGCTGGGCGGCACCCAAAGCCTGCACACCAACGCCTTCGATGAGGCGCTGGCGCTGCCCACCGATCATTCCGCCCGCATTGCCCGCAATACCCAGCTAATACTGCAGGAGGAGACCGGAATCACCAATGTGGTGGATCCGCTGGGTGGCTCCTACTACGTCGAATCATTGACCAACAGTCTGGTCGCTGAGGCGCGCAAGTTGGTCGAAGAAGTCGAGGAATTGGGCGGTATGACCAAGGCCGTGGCCGAAGGCATGCCCAAGCGCCGCATCGAGGAGAGCGCAGCGCGCCGCCAGGCCCGCGTTGACCGCGGCGAGGACGTCTTCGTCGGCGTCAACAAGTACCAGGCCGACGAGAACTTCACCGATTTCGATCTGCTCGAGGTCGACAACACTTTGGTTCGCGATGCCCAAGTGGCGGACCTGGAAAAGATCCGGGCCGGGCGCGACGAGGCGGCCTGCCAGGCGGCTCTCGACGCCTTGGAAGCGGGCGCCCGGGGCGACGCCAACCTGCTCGAACTAAGCGTCGCGGCGGTGCGCGCCCGGGCCAGCGGCGGCGAGATTTCCGATGCCCTGGAGCGCGTCTTTTCGCGTCACCGGGCCGAAACCCAGAGCGTCACCGGCATCTACGGCGGCGCCTATGCCGATGATAGCGAGTTCGGCGCCCTGCAGGCCCAGGTCGAGGCCTTCGCCGACGAGGAGGGCCGGCGGCCGCGCATACTGGTCTGCAAGCTGGGTCAGGACGGCCACGACCGCGGCGCCAAGGTGATCGCCTCGGCCTTCGCCGACATCGGCTTCGACGTCGACATTGGGCCGCTTTTCCAGACCCCCAACGAGGCCGCGCGCCAGGCGATTGAGAACGACGTCCACGTGGTCGGCGTCTCCTCCCAGGCGGCTGGTCACAAGACCCTGGTGCCGCAGTTGATCGAGGGACTCAGGAGCGAAGGCGGCGGCGAGATCGTGGTGGTCTGCGGCGGCGTCGTGCCGCCCAAGGACTACGCCGTACTGGAGGCCGCGGGTGTCGCCGCCGTGTTCGGCCCCGGCACCAACATCACTGCCGCCGCCGGTCAAGTTCTGAGTCTATTGGGACGACGGCGCCAGGCGGCCTAGGTGGCCGAATACCTACCATCGCCCCGCATCGCCCGCCATTCCTGGGGCCGGCTGGAACTTGAGGACGGCCGCGGATTTCGCGATGCCAAGCTTTTTCCCGGCGGAGCCCGGGAATGGGACTGGAACGAGACAGGCACCAGCCATAGCCCTGGAGTGCAGCCCGCCGACGTGGCCGAGCTGGTGGAGAACGGCGCCAGTGTTGTGGTGCTTTCGGAAGGCCGAAACAGGCGCCTTGCGGTGAAATCCGAGACCTTGGCCTGGCTGCAGGATAAGGGTGTAATGGTTCATGTTCTGGAGACCGCGGCAGCCATCGAGCTTTACAACGAGCTCGGCCGGGATCAGGCGGTGGGCGGGCTTTTCCACTCGACTTGTTAATTCGTCCTATGGAATATCCCGGGATAGGGAACAAACCCGGTAAAACTAGGGTTTTCCCTGCATTTTTGTTGTGTCCCCTTTGCTTCGGTGATAGCTAGGACACAGGGTGGCGTTGTATCGGAATCCACATGACTCCGGCCGAATTCGTCGAAACCATCAAGCTACATGAACGCTTCGTGCGTGGCCTTTTGGGCGGCAAGCGGGCCGATCTCAGGGGGCGTGACCTGAGCGGCCTGAAGTTGCGCAACATCAATTTGGAAGACTCGCTCTTGAACGGTGCCAACCTCACGCGCTGCGATGTTTCCGGCGCCAACTTTCGCAGCGCCAGGATGAGCGGCGCTTGCTTCGACCACGCCCAATCGACCGGCGCAGATTTCCGTACCGCCGATCTTCGCGGTGCCCGATTTCGCAGCGGCAAGCTTGAACGCTCAAAATTCGGTGGTGCCGATCTGCGGCCCTTGCGAGACCCGGACAGCGGAGACGTCCAGCGCTGCGAATTCGTCAGTGCCGTCCTCGACGGTGCCGACTTGCAAAAGGCCAAGCTGCCGCTGGCCGATTTCCGTAGCGCCTCGATGATCGGCGCCGACTTGCGCAAAGCCGGCGCCAGCGGTGCCCGCTTTTACGGCGTCGAAGCGAGCCGGGCTGACCTCAGCGGTTGTGAACTTGAAAAGGCGGACTTGACCGGTGTCGTACTGCGACAGGCGACACTGAAGCGGGCCAACCTGCGCTCAGCCAATCTGCCGCGGGCCTCGCTGGCTGGCGTCGACGCCGCAGAGGCGACCCTCGACAACGCCAATCTCGAAGAAGCCGATCTTTCGCAGGGCTGCTTTCACAACGCCTCGTTGGTATCGGCCAACCTGCAGCAGGTAAATGCTGAAGAAACCGACCTTTCGGGTAGCAACATGAGCGGAGCCCAATGCCAGAGTGGCAACTTCAACCGGTCGGACCTTGGCGGCGCCAACATGGCGGACGCCGATTTCACCAAAGCGCGGCTCGAAGGTGTCAATTTCCAGGGCGCCAGTCTGGCCAGTGCCATCCTGCCCCCGGCGGTGCGTTATCTGCTCGAAAAAGACGGCGGCATCGAGGTCGAACTTGATCTTGAAAAGATCCTTGGCGAACACCTTCGCTGGATCGAGAGCAACGGCGGGGAGGGCCACCGCGCCATGTTGACGGCGGCCGATCTCGGCGGTTGCGACCTCAAAGGCGCTTGTCTCAATGGCGCCGATCTGCGTCACGCCAAGCTCTGTGGTGCCGATCTCTCCCATGCTCTATTGGTCCTGGCCGACCTGGCCGAGGCCGACCTCAGTCAGGCCAACCTGAAACACGCCGACCTCAGCGGCGCCGATCTCAGGGGTGCCAATCTTGATCGCGCCCTGCTGGCGGCAGCCCAGCTCGATCCGGTGGAGTTGCTCAGTGCCGCCGGCTGGCGCACCGGCCGCCACTGGCCGACCAACCTCAGCGGCGCCAGCCTCAAAGGCACCGATTTCAGCCAAACCGACTTCAGCTCTGCTGTAGTAGCCAACACCACGCTGCCGCAAAAGGGCTAACCTCCAGGCAAACAGCTCCGTTCCGTGTGCGCCTTTGATGCTATGTTGGCGGCATGCAGCTGAGCGAACAGCAGGTTCAGATCCGCGACATGGCGCGCAGCTTTGCCGAGCGCGAGATGGCGCCCTACGTCGCCCAATGGGACCGTGACGAGAAGGTTTCGATCGCCACCCTCGAAGCCATGGGCGAGCTCGGCCTGATGGGGGTCTGCATCGATCCCGAATGGGGTGGGGCAGGGGCCGATTTCCTTTCTTACATCCTGGCCGTTGAGGAGATTGCCGCCGCCGACTGCGGGCTTTGCAACGTCATGAGCGCCAACAATTCACCGGTTTGCGCTGCCATCCAGGACTACGGCAGCAGGGCGCAAAAGGAGAGATTCCTTACGCCTTTGGCCTCGGGTCAGCAACGTGGCGCCATTTTGTTGACCGAACCACAGGCGGGTTCTGACGCCGCCAATCTTCGCACGCGGGCCGAGCACCGGGGTGACGGCTACCGTCTCAACGGCTCGAAGTCCTTCATTACCGCCGGCCAATCGGCCCACGTCGCCATGATCGTGGCGGTGACCGATCCAGCGGCCGGCAAGCGCGGCATATCGTGTTTTCTCGTGCCTACCGACAGCCCCGGCTATCGCGTGGCACGGCTCGAACACAAGCTTGGACACCGCACCTGCGACACCTGTCAGATCGAGCTCGAAGACCTGGTGGTGCCGGCCGAGCAGCGCCTGGGCGACGAGGGTGAGGGCTATCGTATTGCCTTGGCCTACTTGATGGAGGGGCGCATCGGTGTTGCCGCCCAAAGCGTCGGCATGGCCCGCACGGCCTTTGAGGCGGCCCGGCGCTATGCCGAAGAGCGCGAAACCTTCGGCCGGCCCATCGCTGATCACCAAGTTATCGCCTTCAAGCTGGCCGACATGGCAACCCAGATCGAGGCGGCGCGCCAGCTCACCTTCCACGCCGCCCGCCTCAAGGAAGCCGGCGCCCGGGCCCTCAAGGAGGCTTCGATGGCCAAGCTCTATGCCTCCGAGATGGTCGAGCGGGTGACCTCGGCGGCCATCCAGATCCACGGCGGCTACGGCTATCTCAATGATTTCCCATTGGAGAAAATTTACCGTGACGCGCGAGTGACGCAAATTTATGAAGGAACGTCCGAGGTCCAGCGCATCGTCATCGGCCGCGAAATCAGGAGTAATTGATGGTCCCGAAATTTTCCGTCCGCCGCCTCGATCAGTGCCTCAACGTCGACGATTTTCGCCAGCTCGCCGAGCGCAAACTGCCGTCGCCGGTCTATCACTTTCTCGTTGGTGGCGCCGAGGACGAGGTGACGCTCGGCCGCAACGTGGCGGCCTTCGAGGACTACGACCTGGTACCCAATTACATGGTCGGTGTCGACAAGGTCGATGCCTCGACCGAGGTGCTGGGTCAGAAACTGGAATGGCCGGTATTCTGCTCGCCCACCGGCATCACCCGGCTCTTCCACCCTGGCGGCGAAGTGGCGGTGGCCCGGGCGGCCGGCAGAACCGGCACCGCCTACACCCTTTCCGCAGCCGCCACAGCCTCGATCGAGGAGGTGGCGGCGGCCGGTGCCGGGCCCAAGTTCTTCCAGATCTACTTTTTCAAGGACCCGGGCCTGACCGAGGAGTTCGTCTCGCGCTGCCGGGCCGCCAACTATCCGGCGCTCATGGCCACCGTCGACACTCCGGTGGCCGGTAACCGCGAGCGCGACGTGCGTACCGGCATGATGGTGCAGCCGCGGCTGACGCTTTCCGGCCTCATCAGCTTTGCCACCCACTTCGGCTGGTCCCTGAGAATGCTGACGGGCGCCAAGATCAGCTTTCCCAATTTCGCCGATCGCATGGCGGCAAGCGGCGACGATTCGCAGAACGCCGCCGAATACATGGGCTCGCAAATGGACAGCTCGGTAAATTGGGACACCGCTGCCAAGCTGGTCGAGCTCTGGGGTGGGCCCTTCGCGCTCAAGGGCATCCTCTCGGTCGAGGATGCCAAGCGAGCGGTCGACATCGGAGTCAGCGCCATCGTCGTCTCCAACCACGGCGGCCGCCAGTTCGATGGCGCCCCGGCCGCCGTCGACCGCATCGCGCCCATCGTCGATGCCGTCGGCGACCGGGTGGAGGTAATCCTTGATGGTGGCGTGCGCCGCGGCAGCCACGTGCTCAAGGCCATAGCACTTGGCGCCAAGGCTTGCATGATCGGGCGGCCCTTCATCTACGGTCTGGCCTCGGGGGGTGAGGCCGGTGTGGACCGCGCGCTGGGCTTGCTGCGGGCCGAAGTCGAGCGCGCCATGGCGCTCTCGGGCTGCCGGACGCTGGCCGACCTCGACCGCAGCCGGGTTGTCTCGCGCAGGCCTAACGCTAGCTGACTTTGACCCGCGCCGGCGCCACAGGCAGGCCCGGCACCTCGACCGGCATGCGGAAGACGCTGCCGGCATCGTCGCGGTCCACGCCTTCGGTGCCGGTGACGATGTAGAGGTCGCGCAGATCGTCGCCGCCGAAGCACAGCGACGTCACCATGGGGATATCGACCGGGATTTCGCGCTGCTTGCTGCCGTCGGCGGCGAAGACGTCGACCCGGCTGCCGTGCGCCACGGCGACCCAGACCGAGCCGTCCTCGGCCACCGCCAGGCCATCGGGCACGCCGGGTTTGACCTCGGCGAAGATACGGTGGGGCGAAAGACTGCCGTCGTCGGCGACGTCGTAGACCCGCACGATGTGGCGCACCGATTCCGAATGGTAGAGCAGCTTACCGTCGGGCGAGAAGCCCATGCCGTTGGTCAGCATGACGTCGCCGCCGACAACCCGGACCGAGCCATCGGTGTCGATGCAAAATAGCTGGCCGGGCAGTGGATCGTCGTCGGCGCCCACCGGTCGGAATGCCAGAGAACCGGCGTAAATGCGCCCGGCGGCGTCGCTGGTGATGTCATTGAAACCGAGGATGCCGGCTTCCGGATCGCCGTCCAGCAACACCTGGGTGTCGCCATCCAGAGGTTTGTAGGCAATGTTGCGGCCCGACACCACCAAGCCGCCTGTTTCGTGCAACACCATGCCGCCCATGCCCCGGCGGTGCTCGATGACGTTCGAAACCGTGCCGTCGGCGGCCAGGCAAAAGGCGCCGCCGTTGATGACGTCGGAATAGATCAGGCCGCGGCCCGCATCCCAGAGTGGCCCTTCGATCAGGCCGTATCCGCTTGCCAATTTTTCCATGAATTCGGTTCCTCAGTTCTCGCCTGCCCAACCTTCGACAATCTCATCGACGCTCCTGATCTCGCAGAGCAATTCCATGGCTGCCAGGCTGGCTTCGTGGGCCTGGCGGCTGCCGGTGGCGCAGGCATCGTGGGCCACGCTGACCTCATAGCCCACGTCGACCGCGTGGCGCGCCGTAGCCTCGACCACGTAGGTCGTGGAGACGCCGGCAATGACCAGCTGCCGGGGTCGCCAGTGGGCCTGTACTTCGGCCAGTTGCGAGCCGTGAAAGCCGCTCATGCGGGAGTGGCTGACGACGATCTCGTCCGCCACCGGTTCCAAGCCGGCGATGAATTCCGTGCCCCAGGTGCCCTCGACCCAAGCGTCTTGGTCGATGATCTGGCGGAAGATGGGGGCGTTGGGCACCAGGTTGGCGTGGCCCGCATGCATGGCGTAGCGCACATGCACCAGCGGCACGCCGTGCTGGCGGGCGCCGGCCAGCAGCCTGCCGGCGGCCGCCATGACATCGCGCCGCCAGTCCTCGGCGTCGGCGGCCAGACCGATGCGGATCTTGCCGTCCGGGTGGCAGTTTTCGTTCTGGTAATGCAGCGCTACCAGTACGCATTCGCCTTTGGCCATGTTGATCCTACAGCGCCCGGTAGACGAAGAACCGCGCCGGGTGCGTGACCTCGTCTTCAACCGCCACCAGGCCGACAAAATCGCTCGTTACTGCCAGCGGTTGGCAGCGCCCGGCCGTCTCCAGGGCCTCGAGCTTTTGCTTGAAGCCGTCTTGCTCGTAGGTCTGCACGGTAAGCGAAAAGATGAGATGGCCGCCCGGCCGCGTCACCCGCACCAACTCATCCATCGATTCAGCCGGTGCATGACCCACCGTCAGCACGCCAGTGGAGACCACCGCCGCGAAACTCGAGTCGGCGAAGTCGAGATGTTCTCCCAGCGTCATATTCTCCAGCCGGCTGTAGACTCCTTTGCGCTGCGCCACCGCCAGCATGCCATCCGACATATCGATGCCAACCAGCTCGCTGAAGCCCAGGATGGCGAGCATCTCGCCGATCAGTCCGGTACCGGCGCCGGCATCGAGGATGGGGCCGCCTTCGGGGTCGAGGTGGCGCCCGGCCAGTCCGGCCAGCACGGCCGGATAGCGGTAGCCGTAGGTTTGCAGGTCGCTGTCGTAGTCCTCGGCCCAATTGTCGTAGAGCTGCTTCAGCTCAGTGGCATCGCTGGCGCCGTAGACTTTGTGCAGCCAGTTCTGGGAACTTTCCTGATTCATTTTTGCCTTCCTCCCGGCTGCATCATAGCCGGGTTGACGACTTGACTCGACCGCCTGGCCACATCTAAAGACGGCGGTCGTCTTCTATTGGGTCTGCGCTTCTTGGCCACCATCGAAAACACCCATATCAGGCTCGACTATCGCGAGAGCGGTACGGGCGAAGCCGTTGTGCTGCTGCACAGTACCGGCTTCGATAGCGGCCAGTGGCGTGGCGTCGGGGAGATGTTGGCCCGGGATTTTCGGGTGCTGGCGCCCGATCTGCCGGGCTATGGCGAAAGTCGGGTGGTGGACGATGGCATGAGCCTGGAGCACGACCTGCAGGCGGTCGTGCTGCTGCTGCAGCAATGCGGCCGGCCGGCCCACCTGGTGGGGCATTCCTACGGCGGCCTCCTGGCGTTGCGCCTGGCGCTCACGGAGCCAGCGCTGCTGGCCAGCTTGACCCTGATCGAGCCCATGTCGAGAGGGGTCTTGCAAGGCAGCGACGCGGCGGCGGCCCGGGCCGAGGCTGGCGCCGGCGCCGATTTCGCAGCCGCCCTCAACAGCGGCGATATGGTGCAGGCGCTAGAAGCCTTCGTTGACTACTGGAACCGCCCCGGCGCTTGGAAGGTCATGGGCGAGGAAGCCCGTGCCAAGCTGCTGGCCCGTGGCCCCAAGATTATGTGCGAAGTGGCTGCGGTGGACGCCGACGAGGCGCCGGCCGCGATCTATGCGGGCCTGGCGCTGCCCACGTTGCTGATCAGTGGCGGCGACACCCGGCCCTCATCGCGCCGCGTCTGCGAGTTGGTCGCCCACGCCATACCCGGCGCCCGGCACGAGCAGATACCTGGCGCCGGCCACCTCTCGCCGCTCAGTCACCCGAACGAGGTGGCGGCGCTGATCGCTGGGCATGTTCGTGCGGGCTAACTCTCGTCAGCCTTGGTTGCGGCCTTGCTGCGGCGGCTGCGCTTAGGAGCGCTCTTGGCATTTTCCGACGGCGCGTCCTTGGGCCAGGGGCCGAAGGGATAGGGCATGTCCTCGGTCTTGAAGGTCAGGAACAGCACCATTTGGTAAAAATACGTGGCCAGGCTTTGGCCCAATACCTCGAGCTGCTCCAGGGGCTTGCCGGTGAACAGTTTGAAGAGGAACTGCAATACCACTACCGCTCCCAACACGATCTCGGCCACGTTGAAGACAATTACGAACAGCAGCATGTAGACCAGTCTGAACCAGGTGCTGCCTTCGGAAACATGTTTCTTGGTATCTGCGTCGAAAGTCATGTGGATCCCCGGTATGGCGGAGCATTCCGTATAGATGGCTATTGCCGGCCCCGGTTCAAGCGTTTGGCGAGCTAATACTTGAGGCGCGCCAAAGTCTTGGCTGCCGTGAGCTCACGCAAGGCGTCACGGGCGATCCAACGTGCTGCCGGGGTGCCGCGCTCGGCAATGCGTTCGGCACAGGCCACGGCTGCTTCGTTGAGGGCCCGGTTGCGCTTGCCGATCTGCCGCAGCGCCCAGTTGACCGCCTTTTTTACGAAATTACGGTTATCGTCGGATTTGGCTTCGATTACCGGTAGCAGCTCCAGGAAGCTCTCGTTTGGCGCCTGCTTGTGCTTCCAGGCCAGCGATGCCATCAGGGCGAAGCCGGCCCGCTTGAGGTATTCGGGCTCGCTATCGGTCCAGGCTACGGCCTTTTCCCAAGCCGCATCGAGGCGCCAGAAAAGATTGGCGCAACACTGGTCGCAGACGTCCCAGGAATTGAAATCGCCGGCCCAGGCATCCATCTGCGCCGGCGTCACCGCTTTCGCTTCCTCGATCATCGGAGCCAGCAGGCGGGCGTCGTGAATGGCGCTATGCCAAAGCGCCGTTGCCAGGGCGTGATCGCTGCCGATTTCCTTGGCCAGGGCGCGGATCTGGGGAATGCGCAGACCGAAGGCGTTTTCGGCGCGGATGCCGAAGCGCGCCATGCCGGCCAGCGAGGCGGGGTCGGAAAGGACCTTCATGCGGGCAAGTACATCTTCTAACTGCATATCGGGCGCCTGTTATCAAACTAGAAACACTTTTGTGGACAATATAGGTGTGACAGAAGTCGTAGCAGAGGCTGGCGCGAGGCGCTACACTGGCACTTGATCGGAGGGTGCGAAGTGCTGAAAAAGATTCTTCCGTCGCTCTTTTCGGGCAAGAAGGAGCGTGGCGCGCTCAACATGCGCGGCCAGACCCGCATGATTCGTAAACGCGCCGATGCCGAGGAACCGTCTGGCGCCGAGGGTGCAGATGCCTCAGCGGTCGCCGGCGAAACCGTCAAGCGGGTGCTGGAAACCGCCCGGGCCGGTGCGGCGAGCGCGCCGGCAGCGGCCGAACAGGCCAAGGCGCCGCCCCAAACTCGTGAGGCGCTGATTGCCGAAGCCCTCGCGGTGCGCCGCAAATCGGCCAAGATCCTCGACGATCTCGACCCCGAACTTCGTTTTCGTGTGGTTGCGGCCGCTTTGGCGCAAACCCGCGGAATTCTTGGAGAAGACCGTTAGTTGCAGGCTGGGGAGGCAGCGGCATGGCGGTCAAATAATCGTGAGCAGGAGGTATTGTTAGGGAATTGGATATCGTGCCCTGGTTAACTAGATGGGCTTATCGAGGGCCGTGCTGGGAGGCATCAAGCGGTTCTCGCGATTTGGGGAGTGGTATGGCCGGGGGTAGTTCGATGGGTGACATTGAGGGGAGAGTATTGTGACCGACGTGTCCAGCACGGAAACGAAGAAGCGTGGCTACGACAAAGAGGGATGGGACGAGATCCTGCCCAAGTGCCGCAAAATGGAGGAACGGCTGAAAGAGAATGCTGCCTCGCTGCGGCGTAATTCTCTGGCCATTGCGGCAGGAGGCGAGAGGCTGCGCTTGCAGGCGCAATGGCTGCGCAACGAACACCACGGCACCGATCATTCGGCCAACGTCGTTTGCTTCACGGTGCCGAAGCGGCAAGAAAGGGCTGACCAGCCCGCTGAGCCGGTCGAAGGCTGGGGCGAGGTCATCGCCTTTCCGGGCGCCACCGACTGAAGTTTCCACTCAATCAGCAAGGAAAAACGCGGCCCTCGAGCCGCGTTTTTTTCGCCGGCAGCAAATGCTCTAGCGCAGCACGAATCCCTGGCCCAAAGGGTCGTCGGCTTCGACCGTGAAGCGGGCGCTGCCGGAATAGTGGGCCTGGCCGCCGACCTCGACAACGACGGCGGCATGGGGCCCGGCCCGCGTCGTCTCCACCAGACGGCCGCTGAAGAGCGCTCCGGTGATGCTCTCGAATTGTCGCTCCTCAGCAGGCGCGATCAGCCGCCGTGCCTGCTGGGCCGCCACCCGGGCCGAGACCCCGGAGCCGGTCGGGCTGCGATCGACCTGGCTGTCGGCGAAGACGCAGATGTTGGCGCTGGGACCGTCGCCGGTATCGTTGCCGTCGGTCAGGATGGTGCCGTAGAGAAATGCCAGGTCTTCATCGTCGGGATGACTCAGCGGCACTTGCGCCTTGACCGCCGCGGTCACCTGGTCGGCGGCATCGACCAGGTCGCGGGTGCGCGAGCGGCGCACGTCGAGGCCGAAGGTGTCGGCCGGGGCCAGGGCGTAAAAGGCACCGCCGTATGCGATGTCGACGACCACCGGGCCGTAGGTCTCGGTGCCCACCGGCTTATCCAGGGCGAAGGCGAATGAGGGCACGCTGAGGAAGCGTACGGCGCCGCTTTGGCCCTTTATCACCGCCACCCGCGTGCGCACCAGGCCGCAGGGGCACTGGATGGCCACTTCGGTCTCGGGCTCACGCGCCACCACCAGGCCGCTGTCAACGGCCCAGCGACCCAGCGCGATGACGGCGTGGCCGCACATCGTGCTGTAGCCTTCGTTGTGCATGAAGAGGACGGCAAGATCGGCCTCGGCCAGGTCGGGCTCGATGGGGACGACACCGTACATGTCGTAATGCCCGCGCGGCTCGAACAGCAGCAGGCGACGCAAATGATCGAGGTTCTCCCGTACATAGCGTCGCTTGGCCAGGATGGTGTCGCCTGTGATGACGGGAAAACCGGCTGTGACGATGCGTACGGGTTCACCGCCGGTGTGCATCTCGACAGTCTCGATGGCGGTAGTCTCAAGCGGCGTGTCGGCCATGGCGATCCTCCGAGCCGAGAATAGCCGAATTATCTTTGCTGGGTTGGGGCAAGCGTATTTTCAGACCACATTTGTCCCCTCCAGCGATGCGGGCTAGTCTCGCCGCCATGGCTAAGAAAGCGCAGCCGGACCTGGCGGAGGGCGTGCTGGCGGGTGACCGGCGGGCCTTGGCGCAGGGCATCACGCTGGTCGAATCGTCCCGCCCCGACCACCGCGCCGCGGCCGAGGCCCTGCTCGAGGCAGTGCTGCCGGCCGGCGGCGAAGTCGTGCGGCTGGGCATCAGTGGTGCCCCGGGAGTTGGCAAATCGACTTTCATCGAGGCCCTGGGCACCAGCCTGACCGCCGAAGGGCAGCAGGTGGCGGTGCTCGCCGTCGATCCCTCGTCGGTGCGTTCGGGCGGCTCGATCCTCGGCGACAAAACCCGCATGGAAGATTTGGCACGCGATCCCCGGGCCTTCATCCGGCCCTCGCCCTCTGGCGGCACGCTGGGCGGCGTGGCCCGGCGTAGCCGCGAGGTCATGCTGCTCTGCGAGGCCGCCGGCCACGACGTGGTGATTGTCGAGACCGTCGGTGTCGGTCAGTCGGAGATTGCCGTGGCTGCCATGGCCGACACTTTCGTGCTGCTGTTGGCACCCGGCGGCGGCGACGCATTGCAAGGCATCAAGCGCGGCATCATGGAAATCGCCGACCTGATCGTGGTCAACAAATCCGACGGTGACCTCAAGCGCGCCGCCGAGGCCATGGCGGCGCAGTACGCTGGCGCGCTGGGGTTATTGCGCCCCATCCTGGCCAATTGGCAGCCCGAGGTGCTGACCTGCTCGGCCGCGGCCGGCCAGGGCATAGCCGAAGTCTGGCAGGCCGTGCTCCGCCACCGCCAGGCCATCGGCGACCAGACAGCGCTGGCTGCGCGGCGCGCCGAACAGGCCCGAGCTTGGCTTGGCAACGAATTGGAGGAGGGCCTGGTTGCGGCGCTTCGAGCCGATCCGGGCACAGCCTCCCTGGCGGCGGAGCTGGACGCCCGGGTGGCAGCCGGTGAACTCTCGCCGGGCGCTGCGGCACGCGAAATCATCGCGGCTTTTCTCAAGCACTAAGAGTTTTGTCGGGCCCTCACCGGGCGGGCGCATCCGCGCCCTTGGCCTCTGCCCCCCATCTGGGGGGCGGCTTAGCGCCGCCGTTGCAAGGTGTTTTTTTGCTGTTTGGTCTTTTTGTGCAACGGGAGCGACCGCGACCCGCCGCTACTGCGGCGCGCCCGCGCAGGCAGCGGACCGCAGGTCCGCCGCCGTGAGCGACCTTCAAGAGTCAATCAGACGTACTTGACGTCGATGATCTCGTAGCCCTTGGAGCCGCCGGGCGTCGTCACTTCGATGGACTCGCCCTGGTCCTTGCCGATCAGGGCTCGGGCCAGCGGTGAGGTGATGGAGAGGCGGCCGGCCTTGATGTCGGCTTCGTCGGCGCCGACGATCTGGTAGGTCACCTCCTGGTCGGTGTCCTCGTCGGCGATACGCACGGTGGCGCCGAACTTGACGCCATTTCCCGACAACTTGCTGACGTCGATGACTTCGGCCCGACGCATTTTGTCCTCGATCTCCATGACCCGCGTTTCGACGAAGGCCTGGCGTTCCTTGGCGGCGTGAAACTCGGCGTTCTCGGAGATGTCGCCGTGCTCGCGCGCCACTTCGAGCGCCTTGATGATGGCCGGGCGCTCGACGGTCTTGAGGCGGCGTAATTCTTCTTGAAGGCTGTTGAATCCTCCCGAAGTCATGGGGACCTTTTCCATCGAAAACACTTCCGCTATAGGCCAAGGATTAGCCGGCATTGGCGCCGGCCCGCCCGAGGCGACCATCAAATCGAGAGCACAGGATAGGACTGCAATGGGGCGACTTCAAGGCCGCCGGATTGCAATGTGGCAATAGCCTGCGTGGCCGCCCGAATGCCGGCCACGGTGGTGAAGTAGGGAATGTGATGGATCAGGGCGGCCCTTCTCAGCGAGAAGCTGTCGGCCACTGCTTGGGCACCCTCGGTAGTGTTGAACACCAGGTCGACATCGCCGTTCTTGATAGCGTCGACGATGTGCGGCCGGCCTTCGAGTACCTTGTTGATGGCCGTGCAATCGAGATCATGGCTCTGCAATATTTTGGCTGTGCCGCGGGTGGCCAGGATGGCGAAGCCAAGCTGGCGCAGCCGGCCGGCGATCTCCACGGCATCGGCCTTGTCGCCGTCCTTGACCGAGACGAACACCGTGCCGCTTTGCGGAAGGTGCGTGCCGCCGGCGATCTGCGACTTGGCGAAAGCCCGATCGAAGCTCTTGTCCAGGCCCATGACCTCGCCGGTCGATTTCATCTCGGGGCCCAGGATGATGTCGACACCGGGGAAGCGGGCGAAGGGGAAAACCGCCTCCTTGACCGCCACGTGGCCCTCGGCGCTGCCGGCGGCCACCCGGCCCGCCTCCCGGTCGAGGCCGAAGTCGGCAAGTTTTTCGCCGGCCATCAGGCGGGCCGCGATCTTGGCGATGGGCCGGCCCGTAGCCTTGGCCACGAAGGGCACGGTGCGGCTGGCCCGGGGGTTGACCTCGAGGATGAAGACGGTGCCGTCTTTGACCGCGTATTGCACGTTCATCAAGCCGACCACGCCCAATCCCCGGGCCAGGGTCACGGTCTGCTGACGGATGTCCTCAATCACCTCGGCGGACAGGGTGTGGGGCGGCAGCGAACAGGCCGAATCGCCGGAATGCACGCCGGCCTCCTCGATGTGCTCCATGATGCCGGCGATGAAGACCTCATCGCCGTCGGCCAGGGCATCGACGTCGACCTCGATGGCGTCGCTGAGGTATTTGTCGACAAGCACCGGGCTCTGCCCCGAGACTTGCACCGCCACGGCCATGTAGCGGTCCAGCGAGGTGCTGTCGTAGACGATCTCCATGGCCCGGCCGCCGAGCACGTAAGAGGGCCTGATCAGCACCGGATAGCCGATCTCGTCGGCTGCCGCCCGGGCCTCGGCGAGACTGGTGGCGATGCCGTTGGGCGGCTGGCGCAGGCCCAACTTGGCGAGCAACTGCTGGAAGCGCTTGCGGTCCTCGGCCAGATCGATGGCATCGGGCGAGGTGCCCAGGATGGGCACGTCGGCGGCCTCCAGTGCCGCAACCAATTTCAGCGGCGTCTGGCCGCCGAACTGTACGATGACGCCGTGTAGTCTGCCGGCGGCGCTTTCTACGCGCACGATTTCGAGCACGTCTTCGGCCGTCAGGGGCTCGAAGTAGAGCCGGTCCGAGGTGTCGTAGTCGGTGGACACGGTCTCGGGGTTGCAGTTGATCATGATGGTCTCGAGGCCGGCTTCGGCGATGGCATAGGCGGCATGGACGCAGCAATAGTCGAATTCGATGCCCTGGCCGATGCGGTTGGGACCGCCGCCCAGCACGATGACCTTGCTGCGATCGCTTGGCTGGGCCTCGCACTCGGCGCCGGCACCGTCCTCGCCGACGCCGCCGCCAGGAGCGCTTTCGTAGGCCGAGTACATGTAGGGCGTGCGGGCCTCGAATTCGGCAGCGCAGGTGTCGACGCGCTTGAACACCGGGTGCACGCCCAGCGCCGCCCGCAGCGAAGCCACCGCCGCCTCGTCGCAGCCGGTGAGGCTGGCCAGGCGGGCGTCGGAAAAGCCCATCTCCTTGTAGGCCAGCAGGCCGGCGGCGTCGTCCGGCAGGCCCGCCGCCTGCAGCCGTTGTTCGGCCTCGACGATGGTGCGGATCTGGGCGATGAACCAGGGATCGTAATGGCAGGCAGCATTGATGTCGTCGTCGCTAAAACCCAGCCGCACGGCCTGGGCGATGACCAGCAGGCGGTCGGGCCGAGGCTCGGCCAGGGCGGCGCGTACGGCATCGCCGTCGCCGCCACCCTCGACCCCGGGAATCTCGATCTCTTCCAGCCCGCTGAGGCCGGTCTCCATCGAGCGTATGGCCTTTTGCAGGGATTCGGCGAAGCTGCGGCCGATCGACATGGCCTCTCCGACCGACTTCATCGAGGTGTTCAACAGGGGCTCGGTGCCGGGGAACTTCTCGAAGGTGAAGCGCGGCACCTTGGTCACCACATAATCGATGGTAGGCTCGAAGGAGGCCGGTGTAACCCCGGTGATGTCGTTGGTGAGCTCGTCCAGGGTGTAGCCCACGGCCAACCTGGCGGCCACCTTGGCGATGGGGAAGCCGGTGGCCTTGGACGCCAATGCAGACGAGCGCGAGACCCGTGGGTTCATCTCGATCACTACCAGCCGGCCGCTTTTGGGGTCGACGGCAAACTGCACGTTGGAGCCGCCGGTCTCGACGCCGATCTCGCGCAATACCGCGATCGAGGCGTCGCGCATGATCTGGTATTCCTTGTCGGTCAGCGTCAACGCCGGCGCCACGGTCACCGAATCGCCAGTGTGCACGCCCATCGGGTCGACGTTCTCGATCGAGCAAACGATGATGCAGTTGTCGCGCCTGTCGCGCACCACCTCCATCTCGTATTCCTTCCAGCCCAGCACGCTCTCCTCGATCAGCACCTCATCGATGGGCGAGGCATCGAGGCCGCCGGCCACCACGTGCTCGAATTCCTCGCGGTTGTAGGCTATGCCCGAGCCCGTGCCACCGAGCGTGAAGGAGGGCCGGATGATGGCCGGCAGGCCGACCAGATCGAGCGCCCCGCGAGCTTCGTCGAGACTGTGAGCAATGGTGCTACGTGGGCATTCGAGGCCGATGTTGGTCATGGCCTCGCGAAAGAGCTGGCGGTCCTCGGCCTTGCGGATGGCCTCGCGGTCGGCACCGATCATCTGCACGCCATGGCGCTCCAACACGCCCCGGTCGGCCAGTTCGACAGCCATATTGAGAGCCGTCTGACCGCCCATGGTGGGCAGCAGCGCATCGGGCTTCTCGCGCTCGATGACGAGTTCCAGAATCTCCGGCGTGATCGGCTCGACATAAGTCGCGTCAGCCACGTTCGGGTCGGTCATGATGGTGGCCGGATTGGAATTCACGAGTGCGATGCGATAGCCCTCGGCCTTCAACGTCTGGCAGGCTTGCGTTCCGGAATAGTCGAACTCGCAGGCCTGGCCGATGACGATCGGCCCGGCGCCGATGATCAGGATCGAGGATATGTCGGTGCGTTTAGGCATGGGGTTTTCCGCCCCAAGATGGATTAACCACAGAGGCACAGAGGCACAGAGGCACAGAGGAGAGTAGGCAACGAATTCTCCCTCCCCCACAAAACCGAAGCTGGGGGAGGGTTGGGGTGGGGGGGCTATTTTTTTTGTTGGCGCAGAGCCCAGACGATGCTCGCCAGTACACCTTCCGTGTTCTCGAGCACCTCGTTGTTCCAAAAGCGAATGACCGTGAAGCCTTCTGCTTCGAGCCAACGGGTGCGAAGTTCGTCGGCCTCGGACTGCTCTCCATGCTGCCCTCCGTCGAGCTCGACCACCAAGCGGCTTTCGAAGCAGACGAAATCGACGACAAACCTGCCCAAGAGCGCCTGGCGGCGGAAGCGATGGCCATCGAGCTGCTTCTGCCGTAGCCGTGCCCATAGACGTTTCTCGGCCTCGGTGAGGTTCTGGCGTAGTTGCCTGGCGAACGGTGACGGCATCTCGCGACTAGACCCCCCTTTCTAACCTTCCCCCACAAGGGGGGAGGGGATTCGAAGCGACGAGTGAGGCGCAATCTAGGCATGGGAATCCATCAGCCCGATGAAACGTTCGAACAAATAATGGCTGTCCTGGGGGCCGGGGCTGGCTTCGGGGTGGTATTGCACCGAGAAGACGGGCCGGCCCTCGACGGCCAGGCCTTCCAGGGTGCCGTCGAAGAGCGAGACGTGGCTGGCCGTGACGCCGGCCGGCAGGCTGTCGCCATCGACCACGAAGCCGTGGTTCTGGCTGGTGATTTCGACTTTTTGCGTCACCAGGTCCTGTACCGGGTGGTTGGCGCCGCGGTGGCCCATGTGCATCTTTTTCGTTTTGGCTCCCAGCGCCAGCGCCAGCATCTGGTGGCCCAGGCAAATCCCGAACAGCGGCAGGCCGGTCTCCAGCAGCGCCTTGATCATGGGCACGGCGTAGACGCCCGTGGCGGCCGGGTCGCCGGGGCCGTTGGCGAGGAAGACGCCGTCGGGGCTGTGTCCGAGGATCTCGTCGGCGCTGGTGTTGGCTGGCACCACTGTGACGCGGCAACCGGCGTCGGCCAGGCAACGCAGGATATTGTGCTTGGCCCCGAAATCGACGGCCACGACGTGGTGCCGGGGGCGCTCCAGCACGCCATAACCCGCACCCAAAGCCCAGCGCGTGGTCTTCCAGGTATAGCTCTGGGTACAAGAGACTTCTTTGGCCAGGTCCATGCCCTCGAGGCCGGGCCAGGCTTTCGCCTCGGCCAGCAGGTCGGAGATCTCGATGTTGCCCCCAGGCGCGTGGCAAATTACGCCGTTCGGTGCGCCGCCGTCGCGGATGCGACGCGTCAGGCGGCGCGTGTCGAGGCCGCAGATGGCGGCCAGACCGTGGTTTTTCAGCCAGACGTCAAGATGCTCCAGCGCGCGGAAGTTGGAAGGCTCGGTGATGGCGGTTCGCAGCACTACCCCGCGCACCGCCGGCGTCAGGCTTTCCAGGTCTTCGGGGTTGCTGCCGACGTTGCCGATGTGGGGAAAGGTAAAGGTGATGATCTGACCGGCATAGGAGGGATCGGTGAGAATCTCCTGGTATCCGGTCATCGAGGTATTGAAGCAGACCTCGCCGACAGCGTGGCCGGTGGCGCCCAGGCCCCGGCCCCAATAGGCGCTGCCGTCGTCGAGCAGCAACACCGCATTCCCGGGCTGGCGGGGTGCAGCGGAGGGGGTGGACAAGACCATCGGCGGGAACTGTGCTCGTTCAGTTGCGGGCTCGGGCGCAGACGCCGGCCCCGGACGGGCCTTTGTGCTGCCGGGTCAACACCTTAGCAATCATTTGGCTGCCTGCTGGCTACCCTGGGGCATCCGGCGAAACACTCGAACCGGGCGCGAACATAAGCAAATAGCGTGCCGCCGTCAAGCTTCGTCATCGAACAATTTTTGTTATATTTCAATATGTTAGCAATTTTTTTCGGTTTGCCACCGGGATCACCTTCGGCTAGTATCGGGCCTCCGTCGGCCACCTCTTGACGAGGGTTCATGCTGCGTCAGCAACTTAACGACGCGCTCAAAGCCGCTATGAAAGCTCAGGACAAGCGCCGGGTTTCGACCCTGCGGCTGATTCTGGCTGCGCTCAAGGACCGCGATATCGCCGCCCGCAGCGGCGACAATGGCGATGGTATCAGCGAGACCGATATTCTGGGCATGCTGCAGACCATGATCCGCCAGCGCCAGGATTCGACCGAGCAGTTCAAGCAAGGCGGCCGCAAAGATCTGGCCGACAAGGAGCAGGAGGAGATCGCCGTCATCCAGGACTTCCTGCCGGACCAGCTCGACGAGGGTGAGGTCGGCGAAGCCTGCCGCGAGGTGGTGGCGGAGCTCGAGGCCGGCGGCCTCAAGGATATGGGCCGGGTGATGGGCGAGCTCAAATCGCGCTACACCGGCCGCATGGATTTCTCCAAGGCCTCGGCGGCGGTCAAGGAGCTGTTAAGCTAACCGCCACGGGCGGGTTTTTTGAAGGGTCGCGAGCGGTTGCGGGGTCGCAGGGGTGCAGGGAAATCCGGCGAGATGAAATTTTCCGACCACTTTCTTGACGAAATACGCGCCCGAGTGACGCTTGTCGATCTCGTCGGCCGGCGCGTCAAGCTGCGTCGCCAGGGTCGCGAGCACGGCGGGCTGTGTCCCTTCCACAATGAAAAGACGCCGTCGTTTACGGTCAGCGAGGACAAGGGCTTCTTCCACTGCTTCGGTTGCGGCGCCCATGGCAGCCACTTCGATTTCGTCATGCGCACGGAAGGCCTGAGCTTTCCCGAGGCGGTCGAACGCCTGGCGGCCGAAGCCGGCCTCGAGATGCCGCAAGCCAGCCCCGAGGAGGCCGAGCGGGAGCGCCAGGCGGCGACGCTTTACGACGTGTTGGAGGCTGCGGCGGCGTGGTTCGAAAGCAAGCTCGGATCCGCGGCCGGCAAAAGTGCGCTGCAATATCTCCGTGACCGGGGTCTCAGCGACGAAACCATGGCACGCTTCCGCCTCGGTTTCGCGCCCGACAGCCGCGAGGAACTGAAGCAGGCGTTGCTGTCGCGGGGCTTCCCGGAGGACCTGGCCGTCATGGCCGGCCTGCTCAAGCAGCCCGAAGACGGCGGCCCCAGCTACGCCGTTTTTCGCAACCGCATCATGTTTGCCATCGGCGACCGCCAGGGTCGAACCATTGCTTTTGGCGGCCGGGCGCTGGGCGAGCAGCGTGCCAAGTACCTCAATACGCCGGAGACGCCGCTCTTCCACAAGGGCCGGATGCTCTACAACCTGGCCGGCGCCCGTCAGGCGGCGCGCCAGGCCGACAGCGTGTTGGTGACCGAGGGCTACATGGACGTCATCGCGCTCTCCCAGGCTGGCATCGGCCACACCGTGGCACCGCTGGGCACGGCATTGACGGAGGCGCAGCTCGGCCTGCTCTGGCGCCTGGCGGCGGAGCCGGTGCTTTGCCTCGATGGCGACGCGGCCGGCCGGGCGGCAGCCCAGCGCGCGGCCGAACGCGCGCTTCCTCTGTTGCGGCCGGGCTATTCGCTGGGCTTCGCCTTTTTGCCTGAGGGCGAGGATCCCGACACCCTGGTGCGCGGCCACGGTGCCGCGGCGATCCAGCGTCTGGTGGCCGAGCCGGTACCCCTGGCCGAAGTCCTGTGGCAGCACTTGGTGACAGGCCGCCGCCTCGATACGCCGGAACGCCAGGCGGCACTGCGCAAGGATGCCTACGCCCTGGTCGATCGGGTCGAGGACGCCACCGTGCGCAGCTACTACGGCGATTTCGTGGCGGCAAAAGTCGAGCAACTGCGGCCCCAGCGCGGCGGCCGCAAAGGAAGTCAGGGCGGGAGGCAGGGCTGGCCCGGGCAGCAAAACAAACGCCCCTGGCGCCGCCGCTGGGGGGGTGCCGAACGGCCGCTGCCGCAACGCTATGGCCTGGGTGGCGACGATGCCGGCTCCAGCGAACGGCGCGAACGCGTGCTGGTGGCCACCCTGGTGGCCCACCCTGGCCTCTTTTCCCGCCTCGAAGAGGACTTCGTGCAGTTCGAAATCCACCACCCGGAGCTTGACAAAGTGCGTCGGGAAATCCTAGAAATCGCGGGCCGCACGCCCGATCTTGACAGCAAGAGCCTGAGGGACCACCTCAGCATACGGGGCCTGGCGGCCATAACCGACCGGCTGACCGCTCCCGACCTCTGTTCGGTAGCGCCGTTTTTGCGTCACGAAGCCACCCTCGACGAGGCTGAGGAGGGCTGGCGGCAAACCCTGGCGCTGCAGCATCAGGCGGTCGAATTGGCGGCCGAATCGTTGGCCCAGGCCGCGGCCTTCGCTGCCGACCCGGGACCTGAAAGTGAGGGACGCCTGTTGGCGACCAAGAGGAACGAACACAGCGCGGCGGGGCTGGAGGCTGAGCCCAAGCATCCGGCCGTGCCCGGCGACGCCGCCTGACGGCGGCGCGGAGCAGAGCGCACAAAGATCGCAGAGATTAAAGAGTTGATAGGAGGACCGATGGCGAGCAAAACGGCAACGACCGCTGAGACCGAGGAGACCCGGGAAGAAACCCCCGACGGTCCGCTCATCGACGCTTCCAGCCAGGCCATCAAGAAGATGGTGGCCAAGGCCAAGGAGCGTGGCTACATCACCTATGACGAGATCAACTCGGTGCTGCCCCAGGACCAAGTCTCCAGCGAGCAGATCGAGGACACCATGTCCATGCTCTCGGAAATGGGCGTCAACGTCATCGAGAGCGACGAGGGCGAGGACCCCAACCCCGAGGCCGCCAAGAGCGAGGCCACGCCGCCCGCTACCTTGGCCACCACCGAGACCCCGGAATACGAGCGCACCGACGATCCGGTGCGTATGTATTTGCGCGAGATGGGCTCGATCGAGCTTTTGTCGCGCCAGGGCGAGATCGCCATCGCCAAGCGCATCGAGGCCGGCCGCGAGGCCATGATCGGAGTCATCTGCGAAAGCCCGTTGACCATGCGCGCCGTCGTCATGTGGCTCGACGACCTGGTCAACGGCCGGGTGCTGCTGCGCGACGTCATCGACCTAGACGCCACCTACGGCGGCACTCCCGACAACTCAGCCGCGCCGGCTGGCGTGAATGGCCAGCCAGGCCAACCGGGCCAACCGGGCCAACCGGGCCAGTCTGGCCAGCCAGGCCAACCGAGCCAGCCGGGCCAACCGGCCGCCCAGGCTGCCGAGGCTCCCGAGGCACAGAATCCCCAGGCGGCCAATGACGACGCCGACGACGACACCGAGGCGGCCGAGCCGTCGGCCGGCGAGGAAAAATCCGGCAGCGCCGACAAAACCAACGGCCAAGGCCAGCCGGGTAGTGATGACGACGACAATGACGGCGACGAGGGCGCGCCCTCGCTGGCTGCCATGGAGGAGGCGCTGCGGCCGGAGGTACTGGAATCCTTCGAAAAGATCGCCGGCACCTACAAGAAACTGCACCGCCTGCAGGACCTGCGGATCGCGGGCATGATGGGCGGTGACGAGCTGTCGACGTCGCAGGAGCGGCGCTATAACAAACTGCGCCGCGAATTGGTCGAGTTGATGCAGGACGTGCGCCTCAACAACGCCCGCATCGCCCAGTTGGTCAACGAGGTCTACGACCTCAACCGCGAAATGGTGGGCCTCGAAGGCCGGCTTTTGCGCCTGGCCGAGAAGCACCGGGTGCCGCGCGAAAGCTTCGTCAAGCACTGGGTGGGCCGTGAGCTCGAGCCGCAGTGGCTGCGCCGCGTGCGCCGCCTCAAGGAAAAGGGCTGGGCCGATTTCGCCAAGAAGGACGGCGACGACATCCGTGATCTGCGTGCCGAGATCGTCGAGATCGTCACCGACGTCGGCCTCGACGTGCAGGAATTCAAGCGCATCGTCGCCGTGGTGCAAAAGGGCGAACGCCAAGCCAGCCGGGCCAAGAAGGAGATGGTCGAGGCCAACCTGCGCCTGGTCATCTCGATCGCCAAGAAGTACACCAACCGCGGCCTGCAGTTCCTGGATTTGATCCAGGAAGGCAACATCGGCCTGATGAAGGCGGTCGACAAGTTCGAATACCGCCGCGGCTACAAGTTCTCGACCTATGCCACCTGGTGGATCCGCCAGGCCATCACGCGCTCGATCGCCGACCAGGCCCGCACCATCCGCATCCCGGTGCACATGATCGAGACCATAAACAAGCTGGTCCGCACCTCGCGCCAGATGCTGCACGAGATCGGCCGCGAGCCGACGCCCGAGGAGTTGGCCGAAAAGCTCAGCATGCCGCTGGAAAAAGTGCGCAAGGTGCTGAAGATCGCCAAGGAGCCGATCAGCCTGGAGACGCCCATCGGCGACGAAGAAGACAGCCACCTGGGCGACTTCATCGAGGACCGCAACGCCATCCTGCCGCTCGATGCCTCGATACACTCGAACTTGCGTGAGACCACCACCCGGGTGCTGGCCAGCCTGACGCCCAGAGAGGAACGCGTGCTGCGCATGCGCTTCGGCATCGGCATGAACACCGACCACACGCTCGAGGAGGTCGGCCAGCAATTCTCGGTCACCCGCGAACGCATCCGCCAGATCGAGGCCAAGGCCTTGCGCAAACTCAAGCACCCCAGCCGCTCGCGCAAGCTGCGCAGCTTCCTCGACACCTGAGGGCGCCGAGGGCGCACTTTAGGAGGGGGGCGGGGCCCGTAGCTCAACTGGTTAGAGCAGGCCGCTCATAACGGTCTGGTTGCAGGTTCGAGTCCTGCCGGGCCCACCAG
>PVBE010293788.1_pt1 | contig 49957 bp, 44 predicted proteins | sample 1631181 | NCBI WGS metagenome assembly PVBE01 (sample SAMN08397723, study PRJNA350692) | Marine metagenome, whole genome shotgun sequencing project. | isolation source: water | place: Pacific Ocean | collected 2012-04
CCGCGAACCCCACTTCCCTGTCCGGCGGACTCGCCTCCATCGGTGCGTCGGCCAGGCGCCTCGAGGACGAGGGCTATGCCGGCGCCTGGACCGCCGAGACCAGCCACGACCCCTTCTTCCCGCATGTCCTCGCCGCCGAGCACACCGAGCGAATCGATCTGGGCACCTCCATCGCCGTGGCCTTCGCCCGCAACCCGATGGTCCTCGCCCAGATCGGCAACGACCTGCAGCACTACAGCGACGGGCGCTTCATCCTGGGGCTCGGCACCCAGATCCGACCGCACATCACCAAGCGCTTCTCCATGGAGTGGTCGCATCCGGCCGCCCGGATGCGCGAGTTCGTGAGCGCCATGCACGCCATCTGGGACTGCTGGAACAACGGCACGAAGTTGGCGTTCCGCGGCGACTTCTACACCCACACCCTCATGACCCCGTTCTTCAACCCCGGCCCCAACGAGCACGGCCCGCCCAGGGTGTTCATCTCGGCCGTCGGACCGCTCATGACCGAGGTCGCCGGCGAGGTCTGCGACGGCCTCATCTGCCATGCCTTCTCCACCGAGAAGTACCTGCGCGAGGTCACCCTGCCGAGGGTCGAGGCCGGCCTGGCGAAGTCCGGGCGCACGATGGACGACTTCGAGGTCATAGGTCCCGGCTTCGTGGTCACCGGCCCCGACGAGGAGGCCATGGCGAGGGCCGCCACCGGCATCCGCCAGCAGATCGCCTTCTACGCCTCGACCCCCGCCTACCGGGGCGTGCTCGAGATCCACGGCTGGGAGGGCCTCCAGGCGGACCTCAACACCATGTCCAAGCGCGGCGAATGGCAGGCCATGGGCGAACTCATCGACGACGAGATGCTCGATGCGTTCGCCGTCGTGGCCGAGCCCGACAGCGTCGCCGCAGGCATCCTGGATCGCTACGGCGACTGCGTCGACCGCATGACCTTCTACGCCCTCGGGGGCGAGCACGGTGCCGACTTCTGGGCGCCCATCGTGGCCGACCTGGCCACCTGAGGCGCCTACGTCCGCTGTGGCCACCGGTCACAATCGAAGGTCCCGGGGAGCCGCGACCGTTAGGTTGGAGCCATGAGCGAGGGCCCCGAGTTCGCCTACACCGACCTGCTACCGCTGCTCGAGGACCCCTACGCAACCACCGACTTCCGGCTGCTCACCACCGACGGCGTCCGAACCGTCGAAGGGCCCGGCGGACGCACCTTCCTCGAGGTCGATGACGAGGCCATCCGCCTCCTCACTGCCACCGCCATGCACGACATCTCCCACCTGCTACGGCCCGGCCACCTGGCACAGTTGGCATCGATACTCGACGACCCCGAGGCCTCGGACAACGACCGGTTCGTCGCCACCGAACTGCTCCACAACGCCAACATCGCCGCCGGCGGCGTGCTGCCGTCCTGCCAGGACACCGGCACCGCCGTCATCTCCGCCAAGAAGGGCCAACAGGTCCTGACCTCCGGCGACGACAAGGCGGTGATCTCGCGGGGCGTGTTCGACACCTTCCTCACGTCGAACCTGCGCTACTCGCAGATGGCGCCGCTCGACATGTTCACCGAGCGCAACACCGGCACGAACCTGCCGGCCCAGATCGAGGTCGAAGCCGTTCCCGGCGATGCCTACAAGTTCCTGTTCATGGCCAAGGGCGGCGGCTCGGCCAACAAGAGCTACCTGTTCCAGGAGACAAGGGCACTGCTCACCCCCGAACGCCTCACCTCATTCCTCGACGAGAAGCTCCGCACGCTCGGCACCTCGGCCTGCCCGCCGTACCACCTGGCGGTCGTCATCGGCGGCACCTCAGCCGAGTTCAACCTCCAGGTCGCCAAGTACGCCTCGGCCCACTACCTCGACCACCTGCCCACAGCCGGCAGCGAGGCGGGCCACGCCTTCCGCGACCTCGAATGGGAGGAGAGGGTGCTCGAACTCACCCGCGGGTTCGGAATCGGCGCACAGTTCGGCGGCAAGCACTTCTGCCACGACGTCCGGGTCGTGCGCCTCCCCCGACACGGCGCCTCCAACCCGGTCGGCATCGCCGTGTCGTGCTCCGCCGACCGGCAGGCACTGGGCAGGATCACCGCCGACGGCGTGTTCCTGGAACAACTCGAGGAGGACCCGGCCCGCTTCCTGCCCGATGTCGCCCACGACGAACTGCCTGGCGGTGTCGTGCCGATCGACCTCGACCAACCCATGGACGCCATCCGGGCCGAGCTCTCGAAGCACCCGGTCAAGACCCGCCTGTCGCTCACCGGCACACTCGTCGTGGCCCGGGACATCGCCCACGCCAGGGTCGACGAGTTGCTCGACGCCGGACAGCCCATGCCGGACTACCTGCGGGACCACCCCGTCTACTACGCCGGCCCCGCCAAGACCCCCGAGGGCCACGCCTCCGGGTCGTTCGGCCCCACCACGGCCGGTCGCATGGACGCCTATGTCGAACGCTTCCAGGCCGCCGGCGGCAGCCTCGTAATGCTGGCCAAGGGCAACCGCTCGCGCCAGGTCACCGAGGCATGTTCCCGCCACGGCGGCTTCTACCTCGGGTCGATCGGCGGACCGGCCGCCCGGCTGGCACTCGACTCCATCCGCAGGGTCGAGGTGCTCGAGTACCCCGAACTCGGCATGGAAGCGGTGTGGCGCATCGAGGTCGTCGACTTCCCGGCATTCGTCATCATCGACGACAAGGGCAACGACTTCTTCGACGAGGTCACCACCCCCGTCGCGCTCGGTTGAACCGCGGCGCCGTACACCAGTCGTCAGTTCCGACGCACACGTTCCATCACCCGCACGCCCGCGTCTGACAGGGACCGGGATTCGCGCCATGATGGAGCCACGCAAGTGACAACCGGAAGGGACACACGTGGGAAAGCCACATGCCGTCTGTGAGGTCGAGTTGCTCACCCGAGGGGTCATCACCCAACGGGACCGGAACCAGGCGATCGAGAAGGTCCAGGCGCTCTGCGAGTTGGGGCACGAACCGGTTCTGGCGGCGGTGCTGAAGTTGAAGGTCCGCACCAAGGCCACCCTCGAGTTGCCCGCGATCGCCGAGGCCTCGCTCGACCTGAACGGCACGCCGGTCCGCGCCCATGCAACCGGGCACTCGATCACCGAAGCCGTCGACCTGCTCCACGACCGGCTGTCGCGGCGGCTGCGTCGACGACGCGATCGCCTCGAGGACCGGCACCACGAGCCTGAACCGACCCCGAACCACGCCGGCTACAGCGCTGTGCCCTCGGACGAACGCGAGGTGGTCCGCCACAAGACGCTCGCCATGCACCCCATGAGCCTCGAGGAGGCTGCCGACGAGATGGACCAACTGGACCACGGCTTCTACCTGTTCCTCGACGCCGACCACGACCTCGACCGGGTCGTGTACCGGAACGGCGACGGCAGCGTCTACGTGGTGCCCGCAGTCGCCGGCGAGGACCTCCCGGGCGACACCCGACCGCCGATCCGTTCAGGCTCGGTGGTGCTCAGCCACCTGCCGCTGACCGAGGCCGAGGCGTTGCTCGACGAGACCGACGATGCCTTTGTGTTCTTCGCCGACCCGGACTCCGACCTCGACCGGGGGAACGTTCTCTACCGGCGCTTCGACGGCCACTACGGCCTCATCACCCCGGCCGTTTAGGCGGATTCAGAGCCCGGCGTACCAGTCGGCCAGGGCGGCGCCGATCTCGTCGGGGCTGTCCTCCTGGACGAAGTGGGCGCCTGTCACGGTGACCTCGACCTGGTTCGGCCACGTGCGGCAGAACTCGCGTTGGGTGCCGGTGAGGATCGCTCCCGGGTCGGCGTTCACGAACAACTTCGGTATCGGTGATCCGGCCAGGAACTCTGCGTAGTCGGCGACGATCGCGACCACGTCGGTGGGCTCGCCCTCGATCGGGATCTCGCGGGGCCACGTCAGGGTCGGACGCCGGGACTCGCCCGGCTCGACGAAGGGGCGCCGGTACTCGTCGTGCTCCTCGGTTGTGAGGTTTCGGACCATGGCGCTGGGCAGCACAGCCTCGACGAAGAGGTTCTTCTCGAGCACCATCTCCTCGCCGGCCTCGGAACGGAAGCCCTGGAATATGCCCCGGGCGTTCTCGGGCCATTCATCCCATGAAGCGATGGGTCGGACGATGGCCTCCATGTAGCAGATGCCCTTCACGGCGTCGGGGTGCTGCCGAGCCCAGTCGAATCCGAGCGCCGAGCCCCAGTCGTGGACCACGAGCGTCACGTTCTCGTCGACCCCCAACTGCTCGAGGAGGTCGAACAGGTAGTCCCGGTGCTCGACGTAGCGGTACGAGCCGGGGCCGGAGTCGTCGAGCCTGTCTGAGTCGCCCTGGCCGATCAGGTCGGGGGCGATGCACCGCCCGGCGCCCGCCACGTGGGGGATGACGTTGCGCCACAGGTACGACGACGTCGGGTTGCCATGAAGGAAGACGATCGGGTCGCCGGCGCCGACCTCGACATACGCCATGCGCTTCCCGTGGACCTCACACAGCTGCTTCTCAGGAGCTTTCATGTCCCATCACTACCAGCCCGGCGCACAGGCACGACGATCGGGCCCGCCTCGTCGGGCACCACCCGTACCCGGGCGCCGTAGTGGCTGGCAACCGCCTCCTCGGTGAGCACCTCGTCGGCAGATCCGGCGACCGCAACCTCGCCGGCGTCGAGCATCACCAGCCAGTCCGCGTACTGGCCGGCCAGGGTGAGGTCGTGCATCGTGGCCAGCACCGTCAGGTTGCGCTCACCACGCAGGCAGTCGACGAGATCGAGCACCTCCTGCTGGTGGCCCACGTCGAGGGCGGTCGTCGGTTCGTCCAACAACAGCACCGGCGACTCCTGGGCCAGGGCCCTGGCGATCACGATCCGCTGACGCTCCCCGCCCGAGAGCGTGTCGACGGTCCGGTCGGCGAGCGGGCCGGCGTCGAGGTCGGCGAGCGCCTTCACGGCCACGGCCAGGTCGGCGTCTCCCTCAGCCTCGAAGAAGCCCAGGTGCGCCGTGCGCCCGAGCAGGACGTAGTCGACGACCCGCATCCCCGGCGGGATCACCGGCTCCTGGGGTACAAGTGCCACCAGGCGGGCCAGCTCACGGCGGGACAGGTCGGCAAGGGGTCGGTCGCCCAGTGCAATGCTGCCGGTGGCCTCGACCATGCCACCCACGGCACGCAGCAGGGTGCTCTTGCCGGCCCCGTTCGGGCCGACGACGGTCACCCACCCTCCCGGTGGAACCCACAGGTCGACGCCATGGAGGACCTCGACCTCGTCGAAGGCGACGAACACATTCCGGCAGGCGATTGAAGTCACCTGCGGCTCCGGGCGGTGCGCAGGATCAGCACGAAGAAGGGGGCGCCGAGGAAGGCCGTCACCACGCCGATCGGCATCTCGGCCGGCTCGAGGGCAAGGCGGGCCACCAGGTCGGCGGCGACGAGGAACGCCCCGCCGAACAGCACCGTCAGGGGCAGGATCACCCTGTAGCTGCTGCCGAACAGCAGGCGGACGGTGTGAGGGACGATGATCCCGACGAACCCGATCAGGCCTGACACCGACACGGCTGCGGCAGTGCCGAGCGACGCAGCGACCACCGTCACGAGGCGGACCCGCCGCACGTCGAGGCCCAACGCACCGGCCTCCTCGTCACCCACGCCGAGGGTGTCCATGCGGCGCCGCACGGCGAGGATCACGACCAGGCATACGCCCGTGTACGGGGCCAGCAGCGTCACCTCGTCCCAGCCGGCCGTGCGGAGCTGCCCGAGGACGAAGAAGTAGACCTGCCTGATCGTCTCGGAGTGGCGCTGTTGCACGAACGTCTGGATGGCTGTGAAGAAACTGGCCACGGCCACGCCCGCCAGCACGAGGCTGGTCACCGGGTCGAGGCGACCGCCGGTGGCTCCGATCAGATACGTCAGCACCACCGCCACGAGCGCCCCGGCGAACGCCATCATCGGGATCGGGTCGACGATGCCGACCCCGTCGCCCAGCCCCGACACGATGGCCACGGTGGCACCGAAGCCGGCTCCGGCGGCCACGCCCAGCAGGTACGGGTCGGCCAGCGGGTTGCGGAACACCCCCTGGTAGGCGCCGCCGGCGGTGGCGAGCATGGCCCCGACCAGCAGGCCCAGTACGACCCGCGGCAACCTGATCTCCCACACGATCGCCGCCTGGCGCTCGCCCAGGCCCGACTCCGTGTCGACGAACGGCAACCGGTCGGCCAACTCGACGAGCACGTCCCATGTGCCGAGCGACGCAGGCCCCAGTACGAGGCCCGCCAGCCCGGCGACGAGCACGGCGAGGACGCCGGATGCCACCCACCACGGTCGGAGTTCCGCCGGCCGCAACCGGGCGCCGTTCCTGTCGTCGGCCATGGCGGTCATCCGGTACGGGTCGTCGCGCCCCGGGCTATCCGGAGGCTTCTTCGACGGCCTGGTTGACCGTGGTCAGAAAGTCGACGATGCGTGGCCCCCACCGACCGGCCGTCTCGTCCAGCGGGAACACGTTGCCGGCTCGCACGGCCGACAGGGTGTCCCAACCGGGACGGGCGGCGACCGTTTCGGCAGACTCACCCCACTCGGCGTCTGCCAGGAAGATCAGGTCCGGGTCGGTGTCGATGACGTACTCCGGCGACAACTGCGGATAGCCCCAACCGTCCTCGTCGGCCGGGTCGGCGATGTTCTCGAGCCCGAGCAGGGCGTAGAGCTGCCCCAGGAACGTCGTCGACGTGGTGGAGTAGAGGGTGGCGTCGACCTCGTGGAAGTACGTCATGCCTGCACCCGGCTGACCCTCGGCCAGTTCCTCCAGACCCTCGGCAATCGATTCGTTGAGCGCCTCCGCCCCATCGACATGGCCGGTCAGGGCACCCAACTCGGTGATCTGCGCATACGTGTCGTCGATGACGTTGGCGGCGCCCTGCATCAGCACGTCGATGCCCAGGGCCTCGAGGCCCACCACCAGGTCGCCCGGGTCGTACGAGATGACCACCAGGTCCGGGTCGTAGCCGGCGATCGCCTCCACGTTCGGCGTGAACCCCGACAACGCCGACATCGGCGCATCGGCCGGATACGTCGACTGGTCGTCGACCGCCACCACCTGGCCACCTGCACCGACCGCGAACAGGATCTCCGTCGCCGTCGGCGACAACGACAGGATCGCCTCGGGCATCACCGGTGCGGGCGTCGCCGTGGTCGTGGTGGGTGGCGGCGTTGTCGTGGGGACCGTCGTGGTCTCACCACCGACCGGACCGGTCGTCGGTTCGCTGCCACCACAGCCTGCGGCGGCGAGCACCAGGGTGAGCAGCACGACCGCGACACTGCCGAACCGGAAGGGGGTGCGGGAAGCACGGGTTCTCACGGGTTCTCCTGTCCGTCGGGGTACGGGCGCAGACAGGGAGCCCTGTCCGACGACCGCTCTTCCTCGAGAGCTGTTGTCGAACCCCGCGGCCGATCGACCTGGCTCGCCGACCTTCCCTCGCAGGAAGACCGGCACACAGTTGCGGGACAGCTCCGGATTCTCACCGGCTTCGCCGAACCGCAGGGCGACGTCAGGATACCGCTCCGGTTGCGTCGAATCGCCCGATGCGACAACCTGAGAAGGTGCTGGTCATCGGACTCTGCGGCGGAATCGGGGCGGGCAAGTCGACCGTGGCATCCATGTTGGCGGAGCGGGGTGCCCATGTCATCGACGTCGACGCCATCGGTCGCGAAGTGCTCACCCACGACGACGTGCGGGATCGGGTCCGCGACACGTTCGGCGAGGGGGTCCTGACAGCCGACGGTTCGATCGACCGTGCCGCGCTCGCTGCGACCGTCTTCGACGGCAACGGGCGACTGCGCCATCTCGAGGCCGTCAGCCATCCGGCCATCAACACCGAACTCGAACGTCGTCTGGTCGTCCTCGCCGACGACCCTCCGCCCGTCGTGGTCCTCGACATGGCCGTGCTCGTCGAGAGCCGACTGGGCCAACTGCCCGATGGTCGCGGCTACACGCAGGTGGTCGTGGTCGAGGCCGAACCCGAGGTGCGGCTGGCCCGCCTCATGGACCGCGGCATGGACGACGGCGACGCCCGAGCCCGCATGGCGTCACAGGCCACCGACACCGAGCGCCGCGCCGTCGCCGACCACGTGCTCACCAACGACGGCACCACCGCCGCCCTGGACCACCAGGTCGACGCCCTCTGGGCGACGTTGACCGGGGGGACCTGAGCCGCCTCCCTACCAGCGCAGGGCCGCCCGTGCCCGCTCGGTGTACTCGGGACGGCTGATGAGCAGGCCGGGCACCACCGGTCGGGCCTTGTTGTAGACCAGTTCCGAGCCGTCGACGCCGGTCACGTCGAGGCCGGCTGCGGCTGCCACGGCCGCCGGTGCACAGACGTCCCACTCGTAGAGCCCGCTGGGGTGCACGTACACGTCGGCGGCGCCCGACACCACCGCCATGGCCTTGGCCCCCGCCGAACCGAAGGCGTGGACCTCGCCACCGAGGGCCGTCGCCACGTCCTCGGCATGGCCCCACTGCGACCGGCTGGTCACCACGATGGGCCGCTCGCGGTGGGTCGGTGTCGGCAACGGGCTCTGGAGCGTGCCGTAGAGGCCGCCGTTGGCCGGCACCGACACCGCCGCTGCCACCGGCCTGCCGTCGATCACCAACGCCACGTGCACCGCCCACTCGGTGCTGCCGACCCGGGGATAGTCCTGTGTGCCGTCCAACGGGTCGATGATCCAGGTCCGCTCGGCACCCAGGCGGCTTCGGTCGTCGGCGCCCTCCTCCGAAAGCACGGCATCGTCGGGCCGCAATTCGGTTAGGCGACCGACCAGGTGGTCGTGGGCGGCACGGTCGCCCAGCGACTGGAGACGCCAGCCAGACACCCCCTCGGCCAGGGACCGGCCCCGCAGGTCGAGCAGCAGGTCGCCGGCCTCCCGGGCGAGCAGCCCCGCGACGGCGTGGTCGTCGATCTGTGCGCTGTATCCATTCGGAGCCATGGGCCGGTGACCCTAACCCCGACCCCGGCCCCGCCTCCCGCCCGGTACCGTGTCGACGGGCCGATCCCCCTGATCGGCTCCCCCGACCACGGAGCACCTCCACATGCCGCACGGCCGCATCACAGGGTGGGCCACCCACCTCCCCGACAAGGTGCTCACCAACGACGACATCGCCAAGATGGTCGACACCACCGACGAGTGGATCCGGGAGCGCAGCGGCATCACCTCACGTCACGTAGGCGGCACGGTGACAGAAATGTCCACCGAGGCCGGCAAGGCCGCAATGGCAACGGCCGGGATCGGCCCGGAGGACATCGACCTGTTGCTGCTCGCCACGTGCACTTCCGACCAGCAGTTCCCGTCCAGCTCCGCCGTGGTCCAACACGCTCTGGGCCTGACCTGTGGCGCCATCGACATGAACGCCGCCTGCTCGGGCTTCGTCTACGGCCTCGTCACCGCCATGCAGTTCATCGACGGTGGCCTCGACCGTGTGCTGCTGATCGGCTCCGATGCCCTCGCCGCCATCACCGACTGGACGGATCGCGGCACGTGCGTCCTGTTCGGCGATGGCGCAGGGGCCGTCGTCATCGAACGCAGCGGCGAGGAACCCTCCCTTCTGGGCTGGGACCTCATGTCCGACGGCTCGGCCGCCGGCATCCTCTACTGCGACCACGGCGGCAAGATCGTCATGAACGGCAAGGAGGTCTTCCGCAGGGCCGTCCTCGCCATGGAGAACGCCGCCACCAACGCCATGGACCGGGCCGGCGTCACCTCCGACGACATCGCCCTCGTCATCCCCCACCAGGCCAACATCCGCATCATCGAGGCCTCCTTCAAGCGACTCGGCCTGCCGATGGACCGGGCAGCCATGGTGCTGCACCGCACCGGCAACACCTCGGCCGCCTCGATCCCGCTGGCCATGGTCGACGCCATCGACGCCGGCCGCATCCAGCCGGGCGACCTGTTGTTGCTGGTCGGGTTCGGTGCCGGCATGTCGTCGGCCGCAGCGGTCATCCGCTGGGACCCACCCCAAGCCTGATCCGAACCCCCGGGCACGTCCACCGCTCGACCCTCTCCTGTGCTGACCGCCTCCGGCCTGTCCCGCTCGTTCGGGCCCCACACCCTCTTCGAGGACGTCTCCCTACGCCTCGGAGACGGTCGCCGGATCGCCCTCGTCGGCGGGAACGGCACCGGCAAGACCACGCTGCTCGAGGTGCTGGTGGGAATCCAGGAGCCGGACAGCGGTGCCGTCCACCGACCCAGGGACCTGCGGATCGGCTACCTGCCCCAGGAGTTGCCCACCGAGACCGGTCGCACGGTCTTCCAGCAGGTGATGTTGGGGGCCGAGGCGGTGACCGGCCTCGCCCACGAGATCGAGGCGCTCGGGCACGAGCTCGCCGATGCGGCGGGTCCAGAATCCACGCGTCTGCTGGCCGCCTACGGCGAGGCTCAGTCCAGGTTCGAGCAACTCGGCGGCTACGCCGTCGAGGCCGAGGCACATCGCATCCTGTCCGGCCTGGGCTTCGACCCCGCCGACCACAACCGTCCCATGGGCGAGATGTCAGGCGGTTGGCGCATGCGGGTGGCCCTGGCCCGCCTGCTGTTGTCCGCCCCCGACCTCCTGGTCATGGACGAGCCGACAAACCACCTCGACGTCGACTCCGTTGCCTGGCTCGAGCAGCAGCTGGCCGCCTGGCCGAGGGGCCTGCTGTTCGTCAGCCACGATCGCGACTTCATCGATGCGGTCGCCAACCGCATCCTCGAACTCGCCGGCAACCGGGTGACCGAATACGTCGGCGGCTTCGCCGAGTTCGTGCTGGCCCGCGAAGAGCGCCTGGCCGCCCAGCGGGCTGCCGCCACCCAGCAGTCGCGCCGCGTCGCCGACACCGAGCGCTTCATCGAACGCTTCCGCTACAAGGCAACCAAGGCCCGACAGGTGCAGAGCCGCGTGAAGGCCCTCGAGAAGTTGGACCGCATCGTCGTCGACCAGCCCGGCGACCCGAAGGCCCGCTTCGGCTTCCCGACACCCCGCCGTTCATCGAGGGTGGTTGCCGAGTTCGACGGTGTGACGGCCAGCTACGACGACGGTGACGGCGAGATCGTGCTCTCGGACGTTTCATTCGCCGTAGAACGGGGGCGCACCGTTGCCCTCGTGGGGCCCAACGGTGCAGGCAAGACGACGCTCGTCAAGTTGATGACCGGCCGGTTGGTGCCAATCTCGGGACATGTCACGATCGGTACCAACGTCGACCTGTCGACCTTCGATCAACTCCAGGCCGAGGTCCTCGACGACCGCCGCACCGTGCTGGAGGAGGCACGGACAGTCCCCGGCGTCGAACAGGGCAACCGCAACCTGCGCACCTACCTGGCGTCGTTCGGGTTCCGCGGCGACGCCGTCGACCGCCTGGTTGGCGACCTCTCGGGGGGCGAGCAGACCCGTCTCGCCCTGGCCAAGGCGCTCGCAGTGCCCGTCAACCTGCTGATCCTGGACGAGCCGACCAACCACCTCGACCTGCCCAGTTGCGACGTGCTCGAGGATGCTCTCCTCGCCTACCCCGGCACGGTTGTGCTCATCACACACGACCGGCACCTCATCCGCTCGGTGGCCAACTCCCTCGTCGAGGTCCGCGACGGCCGCGCCATCCTCCACGAGGGCGTACCCGACCGGGTGCTCTACCCGGCCCAGGTGCTGGCGAAACCCAAGCCGAAGCCGGATCCGGCCAGGTCCGAGTTGAAGACGGAGAAGCCACCGCGGCGTCGCGATCCGAACCAGGCGTTGCGGCGACGCCTCAAACGCGCTGAGAAGGCGTGGGAGGAGGCCGAGACCGTGGTGCTTGCCACACAGGCGGTACTTGCCGACCCGGGACTCTATTCCGACCCCTCCACCGACCATGCCGCCGTCAGAGAGGCAGTAGCCGCACACGACGCCGCCTGCGACCGCGCCGCCGACCTCATGGCCGAGTGGGAAACCCTCAACGCACGCCTGGGTGGCTGACGGCTTTCCCGCATCTCTCCCTCCAAGGGCACTGGAGCGTCCTCCACACATCGCCGGTACCGTCGCCGACATGAGGATTCTGGTCACCAACGACGACGGCATCGACTCGGTCGGCCTGCACGTCCTTGCCCGGGCGATGCGCGAACACGGGGACGTCACGATCGTGGCACCCGACCAGGAGTGCTCAGGCGCCGGGGCCTCGCTCGGAGCCCTTCACCTGATCCGCCCCGAGGTCCACGATGCCCGGGTCGACGGCATCGACCTGGCCTGGTCGGTGAGCGGACCGCCGGGCCTGTGCGTCATCTACAGCCGCCTCGGAATCTTCGGCGACCCGTTCGACCTCGTCGTCTCCGGGATAAACCCCGGTAGCAACGTCGGGCGCTCCGTCTACCACTCGGGCACCATCGGTGCTGCCCTCACCGCACGCAACGGTGGCCTCACCGGCGTGGCCGTCAGCCAGGCCGTCACCGGCTGGGGGGTCGAGGGCCAGGGCAGTGACGAGACACTCGCCGACCAGTGCTGGGACAGTGCCGCCGAGATCGCCGCCGTGGCGGTCGGTGCGCTCATTGCCGACCCGCCGGCCCAACCGTCGGTGCTCAACCTGAACGTGCCCAACCTTCCCGTCGACCGGATGCGGGGATGGAAGGAGGCTCCCGTCGGCGGCAGACCGCCCCGCACGCTGAGCACCGCCAGGCTCGAGCCGAAGGCGGGCCACGAGGGCACCTACCGGATCCGGATGGACTGGGGAGAAGCGCAGCCCCTCGACCCCGACACCGACGGTGGCGCCGTCATGGGTGGATGGGTGAGCCTCACATGGCTCGGCCACCTCGGCGCAACGGACGCCCCCGCCGGCAGCTCCGTGGCCACAGCGTTCACCAGCCTGTTCGCCTGAGGTGCCGGTTCAACCCGGTAACCGCCGGAGTGCCAGACTCGGGCGTGACCTGAGCCCCGGATGAGTGGGTGGACCATGGAAGCCACGAATGCACGCACCTTCGACACCGCGGTGGTCGGGGCCGGCCTGGCCGGCCTGATCGCCGCCAACCGGCTGGCGGATGCCGGGCGGTCGGTCGTCGTGTTTGACGGGCTCGGGGCATCCGGTGGTCGTGCCCGGACGTCACTCCTCTCCGACCACCTGGTCAACCAGGGCCCGCACGCCCTCTACGTCGATGGCCATGCCAATCGAATACTCCAACGTTTCGACATTCCGGTCGAGGGTGGGGAACCGCTGACCCGGGGCACCCGCGGCCTCTACGACGACCGGCTCCACCTGCTCCCCGCCGGCCCGGTGTCGCTGCTGCGCACAACACTCCTGTCGCCGGTCGAGAAGTTGGCGGTGGGTTCGCTGCTGGCCCGACTACCGCGTATGGACCCGGACCCGCTCGACGAGGTGACGCTGGCCGAATGGATCGACTCCGTCACCCGGCGTCAGGCGGTTCACGACCTGCTGGCCGCCCTGATGCGACTGGCCACCTACGTCGACTGCCCGGAGTTGCTGAGCGCCGGCGCCGCCCTTCGACAGCTTTCGATGGCCCTCACCGGCGGAGTGCTCTACCTGCACGGCGGTTGGCAGGTCCTGGTCGACGGCCTGACCGCCAGGGCCGAAGCAGCCGGCGTGGTGTTCCGGTTCGACGGTTCCGTGACCGGCGTGCTGGGGGACGCCCCCCACCTCACCATCCGGACTGCCGTCGAGGACCTCTCGGCCCGGACGGCGATCGTGGCGGCCGGAAGTCCTGGGACGGCCGAGCGGCTCACCGGGGTCAACCGGCTGGTCGAAGCCGCCGGCCCGCCCGCCCGGGCCGCCGTGCTGGACCTCGCCCTGGACCGACCGCCCGAACATCGGTTCGTGCTGGGCATCGACCGGCCCGTCTACTTCTCGGTCCACGGGCCACCGGCCCGACTGGCCCCGGACGGGCAGGCAACCGCCAGCGCGGTCAGGTACCTGCACCCGGATACCGAAGATGCATCCGACGTGAGCCGATCCGTCCTCGACGACCTCGCCACCACATGCGGCGTCGATCCTGAATCGCTCCTGGCCGAGCGCTACCTCCACACCATGACCGTCGCCCACGGCCTCCCACTGGCGGCGCTGGGTGGCCTCGCCGGGCGGCCGGGAATCGATGCCGTGGATCGGCCCGGCGTGCTCCTCGCCGGCGACTGGGTCGGACCGGATGGGTTGCTGGCCGATGCCGCTGCCGCCAGTGCCTGGGCCGCCGCCGACGCCCTCCTCGTCTCGTGACGGGCGACTCCGACCTCGTCTGGTACGTCGCCTACGGCTCGAACCTCCGAGCCGACCGGATGCTCGCCTACCTCGTGGGTGGCGGCCATGACCGTCCCTGGGGAAACCACCGTGGTGCTGTCGACGCCACACCTCCACGAGACGACAGGCGGGCCACGGTCCCCCACCCCGTCCACTTCGGCGGCCATTCGACACGCTGGGACGGAGGCTGCTGCCTCTGCCCGGCCGAACCCCTTCCCCCCGAAGCGCTGCCCGTCGTCGGGCGGGCGTGGTTGATCACCCGGGGACAACTCGGTGATGTCGTCGCCCAGGAGAACAGCCTCGACACCGACGATGTCACCCTCCCCGACCCGTTCCCGGGACCCGGGCAGGTCGTGCAGGTGATCGATGGCGTGATCGACCTGCTGATCGGCATGGATCCGATCGACGGGTGCCCTGCGGTCACGTTCGGTTCGACGGCGCCACCGCCGCCGGGACCACCCAGCCTGGCCTACCGGCAGGTCCTGGCCGAGGGAATGGCGGAGATGGGCCTCGCACCCGAAGAGGCCGAGACCCACCTCGTCGACCTGGACCGTTCCTGAAGGGGCACCGGCCGGAGCACGCCACTCAGACGGTGACGATGCCCCCGTTGGGGGAGATCCACTGGCCGGTGATGAACGAACTGTCGTCCGACGCCAGGAACAGCGCCGTGGAGGCGATCTCGTCGGCCGTGCCCTTGCGGCCCAGCGGGGTCATCATGATCATCGGCGCCAGCATGGCGTCATCGACCTTCGCCGTCATCGGCGTGTCGATCACGCCGGGGGCGATGGCGTTGATCCGGATGCCCATGGCGCCCAGTTCACGGGCCGCCGCCCGGGTGAAACCGAGGATCGCACCCTTCGCTGCGCTGTAGTGCACGGGCCCCCAGCCGGCGATGCCCGCGATGCTCGACATGGTGATCACAGAACCACCATCGTGCATCAGCCCCACGGCACCCTGGGTACAGGCGAACGTGCCACCGGCGTGGATCTCGAGCATCCGGGTGAACGCCCCGTGCTCCATGAGCCGAATCTGGGCGCCCTCCCCGGCCAGCATCCGGTCGAACCCGTCATTCGGCAGCTTGTCGACACCGGCGTTGTTGACCTGGATGTCGAGTCGTCCGAAGCGCTCGTCGATGGCTGCGAACACCGCAGCCACGGCCTCGGGGTCTGCGACGTCGCCACCCTGTGCGAAGTGGTCGCCATCGGGAAGGAGCCCGACCGTCTCCTCGGCGGATTCGACCCGTAGGTCCTGCGCCACGATCGTCGCCCCCTCGGTGGCAAACCGCTCGGCGATGGCCCGTCCGAGGCCGGACCCGGCGCCGGTGATGCAGGCGATCTTCCCTTCGAGGCGCCCCGTCACGTTCTGGTCCCCTCGCTGGTCTCTCGGCGCTCAGCCGGGATGGCAGGCGCAGGCCCCACCGCACCCGCCCGATGTCGGCGTGGATGTCCCCTGGTCGGTGCCTCCGACCGCAGCGAACACCGACAACAGCCGTCGGGCACCCTCGTGGCCGTCAGGACAGACGGCCGGCTCACCTGATTCGGACATCGGGCGCCGGACCTCGAAGACGCTGCCACAGGTCCCACACCGGTAGTCGTAGAGGGGCATGGCGCGAAGTGTACGGCCGTCGCGCTCCCGGTGACGAGCGGGAGCAGGCCGGTACACTCGGTGGGCTCGGGCTGCCCGACCAACCGCTGAGGAACCACCCTTGAACATCGTCGTGATCCACCAGAGCCGTACCGGGAACACGCGTCGCGCCGCTGAGTTGATCGGTGGAGCCGCCGAAGCCGCCGGCGACACGGTCGCTGTGCGCCCGGTCACCAACATCGACTTCAAGGAGCTCGCCGAGGCCGACCTGGTCTTCGTCGGTACCTGGGTCGACGGCCTCATCCTCTTCGGCCACCGCCCCGGCGACACCGGCAAGGTGCGCAGCATCCCCAGGCTCTGGAACAAGCGCGTAGCAGCCTTCATGACCCACGCCTTCAACCCCGGTGGTGCCGCCGACAAGTTGGCCGGCCTGCTCGAGGAACACGGTGGCAACGTGGTTGCCGCACGCTCGCTCAACCGTCGACGCCTCGACGACGAGGCCCCGGCGTTCGCCGACGAGGTGCTGGCAGCCGCCAGGTCCTGACAGGCCAGGTCAGCCAACCGGGCGCATCCGACGGGCGCTGCGGATGAAGTCCTGCGAAAAGACGATCAGTCCGGCCCAGATGGCGGCGAATCCGATCAGGCGCATCCCGTCGAACGGCTCGTCGTAGACCGCCACGCCGAGCACGAAGTTGATGGTCGGCGCAAGGTACTGGGTCAGGCCGATCACCGTCAGCGGCACCCGTCGCACGGCGGCCCCGAACAGCAGCAGGGGCCCGGCCGTGAAGAGTCCACCTGCCATCAGCAGGAGGCTGTCGCCCGGGACACCGACACCCATGGCCCCGTCCCCGGAGGCCGCTCGCACGACGAGGAACAGCATGGCCGGCAGCAGCAGGACCGACATCTCGATGCCGAGCCCCTCGAACGGCGAGAGGTCGAGCTTTTTCTTGATGAGGCCGTAGAAGCCGAAGGTGAACGCCAGGACGAGTGCGATCCAGGGCAACGTGCCCACCTGCACCGTCAGCCAGACCACTCCCACCACCGCCAGGCCGACCGCAACCCACTGGGGCGGACGCAGGGACTCGCCGAGGAACAGCATTCCAAGCACCACGCTGACCAGCGGGTTCATGAAGTAGCCGAGGCTGCCCTCGATCACGTGGTCGGAGGTGACCGCCCACACCCAGAGCAGCCAGTTGGAGCCGAGCAGGACCGCCGCGACGAACTCGAGCCTGAGGATCCGACGATCACCCACCGCCTCGGCCACCCGCCGCCACGAACGTCGGGAGACAAGGATCAGGGCGACGCACCCGAACGTCCAGACCACCCGGTGTCCGAAGATGTCGGCTGAGGGGACGTGCCTGAGAAGCCTCCAGAAGGCAGGCGAGACACCCCAGAGCGAAAAGGCGCCGACCGCATAGAAGAGTCCCCGCTGCACCCGCGCAGTCTCGCCCGTCCAACTCGCTACTGCGACCTCCTATCACCAATTGATGGCACGGCTCCTCGGCCACCGACCGTGGCGCGTACGCTTTCGCCCGATGTACTCGCACCTGCTCGTGCCCCTCGACGGCGGTGACCTGGCGCAGGGGGCCCTTCACCCGTCGGCGACCATGGCCCGCTCGTTCGACGCCACGCTCATCCTCGTCGGCTCCGAGGCAACGCTCGCAGCGCTCGACGTCGACACCGTCCACGCCCCGGACGTGGTCGCCGTTCGCACGGAGGTCGACCTCCCCTCGTCCCTGGAGCGCGTCGGCGACAACCTGCCCGAACCCCTCGCCGTCTATGCGGGCGGAGAGTGGCAGCCCTACGCCGACGCCTGGAGCGGTGACCTCCTGATCTTCGGCCCGTCGAGCACCCCCCACGACTACGTCGTCGGCGGCACGATGCTCATCGATCGCCGCTTCGCAGATGGCGACATCGACACCCGGGCGTCTTCCTCCATCGTCCTGGGCTTCGGTTACGCCACCGCCGACGACCTCCCGTCGGCGGTCCCCGAATACGACGGGCAGGTCGTGATCCCCGTGCGTTCCGAGATCGACGTGGTCAACGGCCTGGTCGCCCGCTGGGCCGGACCGGTGTTCCTCCGGGCCGAGGATGCCTGACCGTGCGCATCGGGCTCCTGCGCTGTGACGAGGTCGGCGGCGACCGACTCGAACGCTACGGCGGCTACCGGGAACTGTTCACCGAACTCCTCAGCCGCGGCGACGACGAGGTCGTGGTCACCGACTACGACGTGGTCGACGGCAGGCTGCCCGGTGCCGCCGACGAGCAGGACGGCTGGCTGATCTCCGGTGCCCGCTCGTCGGCCCTGGACGACGACCCGTGGATCGCCGACCTGTTCGACGTTGTCAGGGACCTCGACGCAGCACGGGCGCCGGTCATCGGCGTCTGCTTCGGCCACCAGGCCGTCGCCCAGGCGCTCGGCGGCGAGGTCCGGTACACCGGCGGCTGGAACATCGGCGTCCGACGCGCCGAGGTGGTCGCCCCCTCGTCGGTGACGGCGCCGGTCGATGGCGGCTTCGGGATCACCTACTGCCACCAGGACCATGTCGTCGACCTGCCGGCCGGGGCGAGGCTGACCTCGTCGACGGCCCACTGCCCGGTGGCGTCGTTCGGCATCGGCGACCACATCATCGGCATCCAGGGCCATCCCGAGTTCGACACCGACTTCGCCCGCGACCTCTACACCAGTCGCCTCGTCAGGATCGGACAGGAGGTCGTCGCCGATGCGCTGTCGACGCTCGACGGTGGCACCGACCGCTTCGCCGTCGCCGACTGGATGCTCAAGGTGCTGGCCGGCTAGCCGAGAACCTCCGTCGGCTGTGCCGTCGGCCGCGTCACCACCACCGCAAGGGTCGCCACTACGACGACGATGCCCAGTGCCTGCACGCCTCCCAGCGCCTCGTCCACGAGCCACCAGGCATAGAGCGGGGTGATGACCGTGAAGAGCAGGTTGATGAGGCCCATGACCGTCAACGTCACGTGTGCGTGGGCGTAGTTGGTCAGCAGGTGCCCGGTGCCGGGAATGGCTGCCATCAACAGGATCGGCCACCATTCGGCGCCCGAAGGTGGTGCCACACCGTGTCCAGAGATGAGGGCCGCGGGCAGGATCACGATCGTCGCCACGAGGGTGAGGCACAACTGGTACACGGTCGAGTCCAGCGTCATGCGAGCCCGTTTGCTGACGATGTAGTAACTGCACCAGAGCAACATCCCGAAGAGCGCCAACACGTCCCCTTCGACGGTCGCCACGCCGCTGGGGTCACCGCCCTGCAACGACAGGACGACGCCGCCGATGGCGAGTAGCGACCAGAGATAGAGCGACCGGCGGGGGCGCTCACCGAACAGCGGACCTGCGACTCCCAGCAGCACGATGGGCTGCAGCGAGCCCATGACGACGGCATGGGTAGCACTCGTGCGACGCATGAACGTGACGAACAACACCAGGTTGACACCGAACAGGAGCCCGCCCCAGAACGACGCGCGGAGCGCATCGATCGTAAGGCGACTGCCGCTGACCACCAGGTACGCGAGGTAGACGACCAGCGCTGCGGCCAGTCGCCAGAAGACGAAGCGAAACTCGGCCAGGTCCGAGATCTTGATGATGATCGGACCGAACGCCATGAGGGAGATGGCGAACGTCGCGGCTGCCCGAGCCTTGCGTACCTGACTTTCCACGCACCTACCATCGCAGGCGATCGATCGCAGGGCGGCATCCGCTCCCGGCGGGTGGGAAGTCAGAGGGTGGCGTTGGCCTCGTCCAGGGCGGCCTGCAGGGACGACTCGAGGTTGGCCGTCCATTCCCTGAGCACGCTCCTGCGAGCGTCGGCGGCAGGAGGCTCAAGGGCCGGATGGACCAGGATCCGGATGGAGTGTCGCCTGGGGAACTTCGCACCCGTCGGCATCGCCTCGCCGCTGCCGGCGACGCCGACCGGTACGACGCGTGCACCGGCCTTGGCGGCCAACCAGGCGGTACCGTCGAAGAGTTCGGCGATTCGCGGTCCGTCATGTCGGGTTCCCTCGGGGAACACGAGCAGCAGGTTGCCCTCGGTAAGCAGGTCGCGGGCTGCGCGCATCGACTCCCGGTCGGCCGCCTCGCGTCGGACCGGAAACGCACCCAACGACGCCAGGAACCAGGCCAACGGTCGCGCCTTGAACAGGCTGACCTTTGCCAAAGCCCGGAGGCGGCGTGGGGTCAGGGGCGAGAGCAGGAACGAATCCAGGTTCGAGCGGTGCACCGGGGCGAGGATGACAGGCCCGGTGGCCGGGATGTGCTCGCGACCAGTTGCCCGAACCCGGAAGTACGGCCAGAGGAGACAGCGGACCAACGTCCGCACCGCCGCATAGACGGGCCCGGCGGTCCAGGCGGCGCTCGTGCGGTGCGCCCGTTCCTGGGGATTCAGCGCCATGGGAGCCGAATCTGGCTGATAGCCGGACTGACTGGTCTGGCTAGCGGCGCCCGATGCGGGCACTCAGTACATCGCGCAGGCTGACGATGCCGACGAGGTCGCCACCTTCGGTGACCGGCAGGTGGCGGAAGCCACGGGACAGCATCATCTCGGCGGCGTCCTCGGTCTCGAGGTCGGGTTCGGCGGTTTCGGGATCGGGGGTCATCCAGGGCTCGACCGATGCACAGGACAGGTCCGTCTCATGGGCGGCGGCCCGCAGCACATCGCGCTCGGTGAGGATGCCGACGATCATCTTCCCCTGCACGACGATCACGGAACCGAAGCCGCCCTGCACCATGCACTTCGCCGCATCGGCGACAGATGCATCGGATGCAACCGTGGCGACGTCCCGGGACATCACCTCACGTACTTCGACCATCAGCCGGTTCCTCCCACCTCATCGAGTTCGGGGTCGCTCTGCTGGGCCGCCGGTCGCTCGAGGTCCCGGTTCAGGACCCTCCACAGTGTGCCCGCCCAGACGCTCGTGTGTGGCCACTCGCGCCAGAAGGCCTGCAGGACGATCGGATCCAGGTCCTCGGCCGCCTGTGCCGGCGTGCTCATATGTGCAAGGTCTTCGAGCGCTGTCATCGCCTCTAGCAGTCGCTCGGATGCCTCGGTTGGGTCGGTCACCTACTGTCTCCTCCACGGAATGTGCCATTCTCCCCGATAGCAGGCCGATTCGGCAAGCGGGAAGGCCACAAGGGCAATCCGGCCGATGTCAGGCCTCGGGTCCCGCCTCATCGAGTAGGGCAAGGCCGGCACCACCCACAATGCTGCTGACCATGCCCGCCAGCAGCACGGCGTAGCCCAGCATTACCCAGCGGATCCCGAGGAGGTCGCCGAGCACACCGGCCGCAAAGGAGCCCAGGGGCAGCCCACCGAGCAGGGCGACCAGCCACACGGACATGACGCGACCGCGGTACTCCTCGTCCAGCTGCAGTTGGAGCGCCGTGTTCACGGTGACACCGTGGAGCATGTGCGTCATGCCCATCACGAAATAGCCGAGGAAGCCGACGTACAGCCATGGCGTGGCGGTCACGATGAGCATGCCGAAGGCGAAGAGCAGGGCGACGGCCGCCTCGAGGCGCGAACGTCGGACCTGGCCTCCGGGCCCTGAGATGTAGATGCCACCCAGTACGGAACCGAGGCCCAGCATCATGGCCAGGGCTCCCAGGCCACCACCGCCGGCGCCGAACAGGTCGTCCGCCACGCTGGCTGTCAGGGAGTATGCGAAGGCCGCACCGAGGAAGGCCATCATGAACGAAAGGCGCAACGCCAGTCGGATCGATGGGTTGGACCGGACGTAGTCGATGCCCGCCCGGAACTGGGTGAAGAAGGGTTCGGCCACCTCGCCGGGCTCCCAGTGGCAACGTACGGAGGAGAGCAGCAGGAGTCCGACGAGGTAACAGCCGACGGTTCCGGCGAAGGCGAGGCCCGGGCCGGCAAATGCCAGTATCAGCGCCGCTGCCGCCGGGCCGACCGATCGCCCGACCGTGAAGGAGATCGACAGCAGTCGGATCGCCTGTGGCAGCAGTTCCCGGGGTACGAGCACGGCGCTGAGGCTCTGGATGGGCGCCCACTGGAAGCCGGAAACGGCTCCGGAGGCCAGGAGCAGCCCGATGATCCGCCAGGGGGTGAGCAGGTCGGCCTGGTGGAGTGCCAGCAAGCCACCGGTTATGCATCCCTGCAGGACATAGGCCACCAGCAGTATCCGCTTGCGGTCGATCCGGTCGGCGAGGGTCCCTGAGATCGGCGTCGTCACGACGGCGGGGATCAGCGCGGCGAACGCTGCCGCTCCGACCCAGGTGTTCGAGTCGGTCATCTGGTTGATGAGGAAGGGCACCGCCAGCCCCTGCAGGAACTGACCCACGGCGCTGGTCGTGTTCGCCAGCAGGAACCGTGCGAATGCCACGTGGCGCAGCGGGGCAAGCGCCCCGGAGGGGCGTCGGAACGGTGCTGCCGGCGGGTCCCCCACGAACTAGCGCGTCAGGAACAGTTGGATCTCGACGACCCCGTGGTCCTCGACCGAAAGGACGATCGGCGCCGATGGCACCTCGACGCCATAGTCGGCGAAGACGATGTCGAAGGTGCCGATCACGACCACGGTCACGGTCTCGCTGACGAGCAGGGCCGCCAGTTCGACCTCGACGTCGTTGGTGACGCCCTTGATCGTGAGGGTGCCCGGTGCGGACACTTCGACCTCGGCTCCCTCGCCGGACAGGTCTCCGAGGTCGATGGGGCCGGCCAGGGTGAAGGTCGCCTCGGGGTGGTTGTCGGTGTCGAGCGCCTGCTTGGCCTTGCTGTCACGTCTGGACCGGTCGGTACGGATCTTGCTGAGGTCGGCGGTGATCTCGGCAGCCACCAGCGTGCTGCCGTCGAGTTCGAAGGTACCGGACACGATCGGGGTGCGTCCCACGGCGGTGGTGCTGCCGATCCCGCTACCGAGTTCCTCGTCGACACGGAAGCCGACGTAGGTGCTGGTGAAGTCCGAGAACGACCCGATCGAAGTGTCGACCATCCAGGTGCCGGAGAGGTCGACATCAGGTGCCTCGGTCGTGGTGGTGGGAGGCGCCGTGGTGGTGGGAGGCGCCGTGGTCGTGGGGGGCGCCGTGGTGGCGGGGGGCGCCGTGGTCGTGGGAGGCGCCGTGGTCGTGGGGGGTGCCGTGGTGGTACTGGTGGTCGTGGGAGGCGCCATGGTGGTACTCGTGGGCGTGGGAAGCGTCGAACTCTGTGCCGCTGCGGCCACCGCGGCGGCGTTGCCGAGGTCCGGCGGTGGTGGGGCCGTGTCGCGCAACACGAAGAACCAGACGGCGAAGGCGAGGGCCGCTATGGCTGCGACCACCACACCCACCACGTTGCGTCGCATCGCTGCCTCCCCTCTTCTCCCGTTCCCAACGATCGTACGTGCTTCCCACCGTTCGATCCGGCTCGGGCGGGGCTTGGCGCCTAGGGTCCCGTCCATGAAGTTCGGAATCTTCTACGAGCACCAGATCCCCCGACCATGGGAGGACGGCGACGAGCACAGGTTGCTCAAGGATGCCCTCGACCAGGTCGAGTTGGCCGACCGGCTGGGCTTCGACCACGTCTGGGAGGTCGAACACCACTTCCTCGAGGAATACAGCCACAGTTCGGCACCCGAGGTGTTCCTGGCCGCCGCCAGCCAGCGCACCACCAACATTCGCCTGGGCCACGGCATCGTTCTGCTACCCGGCGGCTACAACCACACCGCCCGGGTCGTCGAGCGCATCAACACCCTCGACCTTCTCTCCGACGGGCGGGTCGAGTTCGGTACCGGCGAATCGTCGTCCAACGCCGAACTGGACGGATTCGGCGTCGACCGGGCAACCAAGCGTGCGCAGTGGCTCGACCACATCGATGCCGCCACGAGGATGATGGTCGAGGAGCCGTTCGCCGGCTGGGACGGCGAACACCTCCAGATGCCCGCCCGCAACGTGGTGCCCAAGCCGTTCCAGAAACCGCATCCTCCGCTGTGGGTGGCCTGCAGCCAGCGCGAGACGATCCACCTGGCGGCCACGAAGGGTGTGGGGGCACTCACGTTTGCCTTCGTCGAACCCGACGAGGCCAAGTTCTGGGTCGACGACTACTACGAGACCATCGCCTCCGACGAGTGCGTGCCCGCCGGTTTCGCCGTCAACGCCAACATGGCCAGCGTCCTGCCGCTGATGTGCCATGAGGACGAGGCCACCGCCATCGACCGGGGCATCGACGGCGCCCACTTCTTCGGCTATTCACTCGGCCACTTCTACGTCTACGGGCAACACCAACCGGGCGTCACAGACGTGTGGGCCGAGTTCGAGAAGAACCGCAGTGCGTTCGGATTCGACCGTGCGACGGCAGCCCAGAAGGACGTCGAACTCCGCGCCCAACTCAAGGGGGATGAAGGCGTGCTGTCACTTCGCGGGGCGATCGGCACCCCCGATCAGATCCGGCCGCTGATGCGACAGTACGAGGAGGCCGGCATCGACCAGGTGATCTTCATCAGCCAGGCCGGACGCAACCGCCATGAGGACATCTGCGAGTCGATGGAGCTCTTCGCCAGAGAGGTCATGCCCGAGTTCAAAGAGCGCGACCCCGCACACGTGGCTGCCAAGCAGGAGCGCCTGGCACCCGCCGTAGAGGCCGCCCTGGCCCGTCGGGAGGGGCCCCGCACGGTCGACCCCGAATACCAGATCGACCCGGCAATGCTGGTCTGACTGATCCCGTTCCAGTCTGGAAGACCTGTTCCCATGTCGAGCCTGCGCCCCGTTCCGCTGACCCTCGGGATCCTGCTGGCTGTCTCCTGCGCCTCCGGCTCGTCGACACAGAGTCTGCCGACGACCACGCTCCCTGCGACCACCACGCTCCCTGCGACCACCACGACGACAACCACGACGCTGGCTCCCACCACCACGATCGACATCCACGAGGTGCGCACGGCCGAGCAACTGCAGGAATACATTGCACAGGCGGCAGGGTTCAAGCAGGCCGATGCCGCATGGAGCCTTCCCGACGACCTGGATCCACAGGCCGGCGGTGCCCCCGGCTACACCCGGTACGTCTTCCGGGAGACGTCGGGCGGCGTCGTTCCGACGCTCGTCGAGGGCCCGATCGGCGACCAGGTCCGCTGCCAGGACACCGAGCTGCCGTGCTCCTACCTGGAGCTCAAGGCGCTGCTCGAGGGTGGCGAACCGATCCCCGAGCAACTGGCTCTCACACCCGAGCAACTGGCCGCACTCGTGGCCGAGCTCGACGAGCTGAACACCTACATGGAGGGGCACCGCGACATCAACACGACGTGTGCCGAGGGGTTCATATCCGACCGCACCCAGACGCCGAACATGGGCTCGCACCTCTACAACCCGGAGTACATCGGGGACGGCTTCGACCCCGGCCGGCCGGAGATCCTGCTCTACACGCTCGCCGATGACACCCTGCCGAACAGAGCGGTTGGCCAGTGCATCAACGGCGCATGGCAGGGTGACCCGATGCAGTTGGTCGGCACCGCCTTCATCACGCCCCCCAACGTGGTCGGCACCGACCACCCGGAGGGCTTCACCGGTGACCTCGACAACTGGCACAGCCACTTCAACCTCTGCCGGGGACGGAGCACCGGCAGGGACCTCTTCGTTACCGAGGCGGAGTGTGCCGAGGTGGGCGGCAGCTTCAACGAGGCCATCGGCTGGATGCTGCACGCCTGGGTCGACCCCGAACACGACAACCAACTGGGCGTGTTCTCGATGTGGAACTCCACCCTCGCCCCGTTCTTCGACGACCCGGCCATGCGCTCGGCGGCCATGGTGCAGGGCAGCGACTTCCCCGACGGGGCACGCCAGTCGCTGATCACGAACTTCGCCTTCGAAGGGAACCTGGAAGTGGAGATCGGACAGAGCGTGTACTTCAACAACAGCGACTCGGTCCCCCACACCGTCAGCGCCGGCACCTCCGACGCCCCCAACCTCGACTCGTTCGACTCGGGCCTCCTCGCTCCCGGCGACAACTGGGAACTCGGGACCTCGGAACCCGGCACCTACTCGTACTTCTGCGCCCTCCACCCCGACATGACCGCCACGATCATCGTCAGTTGACCCACGACGGGCAGCCGGTCAGGGGAGCTGCCCGGTCAGAAGGATCGTGCGCTGGCCGCCCAGGTCGAGGTGCAGCGCCTCGGTGAGGCCGGGGCGGACCTGGCGGGCGAGGTCCCGGTCGGCGACCAGGATTCCGATCCCCCACCCCGGGAGGCGTTCTGAGGCGACGTTTCCGAGTGTGGCGTAGAGGTTGCGTAGGTCGCCGCCGGTTGAGAGCCGACCACCCCATGGGGGGTTCGTGACGAGGTGACCGGGGCCACCTTCCGGTGCCTCCAGGTCGGAGATGGGCGCCTTTCGGAACTCGACCAGGTCGATGACGCCGGCCCGCTCGGCGTTCGACCGGGCGGCCTCGATGGCGCCGGCGTCCCTGTCGCTGGCGACGATGGATGGCGGTGAAGGCATCGGTGCCCCCGGGGTCGCCGTCACGCTGGCCCAGGTGCCCGGTTCGAACGACGGCCACCCCTGGAAGGCGAAGGTGCGGCCGGCTCCAGGCGCCCGGCCGGCGGCGAGCAGCGCAGCTTCGATGGCGATTGTTCCCGAACCACACATCGGGTCGACCAACGGCACTGTCGGGTCCCAACCAGCGGCGAGGAGCATTCCGGCGGCCACCGACTCCCGCAGCGGCGCCTTCGCCGTCGCCTGACGCCAGCCCCGCATGTGCAGCGGCGCCCCCGACGAGTCGACGCTGACGGTGAACCGGTCCCGGGAGACCCTCACGACGATCAACTGCTCCGGACCATCAGGGTGGCCGACCCCCAGAGCGGTGGCGAACCGCTGCTCGATGGCTCCCGTGTGGACGAGTTGCGAGCCGCGGGAGGTGATCCGGTAGTCGGGTCGTGCGCCCTCCTCCAACCATGGTGCCCAGTCGACCTCACAGAGGCGGCGCTCCAGGTCGGCGAACGAGCGGGCGGTGAACATGGCCACCCGCACCAGCACCCGCGTGGCGCAGCGCAACGACCGGTTGGCTGCGTAGAGCTGGCGTGTGGTGAGGTCGGTCGCCACGGCCCCCTTGTGGGTCCGCGTGCGCTTCACGCCCAGGCCGGTGAGTTCTCCCGCCACCAGGGCTTCGAGGCCCGGCGGGCACACCACGAGCGCGTCATGTCGGGGGCTCCTTCCCCCACCGTGTCGGTCTCCCACCCCTACACGATGGCAGCCGCCGGGTTACGGTCGCGCCATGCGGACTGCGAACGTGATCCTGGCACTGGTCCTCCTGGCGACGGCCTGTGGTGGCGGGGCTGCCGTTTCGACCACCACCACGCTCCCGCCCACCACCACGCTCCCGCCCACCACGACCACCACGACCACCACCACGCTCCCACCCACCACCACAACCACCACCACGCTCCCACCCACCACGACGACGACCACCACGACCACCACGACGACCACCACGACGACCACCACGACCACCACGACGACCACCACGACGACCACCACGACGACCACCACGCTCCCACCGCGGCCACCGACGATCGACGAGTTGTTGGCACTCGACCAACCCCTCAACCTGGCCCACGCCGGCGGCGACCAGGACCATCCGCACTCGACCATGTACGCCTTCCGGCGGGCCGCCGAGGCCGGCGTCGACCTCCTCGAGATGGACGTGCGGATCACCGCCGACGGGGTCCTCGTCGTCCACCACGACGCCGACGTGTTCGGCACGACCGGCGGTGAGGGCGTGGTCGCCGAGATGACCGTCGCCGAACTCCAGGCCCTCGACAATGCCTGGTGGTGGTCGCCCACCTGTTGGCCCTGCCGGGACCTGGCCGACGGGGACTACCCGTTCCGGGGAGTCCGTACCGGAGTCGTCGAACCACCAGAGGGGTTCACCCCCGACGACTTCCGGATCGAAACGTTCCGCTCGGTCGCCGAAGCGTTCCCCACGCTCGCCCTCGACGTCGAGATCAAGAACCGGGACGACCACGCAGAGGCCGCCATCGCCGCCCTGGTGGCCGACCTCGACGACCTCGACAGACGCGACTCGGTGGTCGTGGTGTCGTTCTCGAGCGACGTGGTCGCCGCCTTCAAGGAGGTCGCCCCGGATGTCGCCACCAGCCCCGGCACCGACGAGATGATCGCCTGGATCCTCGGCGGCGAGGCCCTGGGCGACCACCCCGTCGTCCAGGTCCCACCCAACTACGACGGCATCGAGGTCCTGATGGAGGCGTTCTTCACCGCCGTCGAGGAGGCCGGGGTCGAGGTCTGGGTGTGGCCCGACAGCACCGACCAGGAAGCGGGCGGCTTCTACGCCGAACTGCTGGACCTCGGCATCGACGGCATCATCGCCGGCCGCCCAGCCGCCTTCGAGCAGGTGCTCCAGGACGGCGGCTACGTGGGCTGAGGTTCAGATTCCCAGGCGGCCGGTGCGGAGTTCGCGGCAGGCGCCCTCGTCGCCGACCATCTCGACCTCGACACGGTCGCGTCGACCGAACAGGAAGTTCACCAACTCGACCGGTTCACCGGTGAGCGTCGCCGGTCGCCCCGACTTCCCGACGCGGATCGTTTCTCCGCCCCGGCGGGCAATCGTGAGGTCGATGTCGACGAGCCGACGGCACATGACCTTCGCCCCCTTTCCGAGGCGCTCCCAGAGCAGCGCTTCGAGGCCTTCGATGCCGGTCCGGGGTGACCAGCCGTCGCCCGTACGCCGCACGTCCTCGTGATGCACCACGAACTCGACCAGGTTCATCGCCCCGTCGGCGAACCGCAGGAACAGCGGCGGCCCGCGTCGGACCCGGTCGACCATCTGCGTGAAGTCCCCGCACTCGGCGAGACGGTTGGTGACCCGGGCGGTGTGACGGGCAGGCGCCCCCCCCATGACCAGGCCGGGGCCGGTGTCGGGGCGACGTTCCCGAACCACCAGATGGGCCGCCATGTGGGCGACGGTCCAGCCCTCGCACAGGGTCGGAGCATCGGCACCGAGTTCGTCCATCAGGTCGCTAAGGGCGTGCCTCTCGGACTGCGCCCACTCCCGGGCGTTCATCCTGGAGGCACCGACGCGTCGGGGACCCAGTTGCCGTGGAACCCGTCGGGCACCCGTTGTGGAAGGTGGATGCGCGCCACCGGCTCGGCGGCGAGGTCCTCGCCGTCCAGCACCACAAGCTCGGCCGGACCGCCGGCACGGTCGTTGACGCACACCAGCACCCAGCCGACGCCCTCGTCGGTGGATCCGTCCTTGGGCACCAACAGCGGTTCGGCTCCGAAGCGTCCCTCACCGTGGTCGTGGATGACGATGTCGCCGGTCTCTACGTCGACCTGCTGGGTCGGACCCAGTCCGAGTCCATCGGCGGTGTACGCGTAGCGATGGCGGCGTGTGCCCACCCGGGGATCGTGGGTCGGGAACTCGTGGTGGCCGTCGGCGATCTGTGTCTCGGACACGGTCGCTGTGGCCGGATCCACCACCCACCTGGCAAACGTAGGGGCGCTGTCTCCGACAGGACCGTTGCGGTCCCTGTCGAACATCCGGTCGTAGCGGCAGAGGTCGACCACGACGGTGCCGTCGTCGGCGTCGTAGGCGTTGGCGGGGTGGAACACGTAGCACTGCGGTGCCTCGCACCAGATGACGTCAGCGGCGGTCCCGTCGCGTGGCAGGAGCCCGACGCGGGCCTGGTGGTCGGGATTCCAGGCGAACGGGAAGAGGCCACCTCCCATGGCTTCCTCGATGTCGAGGCACACCGACAGGTCGTAGACGAGGGCGTACCGGGCCGTCAACGACATGTCGTGGATCATCGGCATGCCGTCGACCGGCACGTCGGTCGCCTTCACCACCCGCCCGCCGTTGCCGACGACCACGTGCTGTACCCGGTCGAGTCGGTCCGGATAGGAGTAGCAGACTGCGTGGAGTTCACCCGTCGCCGGGTCGTACTTGGGGTGGGCGGTGAAGCCTCCCGGCAGGGTCCCGTCGAAGCCGTCGTAGCCGATCGTGTCGAGTTCGTAGGTGAGGGTCATGGGCGTGGTGCCGGCCTCGACCATCGCCCAGGTCTTTCCGGCGAAGCCACCCACCGCCGTGTTGGGGCCGAAGTCGCGGTCGCCGTTGGAGCGGCCCGACGGCGGGTCCTCGCCCAGGTCGGCGGCGATCCGGGCGCCCCGCACCCACCTGTTGCGGTACCACTCGGCCTTCCCGCCACGCAGGCGCACGCCGTGGACCATGCCGTCGCCGAGGAACCAGTGGTGGGTGGCCGGATCGGCGACACCGCGGGGGTTCGGGCCGTTACGCAGCCAGCGGCCTTCGAGTTCGGCGGGAACCGTGCCGGTGACCGGCAGGTCGAAGGCCGTCACCTCCTCGGCGATCGGTGCCATCGAACCCTGGAGGTAGGGGTTCATGGCTGCAGCCTCCCACAGGTCCGTTCGCGCCGCCGGGTCGGGACTACCGTACGCGGCGCATGGAGCCCCACCTGTCCCCGCTTCCCACGACCGTCATCGGCGCCTTTCCCAAGCCCGACTACGTGCCGGTGTCCGACTGGTTCGACCTGTCCGACTTCGACTACGCCGCCCGCTGGTCCGACGAGATGGCAGCCGCCGGTGAGGATGCAGAGGCCCTGTTCACGCGGGCAGCCGCCGAGGTGATCGCCGACCAGGTCGATGCCGGGGTCGACGTGGTCACGGACGGCGAGGTGCGCCGGGAGAACTACGTCCACTACCACTGCAGGCACCTCACCGGCTTCGACTTCGAGCACCGGGCCGAGGAGACGATGCGGGGCGTGCTGTCGGCGGTCCTCCCGGTGATCGTAGGCCCCGTCGCCGCGAAGGGGTCGTTCCTGCCCCACGACTGGCGGGTCGCCCAGGCGTCGACCGACCATCCCGTCAAGGTCACGATCCCCGGGCCGCTCACGATCACCGACACGGTCGTCGACCGCCACTACGGCGACCGGGCCGCCCTGGTCGCCGACCTGGCCGTGGCGATCAACATCGAAGTACGTGCCCTGGCCGAGGCCGGCTGCACCCACATCCAGGTCGACGAGCCGGTGTTCGCCCGCCGGGTCGACGACGCCCTCTCCTTCGGTATCGACGCCCTGGCCGCCTGCTTCGACGGCGCCCCCGACACGGTCACCCGCACCGTGCACTGCTGCTGCGGCTACCCCCGTCACCTCGACGACGACGACTACGAGAAGGCGCCGCCGTCGGCCTACCTCGAGATCGCCGAGGCCGTGGATGCGGCGCAGATCGACCGGTTCAGCATCGAGGACGCCCACCGTCCCAACGACCTCGCCGACCTGCTCCCCCGCTTCCGGTACACGACGGTGATCCTCGGTTGCGTGGCTATCGCCCGCAGCCGGGTCGAAACCGTCGACGAGGTCGCCGCCCGCCTGGCCGAGGCACTGCGTCATATCGACCGGGAGCGCCTGGTGGTAGCCCCCGACTGCGGCCTCGGCTACCTGGGCCGCGACCTGGCACTCACAAAGCTCCGGGTGCTGACCGAGGCCGCCGCCGGGGTCTGAGGAAGGCGCCTATTCCTCGACGAAGGTGTGCTCGGCGTCGCCGGTGAGTACCGCCTTCACGATCTTGCCGGTGGCGTTGCGCGGCAGCGGCTCGTCCCGGAACTCCACGATCGTAGGCACCTTGTAGTACGAGAGGGTCTCGGCGCAGAAGGCCGTGATCTCGTCGGCCGAGGCGTCGGCTCCCTGACGCAGGACCACGACCGCCTTCACCTCCTGGACGAGCGTCGGATGATCGACGCCGTGCACCGCCACCTCCCCAACCGCAGGATGTTCCTCGAGGCGCTGTTCGACCTCGCTCGGGTACACGTTCTCCCCGCCCCGGAGGATTAGGTCCCTGAGGCGTGAGGCCATGTGGAGACGACCGTCGACCATGCGCCCGAAGTCGCCGGTGCGCAGCCAGCGGCCGGGCAGGAACACCGCCTCATTCGCCTCCGGGTTGTCCCAGTAGCCGAGCATGACCAGCGGACTCCGTACGCAGATCTCGCCGTTCTCACCATCGGGCAGGTCGTTGCACTCCTCGTCGATGATCTTCACCTCGACCGTGGGGAGTGGGCAGCCGACGCAATCGGGTGCATCCCGGAGCATCTCGTTGGGGGCGTGGCTGACGAGGCCGCCCGATTCGGTGAGCCCGTATCCGGAGCCGAAGGTTCCGACCAGGTGGGGGAACCGTTCCTCGGTGGCCCGTATCAGGTCGGGTGTACTCGCCGAGCCGCCGATGGCCACCGAGGTGAGTTGCAGCGGGTCGAGGCCCTCGATGTCCGGCTCGGCGAGGAGTCGGTAGATGTGGGTGGCGGTGCCGTTCCAGGCACTGATGCCCTCGTCGACGGTGAGTTGCACGACCCGTGCCGGATCGAAACGGCCCATGGGCCAGACGGTCTTGGATCCGGCCATGAGCGACGTGACCGTCGAACTCTGCATTCCGGAGAGGTGGAACATCGGGAACACCGCCAGGCGGGCACCGTCGGCCGAGGGGGTGTCGCCGGCCAGCATCGAATCGCGGGCACCGATCACGAATGCCGCCAGCACGAACGAGATGAAGCTGCGGTGGCTCACCATCGCCGCCTTCGGACGTCCGGTGGTACCCGATGTGAACTGCAGGACGATCGGGTCGTCCTCGGCGATCGGTGTCTCGGGGAGGTCGGCATCAGGGGCGAAGGCGAGCAGGTCTGCGAAGTCGTCCTCGATCACGATCGTCGGGACACCCGGGTCGGTGCCGTCGAGGCGGGCCAGGCGGCGCCGGTCTGCGACCAGCAGGGCCGGGGTGGTGACCTCGAGCCCATATTCGATCTCGCTGCGGGTCCACCAGCCGTTGAAGCAGACCGCCACAGCACCCATGGCCGCACAGGCCCAGAAGGTGACGATGTACTCGGGGCAGTTGGCGGCGAGTATCGCCACCCGGTCGCCGTGTCCAATCCCCCGATCGGCGAGGGCCGCTGCCACAGAAGCGACCTGTCCCTGGAGGCCCTCGAACGTCAGGACACGTCGCTCACCGGCATCGTCGAACACCGCATAATCGGCATCACCGTTACGGGCAGCCCCGGTCAGCATGTCGCGCAAGGACCGGGGCCGGTTCACGAACACCTGCATCGACTCCCCCAGGACCTCCTCGGTCGCGACCTCGAAGAAGCCGCCGGGGCCGGTGAGGGCGGCCGTGGCCTGCTCGTGGGTCAGCGGGGTGTCGCCACCCGTGTCGGAATCGGTCCCGGGCATGTCTGGGTCAGGCATTCGATGTCTGCAGCGCCGACCAGATGCGCTCCGGGGTGAGCGGCATGTCGAGGTGCCGGATGCCGAACGGTGTGAGGGCATCGACCACGGCACTCTGCACCGCCGCCGTGGAGCCGATGCTGCCCGCCTCGCCGATCCCCTTGGCCCCGAGCGGGTTGTGGGGCGTCGAGGTCTCGGTGAACGAACGCTCGTAGGTGGGGACCTCCATCATCGAGATGGCCGTGTAGTCGGCGAGGTTGGAGGTCTGCGGGTTGCCGTCCTCGTCGTAGCGGATCTCCTCGAGCAGCGCCTGGGCGATGCCCTGCGCCAGGCCACCGTGGATCTGGCCGGCGGCCAGCAGCGGGTTGATGATGATGCCGGCGTCGTCGACGGCGACGATCCGTTCAACCGTGGTGTGCCCGGTCTCGGTGTCGACCTCGACGACGGCGATGTGGGCGCCGAACGGGAAGGTCGCACCGGCCTGCACGAAGTCGGAATGGCCGACCAGCGGCTCCGCCGTCTCGCCGGCGATCTCGGCCCACGACCGGGATGCCGACGGGGTACCGGCCACATGGAAGGCGCCCCGCTCGCGATCGAGCACCAGGTCGTCCGGGGCAGCCTCGAGCATGTCGGCGGCCGCATCACGGGCCAGGGCAATGAGCTTGTCGGCAGCATCGCCCATCGACGAGCCGGCGATCTGAACGGATCGGGACCCGCCGGTGAGTTGACCGGAGGGCACCCGGTCGGTGTCGCCGTGGAACACGGTGACAGCCTCGAGGGGCACGCCCAGCCGGTCAGCGACGATCATCGCCCAGGTCGTGTGGTGACCCGTGCCGATCGGGGTGGAACCGGTGACGGCCAGCACCGTTCCGTCGGCCTGCAGGGAGACCTCGCCGTATTCACTGCCGCCGAAGCCCGTGATCTCGACGTAGGTGCAGATTCCGATGCCCAGTTGGCGGATGTCGCCGGCGGCACGGCGTCGCTGCTGTTCGGCGCGCAGGTCGGCGTAGTTCGATGCCTCCAGCACCGCATCGAGCACCATTTCGTACTCGCCGCTGTCATAGACCGTGCCGGTGCCGTTGGTGAACGGGAAGGCTTCGGGGCCCGGCAGGTTGCGCCGCCGCACCTCCGCTGGATCCATGCCGATCTCGGCGGCGAACAGGTCGACGGCGCGTTCGATGGCGGCCGTGGCCTCGGGGCGCCCTGCGCCCCTATAGGCACAGACGGGTGTGGTCGTGGTGACGACCGAGATGTATTCGACCTCGACCCTTTCGATGTCGTAGACGCCGCTGGCCATCTGGCGGGTGAACTCGGGCAGGAAGGCTCCGAATCTCGGGTAGGCGCCACAGTCCTGGAGCACGTCGAGGCGGTATGCCTGGATGTCGCCATCGCGGGTACCGGCGATCGTGACCTTCTGCTCCTGGGCCCGGCCGTGGACGTGGCCGGTGAGGTTCTCGGTGCGGGTCTCGGTCCAACGCACGGCCCGCCCCAACTTGCGGGCCAGGTGCACGACCATGACCTCCTCCTCGGAGGTGACCCCCTTGGCGCCGAATCCGCCGCCGATGTCCTGCACGAACACCCGAAGGTCCTCGTCTTCGATGCCGAGCAGGTCGGTGACGCTCTTACGGAAGTTGTGCGCGCCCTGGGAACTGGCCCAGCAGGTGAGGCGACCATCCTCGATGCCGGCGGCCACCACCCGGGGTTCGATCGACACTGCGGCGACCCGCGAGTTGACGACGTCTTCGGTGACCACGACCTCGTAGCCGGAGAAGTCGATCGGGTCCTCGACGCTGTTGCGGAAGGCGACGTTGTGGCCGATGTCGGGGAACAAGAGGTTCTCGCCGTCGAGGGCGGCGGACTGCCCGAGCACCGGTGGCAACGGTTCGATGTCGGCCCAGACCATCTCGGCAGCATCGGCGGCCAGGTACGGCGATTCGGCGACCACGACGGCAATCGGCTCGCCGACGAATCGCACCCGGTCCCTGGCGAGGAATGGGCGTTTCATCTCGGCCGGGTAGAAGCCCATCAACACCGGGCGGTCGTCGAGGCCGAGGTCGGCGACGGTGTACACGGCGACGACCCCCGGCATGGCCCGAGCATCGTCGACCTCGATCGACTCGATGGTGCCGTGGGCCACCGTGGACCGCACGAAATGGGCGTGGAGGGCGGCCTCGAGGGGGACGTTGGCGACGTACCGGCCCTGGCCGCGCACGAGCGCGTCGTCCTCGCGGCGCAGGACGGGGTTGCCGAGGATCGAGGTGCTGGTCACCCCGGGCTGGCCGAGTTGCCCGCTCATGGCGTCCCCGTGACGTGTGGGACCGGGGTGTCGTTCACCGGACAGCCCGCCTCACTCAACCGGGAACCGCTCGAGCAACTTGCGGGCGATGACGAGCTTCTGGATCTCGCTGGTGCCCTCGCCGACGATCATCAGAGGAGTGTCGCGGAAGTAGCGCTCGACGGGGAACTCGGTGGTGTAGCCGTTGCCGCCGTGGATGCGAAGGGCGTCGGACGCGATCTCGAAGGCGGCCTCGGACGCGAACAGCTTGGCCATGCCGGCCTCCATGTCGACCCGCTGGCCGGCGTCAGCCCGTCGGGCGGCGTCGTAGGTCATGAGGCGTGCGGCCTGGAGCTTGGTGGCCATCTCGGCGAGCTTGAACTGGATGGCCTGGTGCTCGAAGATCGGCCGGCCGAAGGTCTCCCGCTGCTGCGAGTACGCCATGGCGGCATCGAAGGCGGCCTGGGCAACCCCGACAGCCCGTGCCGCCACGTTGATGCGCCCGAGCTCCAACGCCGAGAGGGCGTACTCGCGACCGTGCCCGATGCCCTCGTCGCCGCCGAGGACGTTGGCGTGCGGGACCCGGTGGTCGACATAGGACATCTCGACGGTCTCGAGGCCGCGGTAGCCGAGCTTGTCGATCTTGCGCGACACCGTGATCCCCTCGAACGACTCGCCGGGTTCCTTCTCGACGAGGAAGCAGGTGATGCGGTCATCGGGTGTGCGGGCCAGCAACATGACGAGCGAGGACCTCATGCCGTTCGTGACCCACATCTTGGTGCCGTTGACGACCCACTCGTCGCCATCGCGCTCGGCGCGACAGCGAAGGGCGCCGGTGTCGCTGCCTGCGTCGGGCTCCGAGAGCGAGAAGGCGGCCCGGAACGACCCGTCGCACATTCGGGGCAGGAACCGTTGCCGTTGTTCGTCCGTGCCGAAGCGCCCGATCATGGTGGCGCCGATCTTGTGGGTGTTGAGGAGCCCGGCCAGCGACATGAACCCGCGGGAGAGCTCTTCGATGATGCGCGTGTAGGTGGTGATGTCGAGCCCCAGGCCGCCGTACTCCTCGGGGATCGTCGATCCGAACAGGCCGAAGTCGCACATCTGGTTGAACATGGCCTGCGGGAACTCGTCTGCCTGTTCGAACTCGGCGACGTTGGGGATGACGTCGCGATCGACCCAGGAACGGACGGCGTCGACCATCTCGTCTGCCAGCGCGTGATCGGTGGCCATGACTCCCCTTCCCTGTTTCGTTCCCTGTCCGCTGGCGACCAACAGTACAGCCGTGGTCTCAGACCGGTTCAACCGGCCACGGCCCACTCAGGCCCGGCTGATGACCTCTTCGCCGTAGCGCTGGATCACCTCGAGCGTGCGATCGAGGTCGTCGCCGGGAACCGCGACCCCGGTCCAGGTCACGCCTATGCCGGCCAGCGCCGACAGGCCCTCGAGGTGGGCCTCGGCGCCGAAGTCGCCGTCGCCGGGCGCCCCGCCGGCCGAACAGGCGAAGTGCACGTCGACCGGGTCAGCCCGGCCGGCCTCTTCCAGCCGACGCCAGAGGTCGTCGAGCATCGGGCGCAGGTCGTCGACGGTCTCGAGGGCCGCAGTCCTGGCCGTGGCAGCCATCGCTGCGGGCGTCGGGAACGGGCTCCATCCCTGGCCGCAACGAGCGACACGGGCACGGGCGCGGGCCGAGTTGCCACCGATCCATATCGGGGGATGCGGCTCCTGTACCGGGCGGGGATTCGCCGTGTTGCCGACGGCGACGAACCGGTGCCCCTCGAAGGCGAGGTCGTCGGTGGTCCAGGCGGCGATCAGGGCATCGAGCGCCTCGTCGAAGCGGTCGTTGCGGTCGTCGAAGTCGGCGCCCAGCGCCCGGTACTCGGCCTTCTGGTACCCGGTGCCGGTGCCGAGGATCAGCCGGCCGTCGGAGAGCACGTCGACCGTCGCCGCTGCCTTGGCCAGGATGAACGGGTTCCGGTACGGCAGCACGGCGATGTTGGTCATGAGCCGCAGCCGCCCGGCGGCAGCGGCACAGAAGGCCAGTGCCGAAAACGGGTCGAGGGCGTCGTGTCCCCCTGCCGCCAGCCAGCGGCTACCGGGCATCGGATGGTCGGTGAAGCCGATGGCATCGAAGCCGGCGGCCTCGGCGGCCTGGGCCAGCCGGGTCAGGCCCTCACGTCCCACGAGCCGCCGGTCGTGGGCACCGGCCGACATCGGGTGGGTGAAGGAGAATCGCATCGTCAGGCCGTCCGGCGACTCACGTCGCCTCCTCCGGGGCCACATGTACCTGCTGGTCACCCATCTCACTCACGTCTTCCCGGTCGCCGGCCGCCTCCACTCTCTCAGCCCGGCGGGTCAGGAGGCCACACGTGCCCGGCCGGCGTGGCATGCTCGACCCGTGAACACCCCGGCACCGTGGGAGGATCCCGAGCGGCGCTTCGGATCCGCCATGGTCTGCACGATCGACTCGCTCGCCTCGAGGGCCGGGATCGCGATCCTCGGGTCGGGTGGCAACGCCGCCGATGCGGCCATCGCTGCCAATGCGGTGCTGACCGTGACCTCCCAGCACATGTGCGGACTGGGCGGCGACCTGTTCGCCCTCGTGCACGATGGGAGCGGCCCGCCGGTGTGCCTGAACGCCTCCGGGCGGGCCGGCTCCGGCGCCAACCCCGACCGACTGCTCGCCGAGGGCCACGGGTCGATGCCCAGGCGGGGCGACGTGCGGGTGGTGACCGTCCCCGGCTGCATCGACGGCTGGTCGGCCCTCCACGACCGTTTCGGCTCGATGCCGCTGGCCGAGGTCCTGACGCCGGCCATCGCCTTGGCCGAAGACGGCTTCGAGGCGTCGCCCCTCCTGGTCCCCGCTGCCGCCGGGGTGGAGGGGGTCGACGGCGCTCAGGACTTCGCCGGGTTGGTGCAGACCGGCCAGGTGGTTGGTCGACCCGGGGTGGCCCGCCTGTTGCGGGCCCTGGCGGTGGGCGGACGCGACGCCGTGTACCTGGGCGAGTTCGGCGACGAATTGCTCACCGTCGGGGCCGGCGAGTTCACCGAGGATGACCTGCGCCGCTCCCATGTCGATTGGGTCGATCCGCTCGGTGCCCGGGTATGGGGCCACGATGTCTGGACGGTGCCGCCAAACTCGCAGGGCTACCTGATCCTGGCGGCGGCCTTGATCGCAGACGGCCTCGACCTGCCCCGCGAGGACGACCCACTGCGGGCCCACCTGCTGGTCGAGGCGATGCGCCAGGCGGGCCACGACCGGCCCGAGGTGCTCCACGAACGTGCTGACGGTGTCTCCCTCCTCGCTCCGGAGCGGCTGGGTCCACGTCGCAGCACCATCCATCCAGACCGCCGGGCCGTGCTCGGGGACACCTGGCACGACGGCGACACCATGTACGAGTGCGTGGTCGACGGCGACGGCATGGCGGTGTCGCTGATCCAGTCGAACGCCGACGGCTTCGGCAGCCATGTGACCCTGCCGGGCCTCGGGGTCTTCCTGCACAACCGGGGCCTCGGGTTCAGCCTCGAGCCGGGCCACCCTGCCCGCTACGGGCCAGGCCGTCGTCCGCCCCACACGCTGTCGCCGGCTCTGGTCACGCGGTCGGACGGTTCGCTGCGCTCGGTGCTGGGGACCATGGGCGCCGATGCCCAGCCCCAGGTGGTGCTGCAGATGCTGGTCCGCCTGCTGCTCGACGGTGCCTCCCCGGGCCACGTGGTCGGGGGTGGGCGCTGGGTGCTGAGCGGTGGGGGCGGCGGCTTCGACACCTGGACGGATCCGGATGAGGTCGAGGTCCTGCTCGAAGCCCATGCGCCGGAAACCTGGGCCCACGGCCTCACCGCCCGCGGCCATCGGGCCCGGGTCGCACCTGCCAACTACGGCCACGCCCACTGCATCGAGGTCGTCGATGGTGGCCTGGCCGGCGCCGCCGACCCCCGTGCGCTCGTCGGCGAGGCGGCCGGGGCATGATCTGTCCGTGACGCAGAAGCGCAGGTCCTATACGTCGATCGTCATCGAGCGGGAGATCGCTGCATCCCGGCAGGTGGTGTGGGATGCCTTTCTGGCCTTCATCGAGAAGGCGACAGGCGGATACGACGTCGAGGGGGATCCGCCGCCACACGGTTTGGGAGCGACCCTGGGGCTCACCCTGGACGACGAGACCCTGAGCGAGGAGGTCATCTCGTTCGAGCCCCCGTGGCGACGCGTCTACGAACTCACCGGTGCTCCGGTGAAGATGTACCAGGGCACGACCGTCATCACGGATCAGGGCGACTCCTGCCTCCTGGCCTGGTCGCTGGTGGTCGACCCATTGCCCGGTGGGGCCAGCGATTCCTTCCTCGAGACTGCGGAGGCGTTCCTCACCGGGTTCGTCGACCGCTTGCAGGCCATGGTCGAATCTGGGGACTGACCGACTCCCCCCATTCCTGGAGGACCCCATGCGCATCGCCGTCAACGCCTCGGGCGAACTGCCCCATGCCGACATCGGCCGAATGCGCGAGCATGCCGCCCGCGCCGCCGAGGAGGGTTTCCACGGTTGGTGGCTCGCCCAGACCGGCCTCGTCGACGCCCTGACCGTGTTCCCGGCGGTAGCCGATTCTGCACCGGGTCTCGAGTTGGGTTCGGCGGTGATCCCGACGTTTCCCCGCCATCCCACGATGCTGGCCGGACAGGCGCTCACCACCCAGGCGGTGCTCGGTGACCGGGACCTGGTGCTCGGCATCGGCCTCTCGCACAAGCCGGCGATCGAGGGCTACCTCGGCCTGTCCTTCGACCGGCCCATCCGCCACCTCATCGACTACCTGGAGGTGCTCATGCCGCTCCTCGACTCAGGTCGGGTCGACTACGACGGTGAGGCCTTCACGACCCACATGGAGTCGAAACGCCCCGGTGACCGTGCCCCGTCGGTGATGGTCGCTGCACTCGGTGAGCAGACACTGCGCGTCACCGGGCGACGTACCGACGGCACCATTCTCTGGATGGTCGGGCCCCGCACGATCGCCGACCACATCCGGCCGCGGATCACCGCCGCTGCAGCCGAGGTGGGCCGACCCGACCCTCGGATCGTGGCCAGCCTCCCCGTCTGCGTCACGGGCGACGCCGCTTCGGTACGGGAGGCGGCGGCACGGATCTTCGCCATCTACGGCGAGTTGCCCTCGTACCGGGCGATGCTCGACCGCGAGGGTGCGGCCACCCCGGGCGACGTGGCCATCATCGGTACCGAGGAGGAGGTCGCCGCCGGTCTCGAGGACCTGGCACAGGCTGGGGCCACCGACTTCGTGGCCGCCGAGTTCGGCACGACTTCCGATGAGTTCGCCCAGACCCGCAGGCTCCTGGCGAGCCTCCTCTGACCGGCTGGCCGATTCTGCACCACATGCGCTACCGTGAACACATCTGACGGACCGTCAGAAACTTTCGACCACCGGGAACCCAGCCCCCGCGGAGCCAGCATGCCCGAGATCCCCCGGATCATCTCAGTCGACGACCACGTCGTCGAACCCCCCGACCTGTGGACGTCCCGCCTGCCGGCGAAGTACCAGGACCGCTGCCCACGCGTCGAGCGCGACACCGCTGTGTTCAACTTCGAGGGCGGCGTGTTCTCGTACGAGAAGGGCGTCGAGGGCGGCACGCCATGCGACTGGTGGCTCTACGACGACCTCGTCTACCCGTTCCCGAAGGTCTCGGCGGCCGCCGGTTTCGAAGACCTCGACATCACCCCGGTCACGTTCGACGAGATCCATCCCGCCGGCTGGATCCAGAAGGATCGCCTGGCGTCCATGGACGAGAACCATGTCGACGTCTCGATCTGCTTCCCGAACGTGCTGCCCCGCTTCTGCGGCCAGACCTTCCACGAGCGGGAGGACAAGGATCTCGCCATGCTCTGCGTCCAGGCCTACAACGACTGGATGATCGACGAGTGGTGCGCCGACGAAGGCAGGGGGCGCCTCGTCCCGCTCACGCTCATCCCCCTCTGGGATCCCACCGCGGCCGCCGCCGAGGTGCACCGGTGCGCCGGGAAGGGCTCTTTCGCCGTTGCGTTCTCGGAGAACCCGTACCCGCTGGGGCTGCCCTCGATCCACGACAAGGACCGCTTCTGGGATCCGTTCCTCCGGGCCTGCGAGGAGACCGACACGGTCGTCTGCATGCACATCGGGTCGTCCTCCAAGATGCCCAGCACATCGCCAGATGCCCCGTTCGCCGTCTCGTCCACGCTCACCTTCTCCAATGCCATGGGGTCGATGTGCGACTACATCCTCTCCGGCGTGTTCGTCCGGTTCCCGAGGCTCCGGATCGCCTACTCCGAGGGTCAGGTCGGCTGGATGCCGTACGTGATCGAGCGCATGGACAAGATCTGGGCCGAGCGGGGCGATGCCACCTTCGGCATCGACCTCCCCGAGCCACCCAGCACCTACATCCCCGGCCACATCTGGGGCTGCATCTTCGACGACGAGATCGGCCTGCACAACCGGGACATAATCGGCATGGACCAGATCTGCTTCGAGGTCGACTTCCCCCATGCCGACTCGACCTATCCCCACACCCTCGAGGTGGCGACGGGGATCTGCACGGCAGCAGGCCTCTCCGAAGGGGAGACCTACAAGCTCATGCGTGGCAACGCCATCGACTGCTTCGGGCTCGAGCGCTTCGGCATCACGGCCTGATTCCGGGATGCTGCCCGCAGAGGGCGGGTGCGTTGCCGTAACGTCGTGTTCGTGAGGACGTGGCTCCAGGCGCTGTTCGCCGTCGCACTCGTGGCCGCCGGCTGTGGCGGAGGCTCCAACCCCGGTCCAACCAGCACGACTTCGTCCACGATGACCGCCTCGACGACCACTTCGACGACCACGAGCGCTCCCCCCGAGACCTCGACCACCACCTCGACCTCCACCTCGACCTCCACCTCGACCACAGAGCCTCCGACCACGAGCGAGCCCGCTCTCCCCGCCTCATGGCAGGGTGTCACATCCACCGAACTCCACATCGGCCTGATCCTCGAGGACGACGACAGGCTCAACGAAGACTTCTACACAGCCCTTGCCGGGGCGCAGAACGACCGGGGGGGGATCCTCGGCCGCCAGGTCGTCCTGCACGCCCTGCGCTACAGGCCAAAGAGCGCCGGTTCCGCCGAGTCGGCCTGCACCACCCTGCTCGAGGTGGAAGCTGTGTTCATGGTCCTCATGGACACGGTCGACGAGGAAGCGGCACGCTGCGTGAGCCAACGCTATGGAGCCCCTGTCGTCGCCCGTTCCGGCCTCGCCGCTGACCTCGATGCCGACCTCGGTGGCCTCCTGGTCACCGTCGAGATGGATCCGGATGACGCTCGCCTCCTCGGGCTCACCGCCCTGGTGCGACGCGGCGACCTGGACGACGTCCGGCTCGGCACGGTCTGGACGGGGGCCACCTCCAGATTCCGCCACGGTGTCGAAGAACTTGTCGAGGAGTTCACGCTGGACCTCGTCTCGGAGACGAACCTCGAGACGACACGCGCCGACGTCGACCAACTCGTCACAGCCCTCCGGGACGACTTCGCGGTCGAGGGCGTCGACATCGTGCTGGTACTCGAGGACGCCGGCAACCACGCCAGCGCCCTCGAACGGGTGGGGTCGGTCGTAGAGCTCGTCATCACCGACCCCGAGGCGGTGGCACCCGGATTCCCCGGTGATGTCAGCCTCTCCACGTTCGTGGGTGGACAGGTCTCGGCGCTCACGATCGAGGTTCCCCGCCTCGAGGAGACACAGGCCGACCCATCGGTTCAGGAGTGCTTCTTCGAGCTTGCGGCTCTCGACGACACGGGATCCACCTCCGCAGACATCTACCTCGATGTCATGCACGCCTGTCAGGTGTTCCGGCTGGCGATGAAGTTGCTCTGGGAGTCAGGGGAGGCCCCGACCCCTGAGGGATTCATCGGTGCCGTCGACTCGATCGGGTCGTTCGGGCTGCCCGGGCTGGCCGAGGCTTCCCTGGGACCGGACAAGCATGGTGCCGGCGACCTGTTGCGGCGGTTCGCCTACGACCCCGACCTGGGCGGCCTGGTGGCGATCGGCGATCCGATCAGCGCAACAGACCTGGGGTAGGCGGCCACCGGGTCGGTGCCGGGTTCGGCGGAGTCCTAGGGCCGCGTGAAGGCCGGGCTCCAGTTGTCCGGCGGGAGCCCGTCCAACGGCGTGGCCACCTCGTCGACCGTGGGGCCGTGCTCGGCGGCATGTGGAGCGAGTGCCTCGGCGTCGAAGCCGTACACCTCGACGGCGTTGTCGCAGAAGATGGCCCGCAGGTCGGCCTCGTTCCAGTCGGAGAAGCAGCGTCGCAACGACTCACGGGAGTTCGGGAACGTGCCCTCGTAGTGCGGATAGTCGCTGCCCCACATGACCTTGTGCACGCCGACCTTCCGGATGGCGGCAGCCTCGGCCGGGCTCGGGAAGCTGGCGCCGATCCAGACGTTTCGGTCGAAGTACTCGCTTGGCTTGTTGGGGAGCACCATTTCGGCGGCGAAGCCGAGTTCGCCGACCCGACCTGTCGACATCTGGGCGTGGTAGCCGTCCATGCGTTGCAGTTCGTCGAGCACCCATGCCACGCCCTGCTCTGTCATGACGAACCGTAATTCGGGAAAACGTTCGAAGACTCCGGACATGATCAGGTGGCCCAGGTTGCGGTGGGCGAAGAACGGCACCTCCATCAGGTACATGAGGGTGGCGGCCGGGGCCTCTCCGTAGTTGGGGCCGCCCGAGCCCCCATGCTGGGAAATCGTCAGGTCCAGGTCGCGGATCACCGCCCAGAGGCGGTCGTAGTGCGGCTCCCACAGGCCTGGGATTCCCATATCTGGCGGGATGGCCGGGAACATGAAGCTGCGGAAGCCGATCTCGGCGGCCCACTCGAGGTCGGCAATGGTGTCGTCGAGATCGTTGAGGAAGACCTGGGGAAGGCCGCAGCGGCGCTCGGGGTGTTCGTTGCACCAGTCGACCAACCAGCGGTTGTGGGTGCGAATGCCGACGAGGCGCCGTTCGTACTCGGCACGGTCGGTGGCTGGATAGGTGATGAGGGTTCCGGTGGGGAAGAAGGGTGGAACCGTGTTCGGGTAGGTGATCTCGGCGACCACGCCGTCGGCGTTCTGGTCGGCAATTCGCCGCTCGTCGTCCCAGTTGCGGGAGCGGCCGTCGTCCTGGAGGTCGCGGAACGGGTTCGAGTAGCCGCCTCGCCACTCCTTGAAGGCGTCGCGCCACTTGTCCTCGAGGTACTCCTCGTACATCTTCATGTTGCCGCCGGCATGGCAGTCCGAGGAGATGATCGTGTACGGGGCGGGGGTTTCGATGGCGGTCATGGGCCAGTATCGCCCGTCCAGCGGCCACGGGGGATACTGGCCCATGCCCTTTGACCTCTTCGACCTGACCGGCCGCGTGGCGGTCGTGACCGGTGGTAGTCGGGGCCTCGGACGCGAGATGGTCCTGGCCTTCGCCGAACAAGGCGCAGATGTCGTCATCGCCAGCCGCAAGCTCGGAAACTGCGAGGAGCTCGCCGTCGAGGTCGCTGAACGCTTCGGCCGCCGGGCGCTCCCCGTCCAGTGCCACGTGGGCCACTGGGAACAGGTGGACCGCCTCGCCGACACCGCCTACGCCGAGTTCGGCCGGGTCGACATCCTGGTCAACAACGCCGGCATGTCGCCCCTCTACGACTCCATCACCTCGATCACCGAGGACCTGTACGACAAGGTCATGGACGTGAACCTCAAAGGCGTGTTCCGGCTCTCTGCAGTGGTCGGTGAACGCATGAAGGCCGACGGACGCGGCTCGATCGTCAACGTGAGCTCGGTGGCCGCCGTGCGGCCCACCCCGGGTGAGGTCGTCTACGCAATGGCCAAGGCCGGGATGAACAACCTCACGTCCTCGCTGGCGCGTGCGCTCGGACCGGAGGTACGGGTCAACTGCCTCATGCCCGGCCCGTTCCTGACCGACATCGCCAATGCCTGGGACCTCGAGGCGTTCGCCCGGTCGGCCCGGAAGAACATCCCGCTCGGCCGGGGCGGGGAGCCCACCGAGATCGTCGGTGCCGCCCTCTACCTGGCCTCGGACGCCTCGAGCTTCACGACCGGCAGCGTGGTCAAGGTGGACGGCGGGCTGGCGTGAGGTTTCCTCAGCCCCCCGTCCTTCCCACCGGGATCGCGGTGCGGTCGCAGATGGGCCGCAGGGCGAAGCTCGACACCATCCGCGCCACCCCCGGCAACTGCGCCAGGTGTGTGCGGTGGAGGACCTCGTAGTCGGCGACATCGCGCACGACCACGTGCACCAGGTAGTCGAAACCACCAGCCATGAGGTGGCAGCTCATGATCTCGGGCCTCTCGGCGACCGCCACCTCGAAGGCGTCGAGAGTGGCCTCGTCCTGGCCGACCAGCGTGATCTCGACGAACACGTCGGTGCCGAGGCCGACCCTTGCGGGGTCGAGGAGTGCCGCATAGCGGTCGATCACCCCCGCCTCCTCCAGGCGTCGGACCCGTCGCAGGCATGCCGAGGGCGAGAGGTTGACCGCATCGGCAAGGTCGACGTTGGCCCTCCGACCGTCCTGCTGCAGGAGTTCCAGGATCGCATGATCAACTTGGTCAAGATCCAATGGCGCTGCCAACATGCGCCACAGTCTATATCTACGCAACGTTGTTGCGTTCCATGTCAGATTCCGTCCCGTCTCCACAATCGTCCGGCGCCGCCGGTCTCGTAACGTCTTCGACAGACGCCGGTCCAATCCGGACGGGCCCCTGCCTCCCAACCAGGAGCAATCCCCATGCACATCGGCGTGCCCACCGAGATCAAGACCGCAGAACGCCGCATCGGCGCCACCCCGGCCGTCGTCGGCGAACTCACCGCCAACGGCCACGAGGTCACCGTGCAGACCGGGGCCGGCGACGGTGCCGGCTTCGACGACGTCGTCTACAAGGAGGCGGGGGCCACCATCGCCGGATCGGCCGCCGAGGTCTTCGAAGCCGCTGAGATGATCATCAAGGTCAAGGAGCCACAGGCCGCCGAACGGGCCATGCTGCGCTCCCACCACACGCTCTTCACCTACCTGCACCTGGCTGCCGACCGGCCCCAGACCGACGAACTGCTCGCCAGCGGCGCCACCTGCATCGCCTACGAGACCGTCACCGACGACGCCGGCCACCTGCCGCTCCTGGCGCCGATGTCCGCGATCGCCGGCCGCATGTCGATCCAGGCCGGCGCCCACGCCCTCGAGGCCACCCAGGGCGGGGCCGGGCTCCTCATGGGCGGCGTGCCCGGCGTCCGCCCGGCCAGGGTCGTGGTACTCGGCGGTGGCGTCGTCGGCGAGAACGCCATCGAGATGGCCATAGGCCTCGGTGCCGACGTCACGGTCCTCGACCGCAGCCCGGCCGCCCTCGACCGGCTCGACAAGCGCTTCGGCGCCACGCTGCGCACCGTCTTTTCCACCCGTTCCGAACTCGAGGCCTCGGTCCACGACGCCGACCTCGTGATCGGCGCCGTGCTGGTGAAGGGCGCCAAGGCCCCGCACCTCGTCTCCCGCGAGATGCTCTCGGGCATGCGCCCCGGCTCGGTGATCGTCGACGTGGCCGTCGACCAGGGCGGTTGCGTCGAGACCACCCGGCCGACCACCCACCTCGAGCCCACCTACGTGGTCGATGGCATCGTCCACTACTGCGTGGCCAACATGCCGGGCGGCGTACCCCGCACTTCCACCCTGGCGCTCTCGAACGCCACGCTCCCCTACACCCTGGCGCTGGCCGGGATGGGCGTCGATGCCGCCCTGCGGGCCGACACCCACCTGCGCAACGGCCTCAATGTCCGTGCCGGCATGGTCACCGACCGCGCCGTGGCCGACACCTTCGATCTCGACTACGTCGATTCCCTCGAGGCGCTCGACCGCCGCTGACGCACCAGCTCCCCCGGCAGACGACCGCCTACACCAGGTGGGCGGCTATCGCACGAGCCACCTCGTCAGCGGTCGCCGGACCGAGGGTCATGGTCGGGAGCGCCAGGTCCGCGCGCACCTGCCGTAGTTCCGCCCGGGAGAACGCACAGTCCCGGTGCACCGGCTCGATGCCGTGCAGCCGGGCTGCGTTGTGGCCGAGGATGCCGGCCTTCACCTCCGGCGTCAGGGCCGGGTAGCCGTAGGCCTCCTGGTAGGCCTCGGTGATGGAGAACGCCCGGAAGGCCTCGATCTGGTCCTGGGGGGAGCCGTACCAGAGGCAGTCGGTGCCCCACACCACGTTTCCGACGCCCACGGCGGACATCAGCTTGCCCAGCACGTGGGCGGCCTGGTCGGGCAGGGACATGAGGAAGCGCCACGTGGATCCGAGCTCTGCATAGACGTTCTGCCCGGGCCCGACGCCCGCCCGCTCCAGTGAGGCGACGAGGCGGTCGACTCCACCGTTGGGCGCCGAGGGGTCGTAGGTGCCCTCGACCACGTCCGCCTCGAAGCCCGAGTGGTAGACGACGAACGAGATGTCGGGGTTGGCGGCGGCGGCGGGACCGACGTCGACAGGGTCGGCGAACCGGCCGGAGCCCCCACCAACACCGCGGAAGCCCTTGTGGACACACACCACGGGCGGTCCGACCTGCCGGACCGCCTCGAGGAAGGGGCGGCCCACTGGCATGCCGTCTGGATCGTGGTCGTCGAGGAAGAACGGAACGGCTGCCGGGAGGTGCGTGTAGGCCTTCCATGCGACGATCGGATACTGCTCCCGCACACCGGCCATGGCCTCGACCATTGCCGCCGGGTCACCCAGGTTGGGCATGGCCTGACCGTGGGCCAGGACCCGGCCCTCGACGCACAGGGCGTCGGCCATCCGTTGCGTGGCGGCCATGACCTCGGCGGAGAGCGGGTTGTCGGGGCCGGGAACCGGGATGGCGGAGAGAACCGCCAGCGAGGTGTCGCTCTGCAGGAAGAACAGGTCGAGGAACGCCTCGATCGAGAAGCAGGCCCGTGGATCGTCCTCGCCGCAGGCGATCTGGGGGAAGAGTTGGCCGAGGAACGGGGTGCCGTCCCAGGGCACGTCGGGCGTGATCTTGTAGTCCAGCAGGTGAGCCTGGAGGTCCATCACGAACTCGTCGCCGGCCAGGATCGCCTCGGCGACCTCGGGCTCGGTGGTCGCCTCGGGAGGTATCTCGTATGTGCCGCCGGTGGTGGTGGGCGGCAGCGTCGTGGTGGTGCTGGAAGTCGTGGTGGTTGTGGAAGTCGTGGTGGAAGTCGTGGTGGAAGTCGTGCGCGTGGCCCGTTCGGCCGAGGCACAGGCGTCCAGGACCAGCAGCGTCAGGGCCGAACCGCCCAGCGAGGCCAGGAACCGTCGCCTCGAAATCCCCAGGCGCCGGGCCACCACCTCGGCCTCGTCGTTCGACAGGCGAATGGCCTCCCGGACGACCGGCGAGGCGGGCGGAGGCACGAACTCGCCGTTCGACGCCGGACCCAACTTGATGGGCAGGCCCCCGTGCTGGTCGCTTCGGCGTCGCATCCCGAGATCATGCCCCAACATCGCTGAGGCGACCTCGCTATCCCTCCCTCCAGGTTCAAGGGACGACCGACTGGACGCCACGCCAGCGATCTATCCCTCCAGACTCGACGACCTCCACGATTCGCCGGACCGCTTCGTCGACGTCGGCATACCCGATGTACAGGGGGGCGAAGCCGAATCGGAGCAGGTCCGGCGGACGGAAGTCGGGGATCGTATGAGACTCGTTCACGAGTGCCTGCCCAACCGCCTGAGCCTCGACATGGGAGAGCGAGACATGCGATCCACGCCTGCCTGGATCCCGGGGGGTGCGCAGCTCGAACCCGAGGGGCGCCAGGTGCATGTCAGCGAGGGCGATGAACCGCTCGGTCAGGGCCGTCGACTTGGCCCGGATGCGGTCCATTCCCGCCTCGAGGGTGAGGTCGACCCCCGGTTCGACGAGTGCGGCGGAGAGGACCGGTGGGGTGCCCGTCAAGAAGCGCGACGCTCCCTCGGCGGGACCCGCATCGAAGTTGAAGGCCATCGGGTCGTCGGATCCCAACCATCCCCGCAACGGGTTCCGCAACTCGGTCCGGGCAGCGTTCACGTAGAGGAGGGCCGGAGAACCAGGACCGCCGTTGAGGTACTTGTAGGTGCAGCCCACGGCGAGGTCCACCTCCGCTGCTCCGAGATCGATCGGGACGACCCCGACGGAGTGGCAGAGGTCCCAGAGCACCAGGGCGCCGGCCTCATGGACCATCCGTGTCGTGTCGGCGAGGTCCCAGCACCAACCCGAGCGGAAGGCGACCTGGCTCAAGGACACCAGGGCCACATCGGCGGCATCAGGTCCCGATAGCGCATCGGAGAGAGCACCGACCGCTCCGTGGACCCCGTCGGTCGGCAGTATCACGACCCCATGATCGGGCCCTGCCGCCTCGGCTGCCGCCCGCAGTGCCTGGACGTCCGAGGGGAAGTTGAGGTCGTCGGTCAGGATCCGGGTGCGACCGGGTCGGGCCTGGAGCGCGGCGGTTGCCGTCTTGTAGAGCGCAATCGAGGTGGAGTCGGCCAGGACGACCTCACCCGGTTCGGCACCGACCAACTCGGCAAGACGGTCGCCGATGCGTTGCGCAATCTCGAACCAACCGTCGTTCCACACGCGGATCAGGCGATGGCCCCATTGTCGAACGAGGTCCTCGGCCATCATCGCCGAGGCCACAGGGAGGCGTCCGAGGGAGTTTCCGTCCAGGTAGATGAGGTCCGGGTCGGCGTCGTCGTGGACGAATGCTCC
>PVBE011422394.1_pt1 | contig 49952 bp, 38 predicted proteins | sample 1631181 | NCBI WGS metagenome assembly PVBE01 (sample SAMN08397723, study PRJNA350692) | Marine metagenome, whole genome shotgun sequencing project. | isolation source: water | place: Pacific Ocean | collected 2012-04
GCGAGAGTCGAAGAAGTATTGCCCACGATGGCGATGATCGACGTCCCGCGGCGCTTGAGGACAGGCAGGAGATAGAGCAGTTCGGATGTCTCGCCGCTGTTTGAGAGCAGCATCGCCACATCGTCAGGCCCCACGATCCCAAGGTCGCCATGGACGGCATCGACGGCGTGCATGAACACGGCGGGCGTGCCGGTACTGGCGAGAGTGCCACCGATCTTCCGGCCGATGGCGCCGGACTTGCCCACGCCGCTGATGACGACATGCCCCACAAGATCCACGAGCAAGCGAGTGGCCCCAACAAACTCATCGCCGACGCGCTTCGACAGCTCGGCAATCGCGCAACTCTCTATATCGAATGTCCGCCGCGCCGTATCGAGGATGGCGACTTCGTTCAGGTCTGACATGCTGTGCGCACCTCCAGCAGCGTCTGCATGAGTGATTCGACTTCGTCCAGCGCCAGCATGTTGGGCCCGTCACACGATGCCTCGTCCGGGCACGGATGCACCTCGGCGAAAATCGCGTCGACACCGGCGGCGACCGCTGCGCGAGACAGGGGCGCGACGAACTGGCGCTCGCCGCTGGACTTCCCGCCTCCGCCGCCCGGCAGTTGGACGCTGTGCGTCGCGTCGAACACCACGGGATAGCCGAGCCCCCGCATAATCACGAGACCCCGCATGTCGACAACAAGATTGTGGTAGCCAAATGACGCGCCACGTTCGGTGAGGAGGATCTGTTCGTTGCCTGTTGACTTCACCTTGCCGGCGACATGCTCCATGTCCTGCGGGGCAAGAAATTGCCCCTTCTTTACGTTGACAGGCAGGCCTGACTCCCCGGCCGCGACGAGCAGATCCGTTTGCCGCGACAGGAACGCCGGTATCTGGAGCATGTCGAGAACCGGCGACGCGGGCTTGACGTGCGTGGTCTCGTGAATATCCGAGATCACAGGCACGTCGAATCGTTGCTTGATCTCGGCCAGCATCTCCAGGCCTCGCTCGAGCCCAGGGCCTCTCGCCGAGGCGACCGAGGTGCGGTTAGCCTTGTCGTAGGAGGCCTTGAAGATGTACGGGATGCCTAGCCTCCCGGCCATCGCCTTCAAGTCCTCGGCGATACGGAAGTTGATGTCAGGCTCTTCGAGGACGCAAGGGCCTGCGATGAGCGCCAAACTCTTGCCACCGATGATCTGACCGCCAACTGATACCTCGCGGACGTCGCCCATCAGCATGCCGCCTCCATGAGTTCCTGAACGCGTTCGAGGTCATCGGGCGTATCAACGCCGATCGGCGAGTAGTCGACCTCAACCACGCGAATCTTGCAGCCGTTTTCGAGCACCCGAAGCTGTTCGAGCCCCTCGGTCGCCTCGAGCACGCTCTTCGGCAGCCCCGCGTACCAGAGCAGCGTCTCCTTGCGATAGACGTACAGGCCTATGTGCTTGAGCGGGCGGCACCCGGACTCGGGATGGACCAACTCGCCCATCGCGGCGTCGCGGTCAGCCGGATTATCGATGCGCAAGTGCGGCAAGGGCGCGCGAGAGAAGTAGAGCGCATCACCGGAGGCATCGCAGACGACCTTGACGGTGCTCGGCTCCAAGTACTCCTCACGCGTGGCGAAGGCCGCGAGCGTGGACATCGACACTTCTGCCTCACTGAGCAGCGGCTTCACCGCCCTGTCGATGATCGATGGCTCGATCAAGGGTTCGTCGCCCTGGATGTTCACCACGACATCGCACTCCACAGCCCATGCCACCTCGGCCAGCCGATCCGTACCAGACGCGTGATCCGGAGACGTGATGGCAACCTCGGCGCCGAATGCCCGCGCCGCATTCGCGACCTTGTCGTCGTCGGTCGCGATGATGACGCTTTGGAGGGTCTTCGCTTGCCGGGCGCGCTCGTAGACATGCTGAACCATCGGCTTGCCGGCGATGGGCGCAAGCACCTTGCCGTGAAACCGCGTCGATGCGTATCGTGCGGGAATCATGCCGACAACTACCATCAGAACGGGCCCCCAATGGGTATGGACAGGCTACGTCTCGGTACGCTGCGGCCAACGACGACTGACTGCACGAGCGTATAGGTACGCTATCGGAGACACAAGCGCGGTGAAGACAATGCTGCGGCCGAGGCCGGCGAGCCACGGCACCAGGTGCGACGAGGGGCTGATGACTAGTTCGATGAACGCCGCCACGATGACCACGAGCGTGGCGATAACCGGGGCGACGAGCACGTGGTCGGCAAACACGCGACCGCGCGCGTGACCACATGCGAAGCCGATCACCATGTGGCTCATGAGCGTGGCGCCGAAGCCTCCCTCGCCAACCGTCGCCGCCAAGAAGCCCCCGAACAGACCCGCCGCGCAGCCGGCGATCGGACCGCGCGTGATTCCGATACACGCGATGAGGATCAGCGCGAAGTCGGGCGCGACTCCCCCCCATCGCAGACCCGGAGGCCAAGCTCTCTCGAAGGCAACTGCCACCAGCAGGGCGACAGCGTGGGCGATTATGAGCATCTAGTCGGTCGCCTCCGTCGTTGTCTGCGTCGCCTGCATTAGGGCGCCCATTCCATAACGATCACGTAGTCGAGGTTGCTGAAGTCCGCGGCGGGGCGGACAAGCGCCGTCTTGGGCCCAGACGGCCCCCTCCGCCCGACCACTTCCTCTATCTCACCGATAAACAGACCCTCCCGGTACGTATCGCCAAGTGGCGATGTGAAGACCTTGTCCCCGACCGAGATGGGCGCGTCAGCCGCTAGTTTCTGGAGTCGCAAGAGGTCAGGATCGGATCCGGCGGGATCCGGGCCAATGATTGCGCCGGTTGAATACTGCGCCGCCGACACGACGGCGAATGCACCCGAGTTTTGGTCCGTCAACAGCGTGACTCGGGCGCCTCTGGGCCCGGAGGATGTGACCCTACCAATAAGACCACGCGCCGTCCTGACGATATCACCGCGGCTGATCTCGCCTCCAGCCTCGGCGACGATGTCGATGGTCTGACGCATGAACGGCCCGCCGGACCGCCCGATCACCTTCGCCCTCATCTCATCGACCGAGCGAATCCCTCGGAACTTCGACTGCATCGCAAGCCAGTCGAGGTGCTCGTATTGGCGAAGCTTGTTGATGCCGTCGGCCTCGGCCAATTGCTCCTTCAGTCGACGGTTTTCTTCCACGAGCTTCCGTCGCTGAAACGGACCGGACGTGCTCAGCGACACCTGCCCCCAACAGGCTGTGAAGCCCTGCTGAACGGGCATCAGCACCCACCGAGCGGCGCGCTCGGGCAGGCTGATCGAACTGGCATCGGGGCCGCCGCCGGGCCGCCCGGCGCGGTGGTGCAGGACAGTCAGCACGATGGCCGCGATCACCATCACGATGACAGGCGTCCACTCCGAGTTCAGTTTGGATGGGCGTCTGCGCATGATCGCTCAATCTCTCGGCCGGCGCGGCTCGTGTCTATCAGATCTCATCGGGCTGATTGCCCAGTTCTTCGAGATACTTGGCGGCTCCCATCACCACGCACGTCATGGGGTCCTCCGCGACGTAAACGGGGATGCCCGTCTCGGCGGCGATGAGTTGATCCAGCCCGCGCAAGAGAGCGCCGCCCCCCGCCAACACGATTCCCCGATTCATGATGTCCGCGGCCAGTTCAGGTGGCGTGGCGTCGAGCGTCTCTTTTACCAGGTCGACGATAGCGTAAGCGGCCTCGCGAATGTACTCGCGAACGGCGTCGGACGTCAGCGTGATGCCCTTCGGCAACCCCGTAACGAGGTCTTTGCCGCGAATGTTGATCGATGTCTCTTCGTGCGTCGGGTACGCCGATCCAATCTCCATCTTAATGCGTTCGGACGTGGTCTCGCCGATGAAGAGGCTGTGCTCGTGGCGAACGGCCGCCTGGATCGCCTCGTCGATTTCATCCCCAGCCAGACGCATCGACTGTTGCGTGCAGATCCCGCCTAGCGAAATCACCGCAACCTCGGTCGTGCCGCCACCAATATCGACGATCATGCTGCCGACAGCCTCGGCAACGGGCATGCCCGCGCCGATCGCGGCCGCCATCGGCTCATCGATGATGACCGTGTCCCAGGCGCCGGCCAGGCGAGCGGCGTCCTCAACGGCTCGGCGCTCGACCTCGGTGATGCCCGACGGCACCCCGATGGCGACGTGGGGGCGCTCCCAAAGTTTGGGATTGTGCGCCTTGTGAATGAAGTGCGCGAGCATCCGCTCGGTGACCTCAAAATCGGCGATCACGCCATCGCGCAAGGGCCGCACGGCAGCAATGGAGCCAGGCGTGCGGCCCACCATGCGTTTGGCATCCGCGCCTACGGCCAGAACGCGATTGGTTTCCGTGTCGATGGCCACGACGGACGGCTCCCAGAGCAGCACGCCACGCCCCGCAACATGCACGAGGGTGTTGGCGGTGCCTAGGTCGATGCCCAGATTGCGTCCAAGCCGCGCGAATATCCGCGACCAGATGGGCCGATACCTCTGCCCGAATTTGCGAGTGCCTAGCACGTGAGGTCTCCGCGAGCTGTATTGATTAGAGCGTGAGCCTCGCCGATCATCTCGACCGTTCGGCTCAGCGGCAGTCCCACCACATTGAAGTAGCATCCACGGATAGTCCGGACCAGCAGAGCGCCACGTCCCTGAATGCCGTACGCCCCCGCCTTGTCCATCGGCTCGCCGGTCGCGACATACTCATCAATCTCGGCGGCCGAGAGAGCGCGAAACGTCACGTCAGTCGAGCAGACATCCGTCACCAGCGGCTCGCCCCCATGGGCGAGGCTGACGCCCGTGTGCACGACGTGGAGCTTGCCGCTGAGCGCGCGCAGCATCCGGCGCGCGTCATCGGGATCAGCCGGCTTGCCCAGCGCGACGTCGCCCGTGGCCACGACCGTGTCAGCACCTAGCACGATGGCTTCTGGGCGCAGGCGCGAGACGGCCACGGCCTTCGCCTCCGCGCTTCGCCGCGCGTGTTCGGCGGGACACTCGCCATCGAGACTCGGCTCCTCGGCATCCTGAGCCGGCTGAATGTCAGCAGCGATGCCGACCTGAGCCAACAGATCGCGCCGACGCGGCGAGGCCGAGGCCAGTACCAGCGGAAGATTGGCAGCCATGGCCCGAGCTACAGCCTCCCGGAACGGATGATCGAGTAAAGCAGCCACGTGCCCAAGCCAACTCCCGAGAACATGAGCACGTACGGCATGTACTGAAGCCAGCCTTCGGCATCCACCGTGACCTGCATCCAGAACGCCGGGGCGAGAATCATCGCCGCGACGACCACGCTGAATGCGAGGCGGTTGAACATAACGTCGAACCGGTCGAGCGGCCTGTCGACATCATGGTCGTCCAGCCGGATCTTCAGTCCCACGGAATCGGCTTTGCGCATGAGCGCCAGCAACTGCCGCGGGAGCAATTGCGCGTGCTGATGCAGATTGCGCGCCACGCGGTACGCCTCCAAGGCAGCCCTGCGCGGCCGCGTCCGCCGGCGCAAGGTGTCGCCGACAACCGTTCGAGCGATCTCCCGGAAGTCAAACCGCGGATCCAGCGCGCGGCACTCGGCGTCAACCAGCACGAGCGTCCGTATGATCTGCGCGAACACGGGAGGCATTACGATGCCATGACGAGCGATCATGAAAAGGAGTTCATTGAGCAGATCGCCGATGGAAACGTCGGCAGTGCTCGTCGAGTGTATCGCCACCGACAGCCGCGCAACATCCGCCTGCAAGGCCGTCGTGTCGGTCTCGCCCGTCGTCAGCCCAATGGCAGTGATCTGGGCCGCGACCTCCTCCGCGTCGCCCTCGAACATCGACGAAAGCAAGTAGACGAGGTCGTCGCGCATGCGCGGCGGGATGAACGCGACGCTCCCGCAGTCGAGGAAGCAGATCCCGCCGCCCGGAGCTATTAGGATGTTCCCGCCATGCGGATCAGCGTGGAAACACCCATCACGGACAATCTGCTTCAGGAGGGCCCCGGCCAAGTTGCGCGCCACCGTGGGCGCGTCGACGCCCGCGCTCTCGAGCGCCTCTCGGTCTGACGGCTTGATCCCGCTGACGAGTTCGGTGACGAGGACCTTCCGGCTGGACCAGTTGGTGAAGACACGTGGTACGCGAACTCGAGAGTCGTCTTCCAGGACCCCAGCCATCAGCGCCGTGTTGCGGGCCTCCAGGCCGAAGTCGAGTTCTCCGCGCAGGCGGCGGGCGAAATCGGACACGAGCGCTACCGCGCGCTGTTGAGCGATCCATCGCGAGCGCTGCTCGGCCAAGCCGGCAAAGTACCGCAGCACGCTTAGGTCCAACTCAACCTGCCTGCCTATGCCCGGCCGCCGGACCTTCACCGCGACCTTCTCGCCTGAGTGAAGTTCCGCGAAGTGGATCTGCCCAATCGACCCGGACGCCTCGGGCTCCTCGTCGAACTTCGCGAAGCACTCCTCCAACGGCCGTCCGAGCGCGTCCTCCATGATGGCCCTGAGTTCCTCGAACGGCACGGGCGTGACCTGGTCTTGCAGGTCTCGTAGCTGCTCGATCCACTGCTCGGGCAGGATGTCGCCCCGAGTGGCGAGGGCTTGGCCCAACTTTACGGCTGTCGGTCCAAGATCCTCGAGAGCACGCCGAAACGCGACCTCCGGCGCAAGGCCGATGGGTCTGTCGCGCCGGAATCGCCGTGGCACGAGGTTCCCCAGCCCAAGATCGCCCAGATGTCGCGCCAGGTTGTAGCGGGCCAGAACAGCCACTACCTCGAGCGTCCGCGCTATCCGCGGGCCGTGACCTGGGTCAACATCTCTGTCCGCCATGACATCAGGTGACAATGTCCGCCTCGATTCCACAGGATGGGCAGTTCCCCGCCTTCACCATGCACCGCGCCTCGTACATCCCATCACGCGCGACCAGCGGCGCCTTGCACTCCGGGCAGTTCGTGTCGGTCATTCCAGGCATCTGCGCGTTGCCGACATACACGTACTTCAGCTTCTCGCCGGCGATCGCGTACGCCCGCGCGAGCGTCTCGGTCGGCGTCGGCGGGTTGGTCATCTTGTACGCCGGATGGTACCGGGAGAAATGCACCGGTATCCGATCGCTCACCCCGGCGATCCAGTCCACCAGTTCGCGGATCTGGCCCTCGGAGTCGTTCTCCCCCGGGATCAACAGATTCGTAATCTCCACATGCGTGCCCGACGCGTACGCCAACTCAACCGTCCGGCGCGGCGGCTCCGATGGCCCGGAACAGATACCCCGGTAGAACTCGTCCGCCATGGCCTTCACGTCGACATTCAGCGCATCGAGGTGTGGCAGCAACTCTTGCAGCGGCGCTTCCTCGATCTCGCCGTTCGTCACGACCGCGTTGACCAGCCCATGCTCGTGACCCAGTTTGGCCGTGTCGAGAATGTACTCGAACCACACGAGCGGTTCGTTATACGTGAACGCGATGCCGATGTTCTCGCCCCGAGATTTCTCCCGGGCCGCCAGCGCCACGGCCTCATCGGAGCTCATCTCTCGCGTCGGCGCCTCATCCATTGAGATCTGCCAGTTCTGGCAGAAATCGCAGCTCAGATTGCAGCCCCACGACCCCAGCGAGAGAATCGACTTCCCCGGATGGAAGTGGTAGAGCGGCTTCTTCTCAATCGGGTCCAGGTGGACCGATCCAACGCGCCCGTACGTCAGCGGCACTAGCTTGCCGCCCTGATTCGCGCGAACCGTGCAGATGCCGGCCTTGCCCTCGGCGATCAGGCAGCGATGCGGACACAGCGCGCATCGCACGCGGTCGCCCTCGGTGGACCAGTACATCGCATCGCGATTCGGACGCATGCGGCCCTCCATGGGGCGGCGTCAGACGGAGGCGAAGGGCGGCTCCCCCTGGATGCCCTGGATGATCTCGGCGGCGGCGGCGACGGCCGCGTCAGTGCCTACAGCAGTAAGCCACACGGCGCCCTGAGCGCCGGCGATGCCGCCCGCGCCGATCTGCATCGCATCGACGTCGGCGAGCAGTTCGATGGCCTCGAGTTCAGTGATGATGTCGCCATCGAAGACCCACAGCGTCGGCGTGTCGTCCGAGCCGGTCGCCTCCAGAAGCTCGGTCTGAGCGACCTCGAGACTCGTGGCCGTCTGCTTCTCAAGCCCTATCGGGATGACCACGTTGACCTTGCGGCCGTAAACGTGCCCGATCATCGCGCCGACCGTGCCACCCTCGGGGTGACCAACCAACACGCCCGCCAGCCCGGACGGGTAGTCGAGAGCGTTGCCGCCCTTGATGATGACGTCATCCGGCCCCATCACCTTGAACGCGTCCATGCAGCTTTCGATGTCATCGGCCGGCTTCCCGTCGCGCAAAACAACATCGGGAATCGAGCCAGGCAGAACATCCTCACGCTCGGGGCCCTTGGCCGGCAGCGTCGCGCCGAGAACGTAACCCGTCTTGTCGATCGGTTGGCCGAGCAGCTCCTCGGCAACGTACGCGTTGGTCGTGCCCTTGCAGACAGCGACAATGCCGCTCTCCATCGCGCGCTGAACGACCGGAAGTTGAGCGACGCCCTTCGCAATCAGGCGCTTGCCCTCGGCAACCGTAAGAACGAAGCTTGAGATAGCCATCTCGAGCCCTCCCTGCAGGTAATGATCGATTAGACGCCCGTCGTCTTGAACTGCTCGCCGGCCTTCGCGTTGAACTCCGGCCCGCCGTCAAGGTTGGCGCTCATGAACACGCTCGGTTTGCGCCCCATGGCGACGAGTTTCTCGACAACCTGCGAACAGACGCACCAACAGACGCTCGCGGCGCCCATACCCGACGTCGGGCCGAACGGAACCTCCAGCCCGTCGACATCCAGGGCCGCGTCGCCCTTGGCCGCGCAGTTGTCGATGGCGATCTCGGCGGCCTCAAACAGGCGCTTCCCACTCGGGTGAGTCGAGGTGACCGACGATGAGTACGTCAGGCTCGTGACGGCAAAGACCTTGATCCCCGCCTCGCGAGCGGCGAGCGCGAGATCGATTGAAGCGGCGTTTCGCCCAGAGACCGAGCCGACCGTCAACACGTCGCCGGCGACCATGTTCGAAGACTCTACGATTCTCTTGCCGATTCCGCTGATGCGATCGCCCCGGACGTGCTCCTTGCCCTTGCGGTTGTCGCGCGGGCGGACGGGGTTATTGACGCCGAAAGAGTACGTCAGCGGGTTGATCAGCAGCAGCCCCCCGGCGCGATGGATGAGTTCCTGCGAGACCATGTGCCCGGTATCGTGCAGGTGCCACGCGCCACCTTCGACTGCGGATTCGGCGATCCACTGCGCCACCTTGTTGATCTTGTCCATCTGCGTCTCTTCGATGCGCTGCAGCACGTCGCGAACCGCGTTCAGCCAGTCTTGGGCTAGCATTTCGTTATCAGTCTCCTAGTGTCGCGGCCCCCAAAGCGGCGGGTAGGCTGCGTTGTAGCTGTGCCAACACGTCTCCCTCAACTTCAACGCCCGCCTCGCGCAGCGCCCGGATCGCCACGCCGCCAACTGGAGGCAGGTGCGGATCGCACGGCACGATGTCGGGCACGGTCTCCGCGACTCGTGCCGCGATCATCTCCCGCAACATCCGAGAACCGAGGCAGACTCCTCCGGTGCAGCCCAGGAGGGGGCCGTCACCCCAGCCGTCGCCCTTTTCCTTGACCTTGAGAATGGCGGTCGCCACCAGATGCGCGAGTTGATCCGCCGCCATTTCGAGGACCAAGATAGCCACGGCATCGCCGGCATCGGCGGCTCTGCAGACAACCGGCGCGAGAGACGCAATGTCACGTCGACTCATCTTGTCGCGACCATACAGCCGGCCTATGATGTGTCCGTAGTGCTCGAGACCGTAATGCTCCTGGATTGCCTCGATCAGGACCGTCTCGCCGCCACGCCCATCTCGCGCCCACATCCCGCGCCGCATCGCCTCGAGCGCGATCCAGTGCCCGCTGCCCTCATCGCCGACCAACGGGCCGCCGCCGCCGCAGTGGCCGGTCGCGCCGTCTTCGCCAATGGCCCATCCGAACGAGCCCGTGCCCGCCAGGATGACGGCGCCGGTCGATGAGAGCGTCGCCCCGACCAGCGCGGCATCTGGCTCGCTCATCTGAACGTGCCGCGCATGAGGAAAACGCTCCTCGGCGGAGACGCGCGGGTCGGTCGCGTAACCCTTGCCGACCATCGCGCTGGCTATGACGGTTACGCGGTCCGCATCGATCTGCTCCGCGGCGGCGCTCAGCGCCGTGTCGACGGCGTCGAGCGAACGCTCGTCCCCCACGTAGAGGGCGAGCGACGATCCGGCCTTGCCGTGAGCAATGACGTGTCCGCCGGCGTCGACCGCGATGGCGACTGTTTTCGAGCCGCCACCCTCGATAGCTATCACCAGAGGGCGAGTCTCAGTCATCCAGCCCCATGGGTCCTTTCAGCTGGCCAATGCGGGCCAGATGCTAGCAGGCGCGACAACAGGCGCGCGGCGCGCCGGATTGCGGCTCTCCCGCTTGATTCGCGGCGATTCCGGCGTGTTCCGTGCCGCGCGAAGTATACCAGGAAAGCCCCTGCGGTGGCAAGGAAACGCCCGGCTGGCCTCAACGGTCGAATCCAAGCACCTCGCCGCGCAGCGCCGACGCCCTCGCGTCGCCGTCACCATCTCTCACAATCGCCAACTGCGCGTTCGCCCGCACGCCGCCCGCATCCATGGCCCGGGGACCATCGAACGAGTACAGAATCGTATCGCTGGCGTCGCCCCGGGTGACCCGAACTCCGAGCGCCTCATGGCGCGGAGCGCCGACATCCAGAAGCTCCGCGGAGACATCGAGTTCCTCACCGGCCGCCAGGGGCACCATCAGTGTCGCGAAGAGCTGTGGGCACGGCCCGGTCTTCTCGTAGATCGGCGTGGGTATCTGGCGATGTTTGGCCCTCGGAATCCACCCCTGAACGGGCTCATCCTGCCCCTTCACGACATCGACGGTGAGACCATCCGTGTCGATCGGGATCAGCGCGAGGTTCGCGGCGTCCGGGACCCGGCTGATGACGGTGAGGGTGTCCTCATCGAGGTCCGCCTCATCGGCATCGAGGTGGAAGATATTCGAATACGTGTGGTCGCCCTCGCCGAGAAGCCGATCCAGCACGAGGAAGTAATCCGGCCGCACGAAGATCACCGTCCGCTCATGAGTCACGCTCGTGTCGCGGTCCCGTCCGTATCCTCCGTCATACGTGCCCGTCGCCCAATCGAAGCCATCGGTGGTGACCCACGTGCCGTCCAGTGGCTCTTGGGCCCGGTACGTGTCTCGCTGGGAGCGCTGGTTCTGGCTGAGGCCATCGACCATGATCGTGTTGTGCGACGCTGTGTCCAGCGCGTAACGCCGCCACTTCGATCGGTCGTAGGTGTACGAGCCCGCTTCGGTCAACAGCGTCCGCCCGCCACCATACAGGTACAAGCCCAGCTTGTCCTCATGCTGGTGCCCCGTGCCGAAAGGCCCGGCCTCGAACATCAGGTAGACATCGTCGCGCGTCCACCCGCTACGCATGACGTGCTGGCCCGCCCACGGGAAGCTCACAGAGGTGTAATCGACAGGCGTGCCTTCCTCGCCAAGCGTCGCGCCCCACAGGTACGTCTCGTCACCGTACAGCTCGTAGGCCTCCCTCAGCGCGCCTCTCACGTTGCTGTTGCCGGAATCGTTCAGCGGCGGGAGCGTCCCGTTGGGCATCATCGATTCGAGATTGTACCGATACATCCGCTCGAGCTTCTCCATGTAGCCATCCGGCAACGGCAGGTCATTGCGCAGCAGCGGGTCGAGCGCGCGCTTGAAGTTGCCTCTCGCGACCTGGTGGTAGCCGCCGGTCAGTTCCATCTGCGCGCCATCGGGGTAGACCTGGGCCTCCAACTCCACTAGCATGCGCCCATACGCGACGTCCCGCCAGTCCTCGGCGGCCGTGAACTCAGGGAACATGACGCCAACATGCGCCAGGCCATTGCACTCCATCGTGACCCAGTTGCCGCCATGCTGAGGGTAGTCGACCGTCATGCGACGGAGTTGCTGGGCGTGCTCCACGAAGGACTTCACGAAAGTGCAGTGCGCCTCAGGCGTCAGCGAGGGCGAGCCAAGGAAGTAGTGGTATGTATCCATCCACGAGCCCGCCGTCCGGATCCCCTGCTCGATGGTGCGCCACGTCGGCGCGGTGTTAGGCGAGCCTAGCTCCGGCGCGATCTCGTCGGCGGTCCAGTCGAGCATCTGAGCGATCCACTCCTGGGCATACTTCTCGTCGCCCGTTGCCCAGTAAGCCCGGCCGAGGTCGACCCACGCGCCGAAGCGGTTGAGGTTGTAAGTCCACTCGGGCGTGTACTCGGGCTCATCGCGACTGAAGCCGTTGGTCGTCCAGTCGATGTCGGGCCCTAGCTCCGTCTGCCGGCCGAACGAACTGTGGATGTGGGCCATCGCGCGATCTGCCCGGCCGGTATCGAAGTTATCCTGCTGCTTCTTGTCCCAATCGCGCCAGTCAAACCGCCAGACCGGCCCTGGTCGTCCGCGCATGTACGCGAGGAACTCGACCTTCGCCCGCTCGTAGTCTCCCGCCGCCGCCGCTTCCCGAGTCGCCGCCAGCTCCGCCATGTCATCGCGCAGGCCGCCGAAGAAGTCCCCATCGCTGGTCAGCGGGCCCGGACCTGAGAACTCGTTCGTGAGTTTCATCTCATCGATGTAGACCACCGCGTCCGGATGCGGCTCATTGCCCCAGCCGCTCGCAGTGAACGAGATCGCATCGACCTGATCCCAGCCGCGCGGGTCCCGCGTGCCCGAGTTCGGGTTGATCGCAACGCCGAACCGACGCCAGCCGGTGAAACTCAGCGCCACGCCGACCGACCAGTAGTCGGGCCCATCGCTCGCGGGGTTCTCGGAGGGGATGATGCACATGAACCGCGTCGGCAACTCCACCTCGTTGTACACCCAGAACGTGAAGTGGCCGTACCCCGTCCAGTCATGCGGAATCCGCTCGCACCGGATCTGGGGCGTGTCGACCATCCCGGACCACTTCGCCGACGTACCGCCAGACCGGGCTTGCTCGCTGCTAAGCTCAAGCCCCGGCCACGCTTCGACGGTCGCGAAGTCCTCAATGGCGAGCGCTTCTTGACTCCACGCGGGTGCGGCGACGAGGAGGCAGATCGGGATCAGGAGCAGGCGGTTCATGCGGTCCCTCCAGGGAGCTGATTGGCGACAAACGCCCCGCCCCCAGCCAGGAGACGAGGCGTAGAATGTGTTTGCCGTCCGTGCCTGCGGATCTCCAGATCCGCCCTGCAGTCCGTTCTTCGGTCCGTGCCTGCGGGTGCTACCTCAGTACCCCAGCCCGACCGACCCAATCGACGCCGTGCTGATATGTCCATCCTTCACGGCGAACAATGGCCCGTGTTTCTCGCGGACGGCCGGCTCTTCGTGGGGCAGGTACTGGCGCGAGTTGTACTCGAAGCCCTTAATGGTATCGATCCGCGCCGCAAGCCCCGCCGAATGCACGAGGCTCAGCCCGGAATTCGTAAGATCCTGCACGCTCAGGACCATGTCGTTCTCGGCTGTCCAGGCGATGTAGAGCAACGCCGACGAGTGCCCCTTGCAGGTCTTCAGCCCGACGCCTGACCAGCCCAGTTCCTTCGCGAGCTTCAGCTTCTCAACGTCCGTCACGCCCTCGTCGGCGACGCACGGCTTCATCGCCGCCACGGCGCGCTGATCGAACCTATGGACCGACAGATCGCGCTCGGTGGGTTGCTCAACATACAGTAGCGCCGCATACGCCTTCGGCGAGCGCTCCTTGAGCTTGGTGAGGTACTCCACCACCGTCTCGGGACTCTCGTTCATCTCATTCGAGTCCGTCGAAAGCCAGAACCCCGCGTCGATGCCGAGCTTGGCGTGAGTGTGGGCGATGACATCCGCGACCTCGACCGTGCGCTCGACGTCCCAGTCGATGTCGTCGCCACGCAGCTTCACCTTGAAGCAGACCAGCCCATCGCGCTCGATCCACTCCTCGAGGCTGACGGGCATGCCGTCCTTCGGATCCTCATCGGTGACCTCCGTCCGCGTGAGCTTGTCGACGCCCCCCACGAGGTGGAACGCCGGCATGGTCGGCGCGAACGCCGGCTTGAGGTAATCGGCTGGATACTTGCCCGCGAACTCCGGCCCCATGTAGCGGCTGAGATCGTGGTCCATCAGTTCCGGGCCGCAGGCGTCGTATGACGACACGTTATTCAGCTTGCCGAACGCATCGTGCAACGCGGCATCAATCGGCGACGCGCAGACGAGGGCGCCGAGAATCGGCATCGGCTCGGCGAGTGATAGCTCCGCGCAGGCCGCGTCCGCGATTCCCCCGAGGTCTTCCTTGGCGCCAAGGTAGAGCGCCATCGGGTGACCTGAGGCATCGCTGCCGGCGATCCGACCTGCAAACCCCTCACCCACCTTGCGCATGGCGGCGTCGCGCTCCTCGTGACTGAGCACGGCGCTCGGGAAACCCCACACATCGCTGAGCAGGATATTGCCGAGACCCTCCGCCACATCCCCCTTGCCGTTCTCGGCGACGAGGCGCGTGGTCATCGACGTGACGGCACTGACGATCCCCGTCCCAAACTTCAGCGGGGTCCGCAGCACGGCATCTGTAAAGCTAACCTCAACGTCTTTGACGGTCATGTCTGTGTTCATTGGTCACTCCCAGTCAGTAGGGCCCGCGTAGCGGCGGGCTTCCAGCCCGCCGACCGGACGGTGGACAGTCTATTCCCTTTGTGCCTGATCGATCAATTCCACAAACCGCGCGGCGATGATGAGAGCCGGGTCCTCGGGGACCTCAACGCTCTTCGTGCCTTCGGGTATGTCGATCGTCGGCGTCTTGCGAAGTTCCTGCCCCTCGAACTGCGGCAGCCACTGCCGGCTCGCGGCGAACATCTCCGCCACCATCTCCCGCGTCTCCGCCAGCGTCAGGCAAGCTGATGTCAGCGGATCCATCGCGATCGCATGGAACGCCAACTCGGGATCACCCGTCAACGCCGCCTCGACCGCCAGCCCCTGAGTGCTTACGTTGCTCTGATTCAGCGCGGCGCATTGCACCGGCAGATCGCCCACAGTCGTCGGATGCAGTCCCGTCTTGTCAACGTACGTCGGCACCTCAACGCAGCACCCATCGGGGAGGTTCGTGATGTACCCATCATTGCGCACGTTGCCGTTCATCCGGAACGTGACATCCGTCTCCATCGCCTCGATGATGCCCACGCAATACTCCGCGCTACGAGTGGGGAGCGTGGTCGGCTCGTCGGCGAGGATGTCCTGCCCCGACTTGAATGCCTCCGCGACGATCTGACACCACCCATAGTACGCGCCGGTCTCTCCGCCAAACGCCGGTTGGTCGCAATACAAGTCGAGCGCCCGTTGACTGCTCCGGAACCACGGGATGTACTCCGAGAGATGCCCCGTGCTTTCGGTCATGAAGTAGCCAAACTGGCGCATGACCTCGCTGCGGACCTTCTCGTTGATGTAGTACTCCGGCTTCTCGATGTTCGCGCGGAGCAGCGGGTAGAGGTCCTTGCCTTGGTGCTCCAGCGACAGGAACCACGCCATGTGGTTGATGCCGGCACACAGGTGGTCGATCTCGTCCTTCGGCACGCCCACGTAGCCGGAGATCAGGTCGAGCGTCGTCTGCACGCCGTGACAGAGCCCGACCGTGGTGATCGGCGATTCCTTCGTCAGCGCCCAACAGCATGGAGCCATCGGGTTCGCGTAGTTGAGCAGGATCGCGTCGGGACACAGCTCCTCCATGTCCCTCGCAATATCCACCAGCACCGGTATCGTGCGCAAGGCGCGGAAGACGCCGCCCGGACCGAGCGTGTCGCCGATGCACTGATCGACGCCGTGTTTCATCGGCACCTTGTAGTCCACGCCGAACGCGTCCACGCCGCCGATCTGGATCATGACCACGACGTAGTCTGCGTCCTTCAGGGCCTCTCGCCGATCCTGGGTAGCCCACACGGTGGCGCCGAGTTGGTTGTCATCGATCACGCGCTGGACGTAGTCCTTGACCTTCTCGAGCTTACTCATCGTGGGGCTCATGAGCGCCAACTCGACATCCTGCAGCGCCTCCGTGGCCAGGATATCCATGATGAGCGTCTTGCTGAAGACGATACTGCCTGCACCTATCATCGCGATCTTCGCCATCGCAACCTCCAAATCCGAGCGGTGTCCGCAAGTTCGTCGGTGACGCGGCCGGGGCCTCTGATGGGCGGACCGTGATATTGAGGCAGAGGGGGTCTGCTGAGAGAGCCTTGATTCCGTTCGGCACAGTCCTGGAAACTCGTCGTCCGGGTTCCCAGGACCGTCCCCTATGGGCGTGGCTTCCTCGACGACCCCAAGAGCGGGGGCATTACCGGCCGAACTCGGTCCCCACAGCCGCAAGTGCAGGATTCTGGAGCCCGGATGACGAATTACGATAGCGAGCTGCTGACCATTCGGCCAACGCCGATGCGTCCAGTTCACTATCGGGTGTGCCGGCTCACAGCCCGGGAATAGGGGTCTCCGATGGCCGACAACGAGACGGCCGAGTTCCGGCCCAACCGTAAGCAGTACACCAAACGACTGTGGTTCGATACCTGTGTCGGGGGCGCGTTCTGGAACCTTGGCCTCCTGCTCCCGGCCGCGCCGATGGTCATCTTCGGATCGGGCAACGTCCCGCTCTGGGGCTTCGTCATCATGTTCGTCGGCAACGCAGTCTACTGGCTCCCCGCCGCGTGGTACATCCCCCGCTGGGTCGACAGCATCACGTATGAGATGACCAGCGAGGAGGTCATCGTCCACAAGGGCGTCTTGGGCCGCGTGCACAAGATCGTGCCTTTCCGGACCGTCACCAACGTCTCGATCATGCGCAGGTGGTTCGACCGCCTGTACTTTGGGATCGGCATGGTGAACATCCAGACCGCCGGCGCGGGCGCATCGTCAATCGCCGAAGAGCGCCTGGTCGGCCTGACCGAGTATGAGAAGATCCGCGATGAGATCGTGAGTCAGCTTCGCCGGTATCGCGCCGACACGGGCCCCGCCCTGGGCGGCGGAACGTCCGGGGCGAGACCGATCGATGCCGCCACCGAGCCCGCCAACCAAGAGATCGCCCAGGCGATGCTCGAGGAGTTGAAGGCCATCCGCGAGCTGCTCGAAAAACCCAAGTGACGCTCCGCAACTCAGCCAACCGCGCGCGTCCTGCCGGTTCCCTGGGACTCGGAGTCCTGCGCGGAATCCTCTACACGCGTCTATTGCCATCCACCGTCTCCCGAGGCGTCGTCGGGATCGTGTTCCTGGTGACGTCGTACCTGACCTATCTCCACCTTCGCGTCATCGACGGGATCACCAAGAAAATCCTCGTCCTCATTGGACAGGGCCGCGAAGAGGAAGCGGAGCGGCTCGAGCGGGCTGGCATCACCTAAATAACTAGTGTCAGACAATAGTTTTACGCTTGTTTAAGGCATCATATCGCCGAATACCAGTCCAAATAAACTAGTGTCAGACACTAATAAAATCACACTACCTGGCATCCGTTCCGTCGGCATCGTTTCCGCCCTGAGACTTCGCTACGGACTCCGAGCCGGGCAGGTCCGCATCCGCCGGCGTCGAAGTTTGAGCCACAGTCGTCTACTTGAGGTCATTTCAACGAAATGAGGTGATGGGCAGATGGGACGGTATTTGTGGCTGAACACACCCGTAACTCGCGTGCTGCTGGCCGCCGTGGCGTGCGCCCTCCTGCTGCAGCCGGCCGCGGGCGCTCAGCAGACCCCCCGCTCTGACGAAGGAGCAGCTGCTCGCGCGCTAAACGGTGACACAGTGGCGCAGGGCAGAAGGCCGACCATCAAACCCGGCAGAACCGGCTTGCGTCTGGCGCCGACTATCAAACGCACGGGCCAACTGAAGCCAACCTTCTCGCCGGACCAACTCCCGCTCGTGCTCCAGCGAGTCGACATGAGCAGGCTCCTGCCAACCGACCGGATCGTCACGCCCAGCGGCATACCGAACAACATCGGCCTGCTAACCCAGGAAAACCCCAGCAGGCTCCAGCGCCCCGCCGGCGACGCCCTCCACGTGGCTGACACGACCGGCGTGAAATCGGACATGAGCTGGAACGGCCAGAACCTCCGGGTCACCAACGCGATCATCGCAGAAATCGATCTGCAGGCGGTGATGATGCCTGTTCTCATGTCCATCGACCAGGTGGAGCGCGTGGCGCGTGGCGTCTACCACATCAACTTCACTTACCGAATCTTCAGGCCTAACGACGTGACCTTGCCCCTCCGATTCCACCTCAATCTCGTGGGAGACGCCCGCCAGCACGTGGGCTGGATCCCATGGGTCCACCAGAGCGGGACCAGCGGCGTCTACACGGGCCGCGTTGTGGCCCTGATGCAGGGGACTGACACGCCGCTCCGCGCGCCTTCGACTGCGGTGGGCATCAATGCCGCCGACTCGACTCCCACCGCGTGCGGAAACACCAGCATCAATTACACGCAGTACTGGTGGAAGCGCTACGAGGACATCACGCGCGACGACATCAAGGACTACATCGAGCGTCCCCAGGGCGCGAGAGACAGCATCCGAATCGAACCGGCGCCCGCCCCCACAGTGGCGGCCACGCCCTCCTCGACCTCCCGCAAACCAGCCCGCACCTTGCGCATCACCCGACCGGGGCTCGTCCGAAAGACCCTCCCCCGCCGCGTGTTGAACGCTACCTCCCAGTTGAACCTGAAGGCGGTGCTCAACGAATCGCTTCTTCAGTTGCAGTTCTTGGAGACTCCCCTCATCCACTTGCAGGGGGCCTATCGCGACGAGCCGGCGCTCCTGTTCATCAAGACCAGTGACGCCAACTTCGCCAAGGTGCTTATACAGGCGGAGAGGGACTCGGCCGCACAGCCGTGGCACCTCTTCATCAAGAGCGCCCACATGTACGGTCGTAATGGCATGGCTTACACCGGCACGCCGGGCGTCGGCGGCGGCGCCGGCGTGGCTAACGAGGAGTACGCCACCGACTGGGAAGGCGGCGGTTACATCTTCTGGGCCGGATCGGGCGCCTGGAGCTTCAACGTCAACTCCTTCGACTTCGACTGGCTCGGCGTTAACGCCCTCACCGACGAGCGCGACATTGTGCTGCTGGACGTCGGCGGACAGCCCTTGATCGACTGTGTCAACGGAGCCAAACTCACTTACTGACCGTAAACAGGAGGGATCGCAATGAGACGCATGCGCATGTTGTGGATAGCTACGCTGGCGATCGGCCTGTTGGTCGGTCAGATCGCGCCCGCCGCGCTCGGGCAGGTGGCCGGGGTCGGCGATGTCATCGTCAGACCAACGCTGCAACTCACGTCACCAGCCTTGCAGCAGCTCAGACTTCAACGTCGACTCGAGGTCCCCACTGACCTCGTCCTGCGCGGCGTGCCGGCGGTTCGGTTCAGCTACGGCGACTTCATTCTGCTGACCGAGCCTCAACTCGAGAGTCACCCCGACAGCGCGGGTGACCCAGGCATCCAGGCGACGCCGCCGGACGAACACCATGCCGGAAAAACGGTCGCGGATCTCTCGTGGTCGAGGTTCTACAACACGCTGCACCTGCAGACCAGCGTAAAGAACCAAGGCTCGCGCGGAACGTGCCATGTCCAGGCGGCATCGGGGCTGGCCGAAGCCATGTACAACCGCCGGGCGCTGAACGCCGGGCAGGGCGAGAAGCTCATCGACCTCTCGGAGCAGTGGCTGCAGTACATGGTCAAGAAGAACGCCGACTTCAGCGTCGAGACGGGTGACGGCGGCAACACCCAGGTGGACCTTGAGACGATCCGCGATCAGGGACACGTCCCCGAGGTCTACTGGAAGTACGACGCGCGTCATTGGTCGAACATGGCTGAGTACGCGTCTCTGGCCGGCGACACTCCAGGCAAGTCACCGTGGCCGTGGCGACTGGTCGCGCAGACCACAACGGGGCAGCCTCCACCGGCCGTCACGGTCGCCATCTCCCGCCGAGGGGCCAATCCGAACGGCCTCGAGAACTTCAAGATCAAGAACATCACCTCCGGCGGCACCGGCACGACCGGGGTGAACTTCATCACCAACAAGATCAACCAGGGCATCCCCGTCGCCATCGCCGTGCCGTGGCCGCGAGGCGTGATGTTCGCCGATGGGTGCATCATCTTCGTCCCCGACGAAGCGCTCAACAAGACGCGTGCGGAACTCTGGGATGACGTCTACCCCGACGACCATCCCACTGCCGGTTTGCGCGGCAAGAGCAAGTGGTTCCGCGGTGGCCACGCGATCATCATCGTCGGCTACGGCAAACCCGGCACCGAAGCTGAGGGTCTGTATGCCTTCAAGAATAGCTGGAGCCGCTGGTGGGGCAACGACGGCTACGGCTACTTCAGCAAGACATGGCTCACGCAGTTCATGCAGTGGTGCGCGACCTGCGAGAGCAACAGCTCCTAGGCGCGGAGGAACTGTTCGCGAAGCGGACCGAGCGAGGCGGGCCGATATTGGCCCGCCTCGTCCATTGTTCGACGGCGAAACCTCAGCCACTCCCGCGCGTTCCTAATACCTAGTAGAGGGCTGAGGGTCCCATGCATTTCGGACCGTGGGAGGGCACCAGGATGAGGACAGTGCCGACAGTTGCCTCACTCGTGTTGGTTGCAGTCGTGGGCGTTGCTCAGCCGGACGCCGGACCAGGGACCGAGGCGGACGACGAACTTACCCCGCGCGCGCGGGCATGGCAGGAAGGTCAGATCGCGGGGCTGGCCGCGTCCCGCCCCAGTGCCGCGAGCAAGATCCTCGAGGTCATCTGCGATGCGCCAGACCGCGTCGAGGTCAACTACGCATACGGGCTGTTCTGGCTCGGTCCGGAGGACTGGGCCTACATGATCAGCTTCGCCTCGCACGACCAAGAATCCCAGATCGCTTTGATCATCGCCAGGGATGGCCGCGTGTACCGCACCTTCCAGCACGTCTGCCCAAGGCTCTTCCTCAGCCGGCCCGAAGGCCTCGCGATGGACTCCATCGAGGCCTTCCTCCAGACGATGTCGATGGAGAACCGAGAGCCCTGCGGCTGGGAGCTTATCGACGGTTCCTACGCCACGCCTGACCGCGATGAGCTGCTGACGGCTCAGGAGCATCAACAGATGCTGGCCGTGGCCCCGGCGGCCTCCGCCGACGCGCGCAAGCTGGCGCTACGCGCCCTCATTCGAGACGGGAGCGACGAGAGCTGGGAGGTCGTGAACACAGCTCTCGACGCCATCACCGACTGGGCCATCATCGACGACGCCCGGCAGACTGCGGCTTCGGTCGACGAGGCCAAGGGCGAGTACATTGCGGCCTTGCAGCAAGCGCGGCTGAACGCGGATCCACAACAACGCACCGAGCAGCAACTCCTCGCCATCCTCTCCGCTGTGGATCGCGGCGCTCTCGGCCGCTTCACTTCTCTCGTGGAGGATGATGATACGGAAGCAATGTGCGCGCGGATCGAAGCGTTCTGTCGATCTTACACGGTCAGGGCAGCGACCGACCGGACGCAACTCGCGCGGCTTAGGAACGTCGTCAATGCATACGGCGCCCTGGACGCGGAGCGGGCCGGTACCTTCTTCAGCAGCTTGCTCGAGGAGCCGCCGGGCGCCTTGCGCCGCGCGGGCGTCTACGGCGTGGGCGAGCTGCGCGTGGCGGATGCCGTGGCTGAGTTGAGAACCATGGCAGTCCCCGCATACGATGGGTTCCTGGGCGCCGACAGTGTCTGCGTGGCCTTGGGCAAGATCAGCACCCCACAAGCGCACCAGGCGCTCGCAGACCTGCTGCTTCAGCTCCCCACCAACACCGAATTGGCGGGCGGCGCGATGGCGGCCATGAAGCGCGTGTGTGGCGGCCGGGCCGGCAGCCCGTGGGGTACTTGGGCCAATGGGTGCTGGGCGACGGTGGCCGAAGACCGCGTCGCCGCAGCCGAGAGCTTCGCCGAAGCTCTGAACACGTTGGCCGATCGCACCGACGATGAAGAGCTTGCGGATCGCGCACGGCACGAGGCCGAGGTCATGGGCTACTACGCATACCGGCCGTGACCGACTTACAACCCGCGTAGCTTCCTCAGAACACCGCGGAGAAACTCCCCGCCTCAACATCCACCCACCAGCGGGAACCGCCAGCGCCCGAAGGAAATCCGAATCCTCACCAACCAACTCTCTCAACGATCCCACCTTTGACGTAGACTTGATCCGAGTCATGGTGCTCCTCCCTGTCTGGTATCACTCAACTGGGAAGTACCATGACTCAAAATCAATTGCTGATACTACGGTACGCGATCACGCCCCTTCCAAATAGAGGCCTCAGCTTTCCCACAGCCGTCACCCTCGTCGGCGGCGGATCGTATATTTCCCTGGGACTCGCCGGCCAGATCTGCATGGCGCGAGAAGCGTGGGCGGCGCCGTGACTTGTGGGAGGGTACGAATGTCTTGGGCCAGTGGACGTGGGGTTGTGATCAGGGCGCTCGGCGTAGCCGCCGTGCTGGGCTGGATCGTCCTCGGGGTGTTGATCGTGCAGCGTCTGAAGCAGGCTGATCCACCGTCGAGCTTGTGGGGCACGTACTGGTCGTGGCCCATCATGCTGTGGACATGGGTGTCCGCGGGGGCCCTCGTCGCCTTCTACTGGTACAGGCTGCGAGCCGAGGGGGCGGAGAGGGTGAGGTTCGCCTACGCGGCGATGGCGTCCGCGACCGTGCTGACATGTGGGTTCACAGGAGTGGTCCATGCCATCACAGAGGGCGGGTCATTCTGGCGAGTCGCGCCGCGCCTGGGAGGGGTAGTGGCGTTGGGGGTCACGATCGCGGTCGTCACCTCGGGCATCTGCCTGTGCCCGCTGTACCGCTTGGACGAGGAGTGGTCGGGGACCTGCTCGGCATGCAGCGACAGCCGCGGGCTGAGCCGGATCTGGGTCCGTGCGGCAAACCGGGCAACGGAGTTGCCTACCCCGCGGATCCGCTGCCCCGACTGCGGACATCGGTACCTGGAAATCGAAGTGGTCCGGACGAAACGGCGGGACTCGATGGGAGTGGGCGTAACCTGCGGTAACTGTGGAGCCAGAATGCAGATCCGGGCTGTGTACAGGCCGGAGCACTTTCCGGACGACGAGTCGGACGCGTAGGCTGTGGCCATGGAAGCACCTCGAGCGCGAAACGCGGCCAGTGCCATCGTCCACGCCGCAGCCCGACGCTCACCGACCCACACCCCCCTCAGCTTCCTCAGGACATCCCGGAGAGACTCCGCGCCTCAACATCCACCCACCAGCGGGAACCGCAGACGCCCGAATATGGTATAGTCACAGTAGGACGGCAACGGCGCCGGGACACCCAACACTGAAGCAACATTGGATCCAGCATTGCCTAGCGACATGCCCGACCCATCATCAGGGAGAGTTCTCAGCTTCTCCACAGCCGTCGCGCTCGTCGGCGGGGCATCGTACATCTCCCTCGGACTTGGCGTCCTGCGTGGAATCCTCTACACGCGCCTATTGCCATCCCCCGTCTCGCGAGGCATCGTGGGGATCGTCTTCTTGGTGACGGCCTACCTGACCTACCTCCACCTTGGCGTCATCGACGGGATCTCAAAGAGAATCCCGGTCCTCATCGGGCAAGGCCGTGAGAAAGAGGCGGAGCGGCTCGAGCGCGCAGGGATCACAGTAGTGTTCTTGACGGCGCTCGCGGGTGCGTCGGTGATGTGGGCCTACGCGCTGCTAGCCACCGGCACGGGTGTCAAGACGCGCTATGCCCTCGCCATCGGCGGGGTCTACCTGATCTTCATGCAGGTATCGACCGTGTTTCGACTCGTCCTGCGGGCCAGGCAGCAATTCCGGCTGATGGCCCGGGCAACGGTGATCGAGGCCTTGGTGCTCCTGGCCCTCGTAGTGGCGGGCTCGGCCCTGATGGATGCCCCCGGGACCATGGTCGGGTGGGCGATCGGGCTTGGCGTCGTCTGCCTCTACCTGATGTCACACAAGGTGCTGCCTGTGATGCCGCTGCTTGACATCCGAGCGGCGGTGGAACTAGCCAAGGCCGGCATGCCGATTCTCGGCGTGAACCTGTGCCACCGCATCTTGAGGACCATCGACAAGGTGGTCATTGTGAAAGTCTTCGGGGCGGGCACGCTCGGGTTCTACGACGTGGCGTGGCAGCTCTCGGCATACCTGTATAACGTTCCTGGAGCGGTCGGCGAGGTCGTAACCCCAAAGGTCCTGAAGGCGCACGGCGAAGGCAACAGTGCGGCCATCACAGGTGCGGTGCTCCAGGGCACGAAGGCGATGGGCATTCTCATGCCCGCGCTTGCCGGATTCACCGCCCTCGCTGGCCCGATCATGCTCCGGGTCATCCTACCGCGGTACGTCGACGCCATCGCGCCGGTGCAGATCCTCTTGATGGCAATGGTGCTCCTGGCAGTGCCGACGGCCTTGCGCGCCACGTTGATCGCGCGAAACCGCGAGACCGAGATGATGGTCTGCGACCTGGCCGCGGCGGCCGTGGCGGGATCATTGGTGTGGTGGCTCGCCAGCCGAGACGCCCCCATGCACGAACTCGCCCTCGGAGCCGGCGTGGGCTGGGCCATCGGCGGACTGCTAACGACGTGGCGAGGATTGCTGGCGCTGGATGTGCCCGCAACTCGCATCGCCAACCTCCTCGCATGGGCGATCGTCCCGCTGGCCTACTGCTCGGCGGTCCTTTTCGTCCTGAAGGGCGGCGTCCCAGGAATCTCCCTCTCGGATTCGCCCATGATGGCTGACCTGATAGGGGTCCCAATCTTCGTCGCGCTGACGGCTCCGCTGATCTGGATCGCAGAGCGCCAGACGGGCATCGTGTCGCGTCTGCGCCGCCGGGAGGAGCCCCGCGATCCCGGGGAGAACCCCGATGCGTGAGTGCTAGCACGAGGGGCAAGTGGGTCTACGTTATCGTGGCGACCGTGCTGATGGCCGGTGCGGCCGTCTCGCTAACCCTCGTCGCGCCCCGACCTAGCCCCGTTGATGACGCCCACGCCTTGCGCGAGCAGGCAGACTACTCCGCGGCGCTCGACATCTACCAGACGACCCTCGCCGAAGACCCAAACCACCCCGAAGCGCTGTGGGGAGTCGCCGTCACGCACGTCGCCCGCCAGGATTCCGAGATGGCGGCTGACTACCTGAACCGCTACATCCAGCGTCACCCTCGCGGCGAGCACATCGTGATGGCCCGCCAGAAGCTCGCGGAAATCCGGGGTCTCTTCATCGAGACGAGCACCCCGGCGCCGGAGCTGATTGAGACGCCGGAGCCGAATATCCCGCCGGGCCCGCCGAGGCAGATCGTCCAGGCGTGGGATCGAGCGAGGGACCTCGAGCAACGCGGCGATTATCTCAACGCCATCACCTCATACGCAGCCCTCACGGAGAGTTCCGCCGACGGTGCCGTTCGGGCAGGCGCATTTGAGCGCATGGCGCGATGCGAGGCCCAGCGCCCGCCTTTTGACTTCCCGCGCATCAAGCACTTCTACCTCCGGGCCGCGCGAGTCTACCGAGACATAGACGACCAGCCCAACAGCGCCCGCTGCAAGGAGATGGCGAACCTCGCGCAGGAGTACGCGCGCGTCAAAGCCGAGCAGGAGAAACTCGCCGAGCAGCAACGCGAACTGGAGGCGCTCGTCGCGGCCCAGGATGCCATCGAGGCGCCGGAGCCGCGCGAGTCATTTGCCTTGGCGCTGGAGGCGTATCAGGCCGGCGACCAGGCGACTGCGATCGCCGAGGCGACGAAGGTGCGCGGCACCGTCCCCGAGGCGTCGTTCATCCTCGGCATCACCCACGCCGAGGTCGGCGCGTGGGACGATGCGAGGCTCGAACTCAGGGAGTACCTCCAGGCCGATCCATCGGGCGGGTTCGCCGCCGCCGCCAAGCGCGAGCTGGCTGCGATGCGCGGCAAGCGCCCGCTGCTCATCGATTCATTCAGGCGCGGGGCCGTGAAGTGGCGGCTGCGACGCGAGGAGCCCGACATCACCCCGCTCACCGAGGCGCCCGAGGCCGACACCCCGGGCGACGGAATCTGCATGAGGCTTGAGCCGGGCCATGAGGCCTACACCTCCTTCGGCGAAAGCGACGTCGCGAGCATCACGCTGACGCTGCTCGACGATCCAGTCGGCGCCCGGCCGATGCCCGTGACGCGGATCAACCTCTACTCTGACGAGGACCACACCTGCGCCCCATTCCTCATCGACGAGGGCGGGTACGCCTTCATCGGCCAGCGGGAAGACGCCGCCCAGCGCTCCTACGGTTGGCGCGTCCTCACTATCGACGTGACGGGCCGCACCGTCAGCGCGCAGATCGATGACCAGTACATCGGCGAGGTCCCGCGCGAGGGCCCGTTCTCGGGACTCAGCATCCAAACCGACGCATCTGACGACGCCGGCCCGTTGCTCATCGACGAGGTCCGGATCGTCGAATTCACCACTGAGGAGTAGCCCCATGGACGCAATCTCACTGCTGGCGGCATTTGCCCTGCTGCAACTCGACATCACGCCTGAGACGCTCGCGAAGGACTGGGTCGTCACGGAGGGCGAGTGGGCCGTTGTCGACGGTGTGCTTGAGCAAACCAACGCGGGCGGAACTGGCTTTGCATTTCTGCCCGGAGAGGTCCGCTCCGACCTCGAGTTCTCGGCCGAGTTTCAGCCCGTCGACGACGGCGGCGATGGCGTGCGGGCGGCTATCCTGACGTGCCGGTCAACCGACAGCTTGACATTCTACTGGGCCCATTTCGACAGCAAGAACCGCCAGGTCATCCTCGTCAAGTCCAGTCCTGCCGCCGTGTGGACGGAGATCGGCCGCAAGGGCGGCGTCAGCATCCCCGCCGGCGAGTGGAGCAAGGGAGGGGTGCGGTGCATCGGCACGAAGCTGGAGATCCTGCTGAACGATGACGTGCTCCTCGAGGCCGAGGACGAGGCCCTCGCCGCCGGCTGCGTCGGGCTGGGCACGAGCCAAGGGCACGTGAAATTTCGAAACGTCGAACTGCGCGGCAAGCCGGCCGAGATTCAGGAAGGGTGGCACATCGTGAAACCATCACACGTGATGGTCTGTAAGGACGCGGGAGCCGGCGGATACGAGGCGTTCCCCGATGTCGTGCGGCTGCAAAATGGCGACTTGCTCTGCGTGATGTACGCGGGCTACGGGCACGTCTCGATGCCGAACGACCAGCTCCCGAAGGGCGGTCGGATCTGCGCCGTTCGGTCGACCGATGATGGCGAGACGTGGGGCGAGGCGACGGTCGTCTTCGACGACGATATCGACAACCGCGATCCCCACATTGCGCAGCTCTCCGACGGCACGCTTATCTGCTCTTTCTTCTCGCTATTCCCAGAAGGCGAGCGGTGGGGCAACGGCGGAACGCACATCATCCGCTCCGACGACGGCGGTAGCACATGGGAGACCGAGACCACGCTCATCAGCGACACCTACTACTGCTCCGCTCCCGTCCGCGAAATGGCCGACGGCACGCTGATATTGGGCCTCTACAGCGAGGGAGGCGGCAGCGCCTGGGGCGCCGTAACCCGCTCGACCGACGGCGGAAAGACGTGGTCAACGCCCATCGACATCGGCAAGGAAAGCGGACACCGACACGACGCCGAGACCGACGTCATCGAACTCAAGAACGGAGATCTTCTGGCCGTGATGCGGCCCTGCATGTGCTACGCCACCAGCCCCGACCTCGGGCTGACATGGTCCGACTCAGCGCCGATGGGATTCGAGGGTCACGCGGCGTATCTCTTCAGGCATTCATCAGGCACAATCCTCGTCGCCCACCGACTCCCGGCAACCTCGCTGCACTACACCTTCGACGAAGCGAAGACGTGGCATGGGCCTGTGAAGATCGACGACTGCGGCGGCGCGTATCCGAGCATGTGCGAGCTGCCCGACGGCCGCGTGTTCATCGTCTACTACGAAGAGGGCGGCGGGAGCAGCATCCGAGGCAAGTGGCTCAAGGTGACCGATGAGAGCGTGGAGGTTCTCACGAGGGAGTAGGAGCCGGCTACTGTAGGAGGGGTTTCAACCCCGACGCCGTTCTCTCCACGCACGGCGTCGGGGTTGAAACCCCTCCTACAGGAGTTCCCCATGAGGCGGCGGGTTGCTCCAATCGGCATCCGGATAAGCCGCCGACCGAACATACTCGCGGAATGCCATCAGTTCATCCCATAGGCCCGCGGCGAAGCGCAGTGGCGACTGCGCAATCGCGTTGTCCGTGATGAGCCGCGCCATCTCCGCAGGCGTGTCTAGCCGTCTGAAGAGCCACGCAAACTGCTTCCCGAACGCCTCCACGCGGTCCCTCTCGTCGAAGGTCGTATGCGGCTGCTCATCGTACGTCGCGCGCGACACTTCCACGGGGATTGCCCCCCGCAGCAATAGCTCCGTCGCGGTCACGAACTCCCCGCCCCAATACATGACGCGCGTTTCGGGGTCTGCCTCGTGGGCCGCGCGAATGATGTCGATGTTGGCCTGGGCAGTCCGACGCGTGTAAAGCTTGTAGCCGCTCTGAAAGTCGGGGTAGCGCGTCTCCGGCAGCGAGTAGCGTAGATCGACTCGCCGGCCATCCGCTGCGAGCGCGACGTTCACGGCCTCCACCAGCGCCCGGTTGAGCAGCAGCTCGTATTCACCCCGCGCCCACCCAAGGCCCATCTGCGGCGACACTCGGCTCCCGACCGCGAAGACGTTGTCCGTGCGCTCGCGAGCGATCACATCGGCAAAGCGCCGGACGATGCGCGGCAAGTCGTGGACGTCATGGTCGCCATCGTGGTCTCTCGCGACGAGCAGCTCGATTCCCGGGTCTAGCAGGAGCAGTTCGAGCCCCCGCGCCACGGCGCCGCCCTTGCCCTGATTCTCGGACATGATCTCAACGCGACACTTTTCGCCGCAGCGCTCGCCAACCTCACCCGCCACGATCTCCGTGGCCTCGACCGCATGTGGGCACCCGTCGACGACGAGCAAGACATTGCCCGGCTGCGAGTATGCCTCAATCTCAGAGGTGACACGCCGAAGCAGGTCCGCCATGTCCCCCACAGCCACGCTCTCGGGGAACCAGATCGGCACCACCGTGCCGAGCGATTCTTGCATGCGCCTCAACAGACTCATTGGCGACCTGCTAGCGGCATCTTCGCGAGCGGCGAGATGTCGAGGTATGACATCGGCGGGCGGGCCGCCGGAGTGGCGATCTCACGAGCCGCGAGGATCTGCTTGATCCGGCCCGGGATCTCGGCGGTGACGATCCAGTCCTGCGTCGGCACGATCCCGACCTTCAGGCGCACCGATGTAGCCCCGCTGTCTGAGACGGTCACGGTCGGTTCGGCCGCCTCCCCAATGTACTCAGGGAACTCCTTGGTCACGTCACGCATCACGTCGAGCACGGCCGCGGTCGCGGCTTCAGCCTGCGCCGGATCATCGATCGGCACCTGGATCACGTAATCCACCGACGGGTCATCGTAGGTCGTGACCATCGTGATCGTCCCGTTGGGTATGAAATACAGCTTGTCCTGGATGTCGCGCACGCGCGTGACGCGCAGGCCGACGTCTTCGACCTTCCCGAATGCCGCGCCGATTTGCACGTAATCCCCGACGGAATACTGCCCCTCCAGTAGCTGGAAGATGCCGGTCACGACGTCCTTGACCATGCTCTGACAGCCGAACGCGACCGCGACGCCGATGACGCCGGCGCCAGCGAGGTAGGGGTAGGGGTCCAGCCCGAAGCTCTGGTCGAGGACCAGAAATGCCGTCGTTATGATGATGACATAGCGGCAAACGTTGCGGATAAGGTCGAGTATCGTTGTCACGTGCTGCCGCCGGCGGGCGTCGACGAGGTTCATCGACTTCGTGGCCTCGCCGAGTTGCGCCTCGACTCGGCCCAAAGCGGCGGCGGCGATCCGGTAGGCAAGCCACCCGAGAAAGACCAGGAAAACGCCCCACGCGAGCCTCTCGACGGCCACCCAACCCCACCTGACATACCATGGCACGGCCGCCTTGGCCTTCTTGCGGGCCTGTTCAGTCTGGTACCTGAACGCCTCGGTCTCGCTGACAACGCCGTCACCGTCATAGTCGGCCGGGTCCGGTTCGCCAGGCTTGGTGACTACAGCAGGCGCGTCGGGGTCTCCCTCGCCGTCCTCACCTTCTCCGGCCTCGCCATCGTCCGCAGTCTCGCCGTCGTCTTCAGCCTCTTCTCCGGAAGCCTCGGCGTCCTGCGCGTGGACGACGACGCCCACCATCAGCAGCAATCCGAGAATCAGGAAGAGCGCAATCATCTGTCTCATGTCAGGCACCTCTGAGCGGCTGTCGGTTCGGACGCGATATTCCCGACGAGAGCGGCGATGGCCTCCGATACCCAGCTGCACGAATTAATTAGTGTCAGACAATAGTTTTGCAGCCATCACAAGCCTTGTAGCACCGAATTAAGCCCTATATTAAATAGTGTCTGGCACTAATTAATTCATGGCCGATCCCGAGGCATGGATGCGGGCTCTGGCCTCCGACACCGGAAGGCATCGGCGGCCCCCGTCGCGAAACCCGGCCATCACACCATGACACGCAACCCGAGAGACGAGTACGTCGATAGGACCTATCGAGACGCCATGGGCGCCGATGACATGGTCGGATTCTCCGTGGCGCTTGAGACGACCGATCTGTTCATCCTCGCCGAGCGTGATCTGACCTCGGAAGCGACCGAGGCCGCCGCCAAGGCGCGCCGAACGGTCGAGTTGTGGATCGGGCGCGTGCCTGAGTTCGCGAGCGCTCTCGCGCCTCTTCCCTGCCCGGTTGATGCCCCGCGGATGATCCGCGCGATGTCCGCCGCGGGCGAGGCCGCGCAGGTCGGGCCGATGGCCGCCGTCGCCGGCGCCGTCGCCGAGAGCGTGGCGCGCGACCTATCCGAACTGTCTCCCAACGTGATCGTCGAGAACGGTGGCGACACGTTCATCGTGGGTACCCAGGACCGCACCGTCGCGATCTTCGCCGCCAAGTCCCCCTTGAGCAACCGGATCGGGCTCACGATCCCCGCAGCTCGCCAACCCCTCGCCATCTGCACGTCGTCCGGAACAGTCGGCCACTCGCTCAGTCTGGGGAAAGCGGATGCCCTGGTCATCATCGGTGAGGACGCCGCGCTAGCCGACGCCGTCGCCACCGCCGCCGCCAACAGGGCGTCCTCTCCCGCCGACCTCGCCGAAGCCGTCAAGTGGGCCTCCGCCATCGAGGGCATCCAACACGTCGTGGCGATCATCGGCGACCAAATGGCCGCCTGGGGCGACTATGAACTGAAGCGCCTCCCGTAGCACCGGCGCCCTCGCCGGTGCAGGTCCTTCCGCTCGCCTCGCAGAACACTAGGACCCGAGTGAACCGTCCTCCCATGCACCGAATGATCCGCGCGACAATCATCATCTGCGCCACGCTGGCGGCGCTGACCCTCACGGGTTGCCGGGAAGAACCCGAGAGCGACCGCGTGCTCGTCACGTATTGGGAGAAGTGGACGGGTTTCGAGGGCGAGGCGATGCGCGACACGGTCGATGCCTTCAACGCCGTCCAGGATCGCATCGAGGTCAAGCTCCTCACGACGAGTCAGATCGACCGCAAGATGCTCATGGCGACCGCCGGCGGCATCCCACCTGATGTGGCGGGGCTCTGGTCAAACAACGTCATCCCCTACGCCGACAAGAACGCGCTGATGCCCCTCGATGAGTACATGGCGGAATCAGGCATCGGCGAGGACGCCTACATCTCCCGCTACTGGGACATCTGCCACCATAACGGGCACTTGTGGGGGCTGCCGAGCACGCCGGCGAGTCTCGCGCTGCACTGGAACAAGCAGCTCTTCCGCGAGGCCGGACTGGATCCCGAGAAGCCACCCGAGACGATCGAGGAACTCGACGAATACGCCGCCATTCTAACCAAGCGCGACGCCGACGGCGACATCGAGCAGATCGGCTTCATGCCCGCCGAGCCAGGCTGGTGGCCGTGGGCGTGGGGTCCGTACTTCGGCGGCGAGTTGTGGAACGGTGAGGACAAGATCACCGCTACTCACCCCGGCAACATCCGCGCCATGGAGTGGGTGCGGGGCTACGCTGAGCGACTCGGCGTCCAGCAGCTCCAGGTCTTCTCCAGCGGGTTCGGCAATTTCAGCTCGCCCGAGAACCCGTTCCTGAGCGGCATCGTCGCGATGGAGCTTCAGGGCGTCTGGATGCACAACTTCGTCGAGAAATACGCGCCTGATCTCGAGTGGGGCGCGGCGCCTTTCCCCTATCCCGCGGACCGGCCCGACCTGAAGAACTGCACGCCGGTCGAGGCGGATGTGTTGGTCATCCCCCGTGGGTCGGAGCATCCGGACGAGGCCTTCGAGTTCATCAGGTTCGTCAACCAGCAGAAGGGCTCTGAGATCCTCAACATGGGCCAGCGGAAGTTCACCCCGCTGCTGGATGTGACCGACTGGTTCCTGGCCGAGCACCCAAACCCTTACATCGAGGTCTTCATCGATCTCGCCAAGAGCGAGAACGCGTTCATCCCGCCGCAGATGCCGCTCTGGCAGGAGTACAGCAACGAGATGACGACGGCGTTCGACCAGGTCTGGCTGAAGACGAAGACACCCGAAGAAGCCCTCGTGGACGTCGAGACCCGCATGCAGGGCCGACTCGACCGCGACCTCAGACGCTACGAACGCGCCGGAATGCAGTACGGGGAACCGGACACGGCAGAGGCTGAGGAAGTGCCGCCCGCCGTCCGTCAGAAGACCAGGTAGTGGTGCCACGCGCGAACTCATGGAGTTCGCATGCCAGCCCGTGGAAGAACCACTGACGGAACGAGAGCCGTCACGCGACAGCGCGGATGCCGCATACGGAGGTCAACCATGGACGTGCAACGACAGATTGACGCGGAGCCGCCCCTCTGGGTCTCGTTGGCCACATGGTACAGCGTGGTCGCGCTGCTCCTGCTCGTGGCTCTCGTCGCAGCGCGCTTCGCGGAGCAGATGGGGTGGGCAACGTGGGACGGCCTCTCGCCGAGGGCGCAGATGCGAGCGGAGGTCGGTGGGGCCGTCATCAGTGGGGTGTCGGCGGTGTTGGCGGGCGTCGCGCTCTGGCCATGTCCAAACGATCCCGCATCCACGCCCTGGCCCTCACGAGCCTTGTGGTGAACGCAGGGACGTTCGTCGTGCTAGCCGGTCTACTCGTCGTGCGATGACCGAGCTGGGACTGGCGCCAGCAACCTTGACGGGAGGCTGAAGAGTGACCGGAGCCGACAAGCAGCGCTTGAAGAAGGGCCTCGCATTCGTCAGCCCATGGTTCATCGGGCTCGGGCTCTTCACGCTATATCCGATCCTCGCAAGCCTCTACTTCAGCTTCTGCGAGTACTCCGTGCTGCAGGATCCCGTCTTCATCGGCGCGGGCAACTATCAGGACCTGGCGACAGACTCCGTCTTCTGGAAGTCGCTGGGCAACACGGTCGCCTACGCGGCCGTCGCGCTGCCCCTTGGGCTGGTTGTCTCGCTCTCACTCGCGCTGCTGCTGAACTCAGGCGTCAAGGGGTTGGCGGTCTTCCGCACGATCATGTTCCTACCGGCGCTCGTGCCGATGGTCGCGCTGGCGATCGTGTGGCTGTGGATCTTCAACGGCCAATACGGCCTGCTCAACAACCTCCTCAGCCAATCGCAGATCTACTGGGTGCTCTACCTCGGCTACGCGCTCCCGATCGCGGGCGTCATCGCGTCGTGGCTCTTTGACCGGCTCTCACTCATGTGGGGATCGGCGCGAGCATGGCGCGCAGGACTCGCCGCGGTGGCGACAGTGATCGCGATCATCGCCATATTGCACCCCGAATCGGGCATCTTCTCGTTCCTCCTGGCCGAGCGTTTCGCGGCGCTGAGGGAGGGCAAGCCCGGTTGGCTCGCTGATCCCGACTGGTCGAAGGCCTCGCTCGTGGTGATGAGCCTCTGGGGCGGCGGCAACGCGATGGTCATCTACCTCGCGGGCTTGCAGGACGTCCCCCAGCACCTCTACGATGCCGCGGAACTCGACGGAGCGGGCTGGATCCAGAAGGTCCGCCATGTCGCGCTGCCCGCGATCTCTCCAGTGATCCTCTTCAATGTCATCATGGGCATCATCGGCAGCCTCCAATTCTTCGCCGTGCCCTATGTCATCTCGCCCACCGGATCGCCAGATCGGTCGATCTACTTCCTGACGATGTACCTCTATGACAATGCCTTCACCTACCTGCGGATGGGCTACGCCTCCGCGATGGCGTGGATCCTGTTCATCATCATATTCGGCCTGACGCTGCTGTCGCTACGCATGAGCAAGCGCTACGTCCACTACGAGGGGAACTAACGTGACGGCGAAGTCGCCCATCGCGAAGATCATCGTCTACGCCATCCTCGTGATCCTGTCGATCATGTTTCTCATGCCGCTCGGGTGGACGATATCGACCTCGCTCAAGCCCTCCGACGAGACGATGAAGCTCCCGCCTGAGTGGCTGCCCAGCGAGTTCGTCTGGAAGAACTACGCCGACGCGGTGATGTACCGGACGGACGAACTCGGCTACGTGCCGATGTTGCGATACGCGCGCAACACCCTCTACGTCGCGATCCTCTCGCTGATGGGCGTCATCATCAGCAACGCGCTCATCGCCTACGGCTTCTCGCGGATCAAGTGGCGCGGGCGCGAGGTGCTGTTTGCGCTAACTCTGGCGACGATGATGGTCCCGTTCCCGGTGACGATGGTGGCGATCTTCAGCGTCTTCCGGGATCTCGGCTGGATCGGGAGTTTCAAGCCGCTCTGGGTGCCGGCGTGGTTTGGGAGCGCGTTCAACATCTTCTTGCTACGCCAGTTCTACATGAGCATCCCGCAGGATCTCTCCGACGCGGCGTCCATCGACGGCTGCGGCGAGCTGGGCACGTTCTGGCACATCATCCTCCCGCTCAGCAAGCCCGCGCTGGCGGTGGTGGGGCTCTTCCACTTCATGTTCGTCTGGAACGATTTTCTGGGCCCGCTGATCTACCTCACTGACGAGGGCATGTTCACATTATCACTCGGGCTGCAGGCCTACCAAAGCCAGCACGGCGGCACCGAGTGGCACATGCTCATGGCCGCGAGCATGATCATCATCACGCCACTCATCGTCCTCTTCTTCCTCACCCAGCGCACATTCATCCAAGGCGTCAAACTCACCGGCGTCAAGGGGTAGACCCACTCCCCTCGCACCCGCCACTGTAAGAGGGACTTTAGTCCCGACGGCGTGGCCGTCGCCGTCCCGCACGACGATCGTCTCGATCATCGATGCCCTTGCCCGTGGAAGAACCACCCTCGCCTCCCGGGTAGGGGCGCAATTCATTGCGCCCTGCCATCGCCTTTGCCCCCGTAGGTCGGATCTCCAGATCCGACGCCGTTTCCGTCGCCGTGTTGCCCGCGTGGCACAGGGAAACTCGCAGTGTGAGTTTCCAGGGCTCCTGCCCCGTTGCATGCCGTCCCTCGCCGCTACTTCTTCTTCCGCGTCTTCCTCTGCCGTTCCGCGCGCTTGAATGTTCCGTCGGTCGCAAACAGCGGAAGCACGAGCTTCGGCCCGTTCGGATCGAACAACCCTTCGATGGTGAGGATCTGCAACTTCGGCGCCGCCGGCATCAGCGACGGCCGACCTCTGATCCGGCATCGCCACCACATGACAGCCTGTCCGCGAGGCCGTCTGATTCCTCAGCCAGTGTTTGGCATGTGCGCTATCCCGCTTGAATCGACCATATTATGTTTAGAAGGGGACTAATATCGATAGGAAGAAATAGTGGTTACTGTCCCCGATAGCCGTGCCAGAGAGGCCGATCATGTACCTCGCCGAGTTTGAACTTGAGAACTTCCGTAAGATCAGCAGTGAGACATTCCAATTCCACCAGGGCCTCAACGTCATCCTGGGCGAGAACAACAGCGGCAAGTCGGCAGTGATCGATGCCTTGCGGCTGATCCTGGGAATGGGCCCGGGGCGGCGCGACATCTGGGCTGACGCTGACGACCGAACTCACGACGGCAAGGGCGAGGACCGGCTCAAGTCATTCACCATCACGGCCACGTTCCGAGACCTCAGCGTACGCGAGCAGGGATTATTCAGCATGTGCCTGTGTCCCAGTGAGAGCATCAACACCGCTCGCGTACACATGCGCTACGAGGCTGCCGATGATCCGACTCGCCAACGCGGCCATGTGCATGTGTGGGGCGGCGAGACCGAAGGCGAGCACATCCCCTCGGATGTGCTCGGCGGCATCCGGACCGTTTACCTTGAGCCACTTCGAGATGCAGCGATGGGCTTGCGGCCAGGCCGCGGCAGCAGACTTGCGCGGTTGCTGGCGCACCTGGCTCCGCCAGACAGCAACATGCGTACAGAACTCGAGGATGTGGTGGCGAAGGCCAACGAGGATTTGGCGAAGGCGGAGGTCGTCCGGGAGGCCGGCAAGTCGATCGTCGAGCGTCTCAAGGGCACAACAGGTCCAGTGCTTGCGCAGACTGCGGAGCTCAGATTCACGGAAGCCGAGTTCGGCCGCATCTCCCAAAACCTCAGGGCACTCGTCGGTGACTCAGTTGCGCTGGACCTTGAGGAGAACGGCCTGGGATATAACAACCTGCTCTACATAGCAACAGTGCTGAGCGAGTTGCAGGAGGACCACGGAGACGAGACGGATCTCGCGATTCTCTTGATAGAAGAACCCGAAGCACACCTCCATCCACAACTGCAAACGCTGCTCATCGACTACCTCCAAGGGTTGACGGAAGAGGGCGACTCAGTCAACGACACGGATGAGGCCACCAATGCGTCGAACGGCGAGGCGGCTGCCCAGGAAGGCGACCCGCAAGGGTCGGTCAGTACTCCCGTGCAGGTCTTCGTCACGACGCACTCGCCCGTCCTCGCATCGCGGGCTGACCTGGACTCCCTCCACCTGCTCTATAGACGTCAGGACGGGAAGCCCGGCTACCAACGGATGGCGGGCTGCAAGCTGGGGAACAATGAGAAGGCCTTCATCACCCGGTTCCTGGACGTAACCAAGGCCCAGCTCTTCTTCGGCCGAGGAGTGATCCTCGTCGAAGGCATCTCGGAAGCGATGCTTGTGCCGGCCATCGCCGAACAGTGTCTGGGGAGGCCACTCCAACACCATGGAGTGACCGTGGTCAACGTCCAATCCCTGGGCTTCGCGCCGTTTGCCAGGCTTTTCCAGGAGGATCAGATCGACGTCAGGGCGGTCATCGTTACGGATGCGGACCCCAAGCCAGACTGCTTCCCATCCCAGCCGGATCCGGCACACTGGTCCGACAGCGCTCGGAAAGCGGCGAAGGCTGCATCTGGCGCTCTCAAGACGATGATTGGCACCAAGACGCTTGAGTATGATCTTGCACTCGCCGGCAATGGCCCGCTAATGGCCGAGGTCTACGCCGAGCTGCACAAGAACTCAGGGCCTGCGCTTCAGGAAGCCATCGACGCGACCGACGATGTCGTGCAACACGGCAAGCTGATCGTCAAGAAGCTGAACACAAGTCGCGACAAGGCCCGCTTCGCCCAGCAGCTCTGCCGTCACATTCTGGAGGGCGTAGACTTCTTCGTGCCGCAGTACCTCGCAGACGCCATCGACTACGTGACTGAGGGTAGCGATGAACCAGGCAGCGCGGCGGAAGAGAGCTGAAGAATACATCGAGCTGTCGGGCCTGACCGACGAACAGCGCGCGGTGTGCGACCGTTTTCTTGAGACCGATGACTCGTTCGTCGTGCGGGCCTGCCCCGGTAGTGGCAAGACGAGAACTGCGGGGGCCCTCTTCGCCTGCGCGATGGTCCTGCATGAAAGGCGCCATTCAGGAGTGGCGACTGTCTCCTATTCGAACGTAGCATGGCGAGAGGTATCTGCACAGTTGGGACGGCTGGCGCGGCCAACAGTGCCCGCCTGGCCGCACTTTCTCGGGACCATACACCGGTTCGTCAATCGCCACCTCGCCCTGCCGTTCGGCCACATCCCGATGGGGATCGGGGCCAAGCGACTCGAGATCATGGGACCATCCAGCGAGGCCTGGGTGAAGACGGCGCTGCATGTGAATGCAGTCGCGGCCTACAGCCCGCTGGCGGGGTGCTATAGAAAGGGATGCAACGCATCCAACCTCACGTACGATCGCCACGGCAATCCACGGCGTACCATTCCTCGGAAGCAACCCAGATGTGACCAGGAGCACTGCCTGTCGGTCAAGAAGCGGATGGTGGAGAGTGGCTATGCAAACGACGATGACTCAATGTACTGGGGCATGAGATCCCTCGAACTCCAGGGCATCGCCGCTGCAGTGGCCACGCGCTTCCCCGTAATCATCGTTGATGAAGCACAGGACACGTCGGATGTTCAGATGGCCATCATCGAGCAACTGGCGGACGCCGGGGCCCGCTTGATCGTGATTGGCGACCCCGACCAGGCTATCTACGAGTTCAACGGGGCCCGGCCGGAGCTGTTTGTGGCCCTGGCGGAGAAGTGGCCGCGGCTCGGATTCGCTGGCACGTTCAGGTGCAGCCAGTTGATATCCAAGGCGACCCAGCGTTTCTCGTCAATGGAGACACCGATGAGCGCGGTGGGAGATGCAGCCGACTGCGGCACGCGGCCTACCGTCGTCAGGTACCGGAGAGAACAGGCGGCAGACCTCCCGGGGGCTTTCGTGGAAAGGGCAAAGTCGGCGGGGATTGCGGAAGACAGCTGCGTACTGCTCGCGCGGGGCACGGGGCTTGTTGGCGAGATGCAGGGAGGGGGCGCGTGGCCCAAGGGCCCAGGTAGCGAGACGCGGAGATTGGCCCGCGCTGCTATACTGTGCGACCTGGGCGAGTTTGGCGATGCCCACCAAGAGGTCATGCGGTCAGTGCTACGCATGGGGTACGACACTGAAGCGATGGGGGCTAACTACGAAACCGTCAAGAAAGTCGGCATTCGACGCTTCCGCCGCGAGACATGGGCACTGCTCCGCAACTTGCCCTCTACCGACCTGACTCTCCATGACTGGGCCCAACAACTCCGGCCCCCTGTGGCGGCGTGCCTGGATCGACTTGGTATCGTGCCTCCCGTCAACCTCAGGCAGAGCTTCCTCAAAGGCTCGAAGTGCCAAGACGCCTTGGCGACAGTCGTCGAGCTGCGTGGGCACACTCGCGGGGTGCTCTGCAAGACAGTCCACCAGGCGAAGGGCGAGACGTTCGACGCGGTAATGGTTGCATGCAGGAAACAGGACATCGGCAGATGGTTAAAGCCCACCAAGGCCGGGGCCGAGGATCAGCGAATTGGGTATGTCGCCATGACGCGCGCCCGCCGGATGCTAGTGCTCGCCGTTCCCGAAGACACCGCGCAGAAGCACCTCGATGAGTTCGCTGAGCACTTCGACATTGAAGAAGGGGTCTTACCAGAGTAGCGGCGGCCCCAGAGCAGCAAGATCGATCCGCCGGAGAGGATCAAGCATTCGCGGCGTAGGCTCGGGTGCGGCTCGAGAGACTTCGTCTCTCTCGCTCGCGTGAAGGCGACGGCAGGGCGCAATGAATTGCGCCCCTACCAAGAGTCGAAGCTAGAGCTTCGACCTACGGGGGCGGAGGCATTCGACGGGGCGGGAGTGGGCTGCGAGAGGGCGAGGGTTCGACGGGGCGGGAGTGGAAACTCAGACGGCGAGTTTCCGCGTCGCTACGCGGGCGACGGCGCATCTTCGGCATGCCGGACGCGGTCGTTTGTCGTCACGTGACGACAAACCAGGCGGTGCGAAAATCAACCGGATCGGTGAGGCCGACGCGGCGGCGAAACGGTTCTCGGCAACCTCGGACGCCGCAACCGGCAATTGACCGGAAATCCGAGAATCGCCGAATCCAAACCCCCCACTTGCTAGCGTTTTCATCGCTTTTTCTGTGTTTTTTCCTCGGAAAAGGGCCCCTTGCCTAGCCTCTTTCAGCGAAACGGAAGGTCCCTTCCGCCCATATCCACGGCGCGGCCCGGCGGCCGTGAAGGTGGATCTCCGGCGTCCCGTGGAAGTGTCGGCCATGCCGGCGAACCACGCGACGCAGGCCACCAGGAGGAGCAATACCGCATGAAGACCGCGCGCATGCTGGGCAACTGCAAGGTTGAGATCATCGATGTGCCCGAGCCGACTCCGGCCGAGAACGAGGTGCTCGTCAAGGTAACGGCAAGCGCTCTCTGTGGGAGCGAGATGGGCGCGTTGCGGTCCGAGAACCCCCTGGAGACGAACGTGGGCCATGAGGTCTCCGGGATCATCGCCGACCCGAACGGTCACCCCGAGTGGAAAGCGGGGGACCGTGTTGGCGTCTTCACGCTGCAGGGCTGTGGGGACTGCCGTTGGTGCCGTGAGGGCAAAGACACCTACTGCGCCGACGTAGCGACAGTCGAGGCCACGCACAGCGAGTACGTCACATCTCGCGCGAACGCTCTGGTGAAGTTGCCTGATGACGTGTCGAACGCTCTGGCTGTCTTGCTCTGCGGCGACGGCCTCGGCGTGCCCTACAGCGCCACCATCCGCGCGGGAGTTCAGCCCGGTCAGGTCACGTGTGTCACCGGCTGCGGCCCGATCGGCCTGGGCCACGTCTTGTTACAGGCGCACCTCGGCGCCAAGCCCATCGCCATCGAGCCCACCGAGGCCCGGCGCGAGTTTGCCAAGGAACTCGGCGCCTGGCAGGTGATCGATCCCACTGCGACGGACGACCTGGTCGGTTTGCTGAGGAGTTTTTGCGACGGGCTCGGTCCCGACGCGTGGTTCGAATGCTCGGGACGACAGGAGGCGCTCGACTGGGCTCTCGACGGCGTCAAGCCGGGGGGCACGATCGCCCAGATCGGAGGCGGCGCGCTGAATCTCAACCCGTCAGGCCTGATGACACGCAACCTGACGCTCTTCTCGACCTGGGTCTGTCACCCCGGCTGGTACCCGGACATGCTGGCGACATGCCGAAATGGGCTCGACATCGAGCGCCTGGTGACCATGAAGACCAGCTTCGAGAACGCGCAGGAGGCGTACTCGCGCTTCGAGCAGGGCCTCGAGGGCAAGGTCATTCTGAACTGGGAGTAACGCCGAGTCTCCCGATGCACTTCGGAGACAGCCAGACCCCGCGCGACCGAGGCTCGGTACTTCCGAGTGCCTCTCGACATCGTCAATACGGGAGATAACGCCCTGCGCGCGGAAACGCTACGGACTCGCGGCCACGCCGTAGACCCTCACCCAGTCGATCTCCGAGGTGCCCTCATCGCCGGGATCGGTGTAGTCCACCGGCTCGCCGTTGAAGGGGACCTTGCCGATGAGAAGCGCAGCCGCGGGGGCATTGAGCGCTCCGCGATGCTCGAAGGTGAAGAGCGTCTCCCACGTCTCGCCGTCAGTGCTCGTCTCAATCCGGCCGCCGATTCCCAGCCATCGGGCGCGAAGGTGGATCCAATTGCCGGGCACGTCGGTGGCATGCCCCCCTCCGATCAACTGCACGTCGCCGACATCCAACTGCACCACACCATCGCTCCTGAGGCCAACACGGAGTATCGAACCATCGCCCATCCGGATCACCGCCGCCGGCCCCCACGCCTGCCCCTGATCGGTGCCAATGCGGAGGCGGACCTCAAAACCCGCGACCTCACCGTCGAGCGGCACCTCGAGGAACGCGTAGGCATTGGCCCTGCCGGTGACCTGCAGGGCGCCGCCAGTGATGGCGAAGGGCTCTGGGTTGAGCGGCGACAGGCGCATCTTCCCGGCCGGGATCTCGTCGAACTCACTGGCCAGAATCGGGGCTCCCCATGAGGGGGGCCGGGCGAACGCAACGCGTTCGGCTCGGACGGTCGCGGCTCTGACCTTCGCCCCGGGCTGCCGCTCGTCGCATCCAGAGTCGACCAACGCGCGCAGGTCCGAGTTGAGGCGGGGCTTGTAGAACTCGTCCAGCGCCCGCATGGTGTTGGGGTTGTCGAGCCAGCTCGCCATCGCGTGGTATCGCGCGTTGACGCCCAGCACGCGCGCGATCTGCTCGGCAGTGCCATAGTCGGTCTCCATGTTGTTACAGAGCACACCGATGCTGTTGTGGATGTTGTAGCCCGACACGAAGTAGCGCAGGTAGGCGTCGTTACCGTAGCGGTGGCCGCGGAGTTCGCCACGGAGGATGATGTCGCAGTAGGCATCAGCCTGCGGGAGGTAGCAGTCGGCTTGCCCCAGAGCCGTGGATGAGTGCCACTCCAAAGTGCCGTCCTCGCCGATCAGCGCGCGGGTCCGTCGGGCAAGGGCGTAGAGCGCGGCGGGGTTCTCCACGTACTGGCCGTCGAAGTAGAGCCCGTCCGGCTTCAGGTCGCGCATGACCCGGCCGATGGCGGCCATGAACAGCTCCATGTTCTCGCCCGTCGGCGTGCCTGGCGGCCAGTCGACGAATCCTTCGAAGCTGTTGAAGGCCTCGCCCTCCAGGGGCGTCCCCCTCAGGAAGTAGTGCGGGCTGGTGTAGACGATGAACCGCATCCCCAGCCGATGGATCGTCTCGCGCACCCGCGCGAATTCCTCCTCCCCGAGTCTGGGGACGAAGTCGAGATTCCAGTCCTTCCAGGACATAACCGCAGACTGGAGGAGCACCGTGTTGCCATGTGGCTGCCATGACTCCAGCACCTCATCGGGCGGGTAGCCGAGCGCCGGGGACCAGTGCCAAACCACGTTCTCGCTGAAGGACCGCTCCCAGTCGTACTCCTTGGGTGGACAGACCGCGACCCATAGCACCTCATCGGCGGGCAGGGGGTATGTCGCGACGGGACTCGCGTAGGAATCGTACTGATCGTCGATCGCGTCGTCGGAGCAGTAGATCCCGAACGCGCCCCACTCATCGGCGATCAGGTGGTGGACGCCGAAGGATGAGTCCCAAGCGGGCGCAATGCGTGTTTCGATCGATGCGCTGAGGGCCTCGCGCGCGTGGAGCATGAAGAGGGAATCGCCGTTGATGCGAAGGGTCAGGCTCGGGCGGTCAACAGTGATCCGCGCAAAGCCGCTGCCTGAGTGGGTGACCTCAACGCCCTCCCACGCGACACCGGTTTTCAGCACCGCCACCTCGCGCTGATGACCGATGCGCTGGCGGAAACGGACCTCGCCGTCGCGGGGCTTGATGTGGATCTCCGCGCCCGTCGTCCGGAGGCGGATGCTGTCTCCGGAGCTGTGGACTGCCTCAACCACCATCCCGCGCTGGGGATCGGGAAAGACGCTCGGGTCCATCAACTCCTGGTAGGTGGGCGCGGCGGGCGGCGCGGCATGGGCCAAGGCCGAGGCGACGAGCATGGGGAGCATCAGTCGGCATCCCGTTGGTCTGGTGTCATGGACGCGTTCAGTTCAGCCAAACCCACCCCAGCCTCTTCTGGCGATCCGGGGGGCCTTCCGTCCCACGTCACGGAGCGGCCGAGACGCGGCGTATCCCTTCCAACAGCTCCCGCGTCTGGGGTTCTGGTTCGCTCAGCGTGACGATCTCCGTGCCTGCCGCGTCCCGCCCCACGATGCCCGATGGCTCCAGGCGCTCCTGGGCCGCCGTCCAGTCCCAGACGTGCGCGAGGCCGGGACCGCTCACGGTGACCGTGGCGTGGTCAGCAGTGTCGGCCTCAAGCGTGACGGTCAGCTCGCCCTTCTGCCAGGGATCGTAGACGCTGGCAAACCGCACGGCATCGGTCGTGGCCGTCAACTGCAACTGTCGCCACCCGAGCGCCTCGCCGCGGTTGTCGGCCGATGACTCAACCGTCTCCGAGGAGACCGGCTCGGTCGTCGCCACCTGAAACGCGCACGATGCCGCGTCTTTCTTGAGCACGTACCGGTGCCCGTCCGCGTCGATCGTGTCAAGCTCTGGCCCCTGCATCAGCCACGCGACATCCACGTCCTCGGGCGCGCGGATATCGTCCAGCACCAGGATGTACTGCCCCTCGATCCACAGGAACGTCCGACGGTACCGATCCAGCGCCGGCCGCTCGGGGCCCTGGCGCGGATTCGCCAGGTACGAGCCCGCCGCTTCGCCCTCTACCGCGACATTGGCGCCATTCTCGGCATACGCCGTGATAACGCCCATCACCGACATGTCGCCGCCCGGCTGCGACCATCCCACGCCCTCGGGCCTGCCCGCCGCGACCTGGCCCGCGCCGTTGATGAGGACGGTGTTGTGGTTGCTGGATTGCTTATGCTTCGAGTAGCGATCCGTCTCCGCGAGCATCGCGCCGTCGGCAAAGATGATGAAGCTGTTGGCATCGGGATCATCGTGCGCCACGTTCACGTACTTCATCGCGTTGAGATGCCGGTACTCGTTCAGCTTGTACCCGCCGAACGGCCCGCACTTGAACATCGCCCCAACATCCGACGCTGCCCAACCCGTTCGGCAAGTCAACACGCCAATGTCGGGGAAGAACGCGTGCCGAGGGAGGTTGTCGATCGAGCCACCCTCCAGCGGACGCCACCATATGACATTCCACCACGTGAAGTTGTAGAAGCTATCGTTCCGCTGCTCAACATCAAGCAACGCCGCCTGCTCGTCGGCCAGATTGTGGGTGGCGCACATGCCGTGCAGGTAGCTGTGGTAGCCGGTCCCCCCGCCGCCGCTGTCGCCATACCCAAACACGCCCTTGAGACCGGGCTGGGTCATCTGCAGCTTGTAGGCCGGCGCTGTCTTGAAGAACTCGTGGTCCATGAACGGCTCGCCATAGCACCGCTGCCCGGCATCCATGGCCAGCAGCAGGTGCGTGTTGCCAAACACCGAGTATGTCGGCGACTCGTGGCAGGTGCCATCCTCGGGAAGCCACTCGGCGATAAACCTCAGTTCCTTCAGCGTCTCCGCGAGGAGCCAGTCGTCGTCCGCCTTGCCCTCCTCGGCGACGGCCAGGATAGCCAAAGCCATCCCCGCATTGCGGTGGAATCGATGGTTGTTCGCGGGATCGCCCTGCCAGTAGTGCGTGCCCGGCGCCTTCATCAGGTGTCCCTGGTGATACTGCCGACGAGCCATCAGGAGCAGCTTGAGGCGATACTGCGCTCTGAAGTCCGGGTCCAGATCGTCGTGGAGCCAGTCATACGCGAGCGCGGCCCCGACCATGATGTTGGCCGAACTCATCCCACAGTCCGGCTCGCCCGTCTCCCAGTTCTCCAGCTCCATGAGGAAACGCATGAACTCTACCGTGCGGTCGAAGGACTGCTGATCTCCCGTCAGCACGTAGTGCAGAGCGACCGTCGGGAGCCGCCAGAAGCCCTGCCTCTGCCCATCCGTCCCGTCGATGAGGAAGTTGGTGTGGTCCGGCTTGACGCAGACGGGCACATACTCCAGCAGACGGGCGTAAAGGCTCTTGCCGTATCCGCTCTCCGTCCTCTCGCGCATCGCCGGGATGTCGGCGGCGGTGAACAGCAACCGCGGATGGACGTCTCGGAGTTCCTCGACGATTGTGGCGGGGGCGTCTGGCGCGGGATCTTCGTCGGGCGTCATCGGCGGAGGTGGGGGCGGCGCGAGGTCCGCCGGCTTGACGGCCATCACGGGCCCCAGCGTCACCGTCACGTCGTCGATCCACACGGTCTGGCTTGCATCCGGGGTAGAGTCTCCCACGACCACGACGCTCGTGAAGCCCTCGAGCTTCGTCTTGTGCCACGCAAAGCGCTCGCGAGGGTCGTTGACATCCTTCCCATTGTGCAGGACCGACGCCCCCGCCTCTCCGTCAAAGACGATGGTCCACTGATGCCAACCCTCGGTCCGCTTCAGGCCCAAGTACTGCACGGAAAAGTACGACTGCTCCTTCTCCGCCGGGTTGAACGCCGTCAGCGCATACGTGGTGTCGCCCGACAGATACGGGGCATAGAGCGATCCCGGCGCCAGCACGCGCCCGTCGCTCTGCAGCGCGCCGTAGTATGGCCCCGTCAGGCGCGTCTTCGGCTTGGCAGGTACGCTCGCGTCCTCGTAGACCCAGAAGTCCACCGTGCCGCTGCCGTTGGTGTCCCGCAGCTTCCAAACGGCCTTGCCGCCCGGCTCGATTCTCAGCGAGCCGCCGCCCTCGCCGTGGCTTCGCGAGGCGTCGACAGTCACGGCGCCCTCGACCTGCCAGGCGGCGAGCGCGTCGGCATCGGCGAACGACTCCGCGTGCTCTTGCGCCGCGCAACCTCCACTCACGATGAGTCCAGCGACGATCCAGCCGGCCACGACCACGCGTATATCGCTCATTGCCCGTCTCCCAATCGAAATGCTCGCTGGGCGTCCCGCGCCTACACTTCCCAACCCGCCCGGTACTCGCGCCCGACGTGCTCGTTCAGCTCCGGCAGGTTGGTGCACTCCATCTTCTCCACATCCCACTCCACCTTCTGGCCTACTCCGGCGTGCTGCGCCAGCAGGCCGGAGAGCACGAATGAGGTGAGTGGTGTCGCCGCATCCGGGAAATTTGACACCGGGGTGGTTCCATAGCGGATGCCGTCGTAGAGGTTTTCGATCGGCCCAACATGTACCCGCCGAAGCACCCTCTCCGGCGCTTCCCATGCCTCGGCGCGCTCGGGGGTGAGGATCGTCGTGTGCGACGCGTGGCCACCGGTGCGGTAGATGCCCTTGTCGCCGACGTAGACCGTGCACTCGCCGATCTCGAAGCCGAACTCCTTCTCAATGTCCTTCACGCTATCGGGGATGAGGCCCTTGTGATCGTATACGAACACCTTCACCGGCGGCATGTCGCCACGGGCGGGGATGTCGAAACGCACCACGTTCTCCTGGTGGCCCATCTCATCACTGCCGCCGTTGGTGTTCAGGCACTCCATCGTGTAGCTTTTCGCCTCGTAGACCTTCAGCCCGAAGAAGACGCAGTCGACATTGTGACACGCCATGTCGCCGATGCTGCCGGTGCCGAAGTCGCGCCAGTTGCGCCAGCCGAACGCGTGGAGCCCGTCGTGGTAGTCGCGGTACGGGGCGGGCCCGAGCCATTCGTCCCAGTGGACGCCGGCCGGCACGGGCTTGGTCTCGGGGCGCCCGCCCGTGCCGCCAAAGTTCCGGCCGAGAAGCGAGTGGGTCTCGGTAACGTTGCCGACGGCCCCGGCCCAGAGGTCCTCGCAGGCGCGCCGGAAGGTCTCGCTGCAGTGGCCCTGGTTGCCCATCTGCGTGAGGACGCCTTTGTCCGTCGCGGCTTGTGCCAGCAGGTTGCACTCGCGGATGTTGTGAGCCATCGGCTTCTGCACGAACACCGGTATCTCAAGGTCGATGGCGCGGAGCGCCGGGCCGGCGTGCGTGTGGTCGGGGGTGGAGATGAGCACGACGTCGAGGTCTTTCCCGCACTCATCCATCAGCACTCGGTAGTCCGTGTAGGTCTTGGGCGCGGTGTCATCCGGGTGCGCCTCGGAGAACTTCGTCAGCGCCTCGGCCATCTTGGCGTCGTCGATGTCGCACATCGCGACACACTGCTCGCGGATGGCCTCGCCGACGGCGTAACCGCCCATGCCACCGGCGCCGATGACGGCGACGCGGAGCTTGTCTCCTTGCGCGCTTGCGGAACGGGTCATCAAGTACGGCATTGCCAGGGCGGCCCCGGCGGTCGCGGCTGTCTTCTTCAGAAACTCGCGGCGTGTGGCTGTAACCTTCATTTCAGGACCTCACAATTGGATTAGGACCCCATTCGCGCCATTTCGTGCGGCAAGGGGCTTGGGGGTGAGCGGCAAGGGATTGCGGACGCAAGACATATCTCGCGTCACTTACATTTACGCGTCGACGGTCACTTCGAGGGGTTGCGGCAGTAGACCTCGTTGGATGCGCAGGCCTTCGCAAGCCAGTTGGTGGAGCATTGTAGTGAACGCCAGGGAGTGATCACCATGGAGAATCCGTTGAACTGCACGATTGTAGGCCTTGCCTTGCTGCTGCTGCTGTGTGTCGGTGGATCTGCGCGGGGACAGGATGGCCAAGAAGACGCCGACGGCGATGGCGGGTCCGCCGCGTTCGAGGTCCCGGCAATGTGGGAATGCACCGCTCCGCTCATCGCGCCCGAGGAACGCGATACGGACCCCAGCCGGGCGCAGAAGGACCCCACGGTCGTCTTCTTCGAGGGGAAGTGGCACGTCTTCATGACGGTCATCGAGGAGAACGGCCGCCGGTACTTCAAGGCGTACATCGCCGACGGCCTGGACGGAGCTTGGACGCCCATCGCCGACACGGCGGAGAAACCGTTCGCGAGTTGGCAGAACGTTCGGCCCGCCGCGGGCGTGGAGGCCTGGACCGACAACATCAGCCATGGCGAACTCATCCGCGATGGCCATGACCAGAACCTCATCGTCGACCCGAGCAACCTGCGGTTCATCTTCCAGGGCATGTGGGACAAAGACAAGGCCGGCAAGGGCTATGGCGCCTTCCAGTGGCGCATTGGCATGCTCACGCCGGTAGCGGCGACGGCCCCGTAGACAGGCCACGCCTGGACTTCCGATCGTGCCCGGCGCGTTGAACTACGCACTGACGCTCTGGGGCAAGGGTGAAGGCGAGAACGAGCTGCGGGAAGGCGAGACCGAGTTGATGCGAGCGCCAGCGGCCTGAAGGGCCGCGCTGGAGGAGGGTGGCGAGGGCGCGTGGAAGTGTCGCGCAAGCACTGCGGCGGCGATGACGGCGCCGGAGAGCACCGAGTTGCTTGACCCCATCCGCACTCGTCTCCGGAGGTCTACATGCCCATCCGCCGCATTCTCCCACTGCTGATCCTCCTCACCCTAACAACCGCACCCACCCTTGCCCAAGACCAGACCCTCGATAGGCTCGGAGAGCTGTTTGAGAAGGACCCCGCCGCCGCGTTCGACTGGGCGGAGCGGCTGTTCGCCCAGGCCGCCGGAGATGAGGACCTCGACCGGATGGTGCAGATCCTCAATGGCGCGCGACCCCAGTTGCGCCACTATAATTGCGGCCCGGTGATCGACCGGATGACCGGTCAGACAGCTCTTCTCGCCAAGAACCGGGGAGAATGGGGAGTCCTCGGTGACATCCTGTGGAAGCCCATCCGGGAGCGTGCCGGCGCTCGCCCTGAGAGTATCAGCTCGCTCCGCGGACGCACGATGCTCTACGCGGCGGAGTGTTACGCGAAGGCCGGAACCGTGCCCGCCGATCTTGAGAACCTCCTGCCACAAGCGCGAGCCGCCGCGGAGAAATGGCGGCGCCGGTTCCGATCGGCGGTGTGGTGGGACAAGTTCCCCGCTCAGTACAGACCCGTGATCGGCGTCGTCGGCGCCGCGGGTGAGGTCGTCGATCCGGCGGAGAAAGCGGCGGCCATGGCCGAAGCAGTAACGGCCGCCAAAGCGATGCTGGAGCAACTGGCGTCCCAACCCCGCAACCCGCTCTCGCCTGATGACGTCAACGTCATCCAGACCACGCTGACCGCGGTGATCGATTGGCCGGGAGGGGAGGAACTCATACCTCTCCTCTTCGAGCCCATCCATGACAGGGACGGCAAGCCCGTCCCCTCTGACATCGCGGTGGTCGGAGGAGATGATCGATATCTGGCGTATTGGCACGAAGCCTTACGGCGATTCAACAACGCAAGCGAGCGCGAGCAAGGGGACGCCTTCAATCTCCACGCGCTATACGTTCCGATGGCCCATAAGATGGGGCTGTTCGGGCACCACGCGGATGCCATTGCCCTCATGGACCAGTGGCTGCGGAGGAACCTCGCGTCGATTGGTGAGGCCACCTTCGACGACCACCGGGGCTTTCTGCAGCTCCATCCCGTCCTTTTCTCGAGGGCCACCTGGCCCTGGACCCCCGCGCCGCAGCGACGCGGGATCCTGGGATTATGGAGCCAGATTGCGCTGCTCCTGCATGAGGAATACCCCCAACTCAACCCCTTGTGGACGAAGGGTCATCCAGGCTTCTTGGGGGCCCCAGTGGACGACCGGATTGTCCTGCTGAAGCGAGGGCTGCAGGGCGCGGTCCGGCAGGCCGGGCCAATCAACGGGCCCGCTGTCCAGTTGGAGGCCGCCGAGTGCCTGATCAGCACCGCCCTTCAGTTCAAGATTCCGGACCTGCAGGCA
>PVBE010047674.1_pt1 | contig 49943 bp, 65 predicted proteins | sample 1631181 | NCBI WGS metagenome assembly PVBE01 (sample SAMN08397723, study PRJNA350692) | Marine metagenome, whole genome shotgun sequencing project. | isolation source: water | place: Pacific Ocean | collected 2012-04
ATTACAGGACATCCAGATGGACAAACACACAGCAAAAGATCCTGAACTGCAAAAAGAATTAATGAAACGTAAACAAGAATTACAAAAGAGCGAAGGCATGGGTGACAAGATAGCAGACATGGCACAGAGCATGAGCAAAGACGAATTCATGGGAAAGGCAGATGAACTAGGACTAACACCAGAAGAAGCCGCGGAACACTATGAAAAGATGCAGGGCGGTGCACACGCAGGTAAGTTTGAAGGTAATATGTTTGCACAAGCAGTACAGAAAGCCAAAGCGGCTGGTATGAAAGCAGGCGACAAGTTTAAAGTAGGCGACAAAGAATACACTTTACAGGATGCCATCGAACTAGCAGGTATGCAATTAGAAGACTTTTTCTCAGAAGAAGAGACAGCATACAACAATCAAATAGATAGAATCAAAAACCTAGCATTTTACCAATAATAGTAGTAGACATTAGATAAATATAGTTGTATATTACGTACTATATGTCTAATATACATTTAGGCACAAACAACATAGGCACAATAAAAGGAGGCTTACATTATGGCATCATTGGCTGAAATAAGGGCGAAATTAAAATCTCAAGAAGTGAATCGCTCCACTTCCAACACAGGCGGAGACAACGCCATTTATCCACATTGGAATATATCAGAAGGATCAGAAGCAGTCGTTAGGTTTTTACCAGATAAGGATACAAACAATACATTTTTCTGGACTGAAAGAAATATGATCAAACTACCTTTCGCAGGTATCAAAGGTCAGACTGATTCTAGACCAGTGACAGTGCAAGTACCGTGCATGGAAATGTATGGGAAAACTTGTCCAGTACTCACAGAAGTGAGACCGTGGTTCAAAGACAAGAGCATGGAAGACATGGGCAGAAAATACTGGAAAAAGAAAAGTTACATTTTCCAAGGTTTTGTCACAACGAATCCACTAGCAGAAGACTCAACACCTGAGAATCCAATCAGAAGATTCATCATTGGACCTCAGATCTTCAACATAATCAGAGGGGCACTTATGGATCCAGAGATGGAAGAAATGCCAACTGACTACGTAAAAGGTGTAGACTTTAGAGTTACAAAAACAACTAAAGGTGGATACGCTGACTACTCAACATCAAAATGGTCAAGAAGAGAACGTGCATTAGATGAGGCAGAGAGAGCCGCTATCGACACACACGGACTTTTTAACTTAGGTGACTTCAGACCAAAAGAACCAACTGAAGCAGAAGTAAAAATAATCAAAGAATTATTTGAGAAATCTGTGGAAGGTGAGGCTTATGATCTTGAACAGTACGGACAGTACTTCAGACCAGCGGGAATGGCTTACCAGGGCAAACCAAAAGTGGTAGTGCCAACTGCATCGGCTCCAGCACAACCGGTGGCAGAGGCGACTCCGACAGCGGCACCTGTAACTGAATCTGCACCAGCACCACAACCAGCGGCGGCTACGGCTCCAGCAGGTGATAGTGCCAAAAGAGCAGAAGACATCTTGAAGTTGATTAGATCAAGACAAGCAAAATAATCTGACATTTTACCAAGGCCCTAGCATTGACGTTAGGGCCTAGGTATGCTAATATAGATGACACAAAGGACAAAATTATGACAAAAGTATTTGACGCTACGAAATTTAGAAAGAACATTACAAAATCAATACAAGGGTTAGGGATAGGTTTCAATGACCCAACTGACTGGGTAAGCACAGGAAACTATGCTTTAAATTATTTAATATCCGGAGATTTTAACAGAGGAATTCCCCTAGGCAAAGTATCAGTACTTGCCGGTGAGTCTGGTGCAGGTAAATCATACATAGCATCAGGCAACATTATTAAAAACGCACAGGAGCAAGGTATATTTGTTATACTAATTGATTCTGAGAACGCATTAGATGAGAAATGGCTACAAGCACTTAAGGTTGATACATCAGAAGATAAACTTTTAAAATTAAGTTTATCAATGATTGACGATGTTGCTAAAACTGTATCTGAATTCATGAAATCATACAAAGACGAACACGCGGACAACAAAGAGGGTGCACCAAAAGTTCTGTTTGTGATAGACAGTTTAGGTATGTTGCTTACTCCAACAGATGTTGACCAGTTTGAAAGAGGTGAGATGAAAGGTGACTTGGGTAGAAAACCTAAGGCCTTAACAGCACTTGTAAGAAACTGTGTTAATATGTTTGGTAGTTGGAACGTTGGACTTGTTGCAACTAATCACACATACGCATCACAAGATATGTTTGATCCAGATGACAAGATATCGGGCGGACAAGGTTTCATATATGCAAGTTCAATTGTAATTGCAATGAAGAAATTAAAATTAAAAGAAGATGACGCAGGTAATAAGGTAACAGATGTTAGAGGTATTAGAGCCGCTTGTAAAGTTATGAAAACAAGATATGCTAAACCTTTTGAAAGCGTACAAGTTAAGATTCCATACGAAACAGGAATGAATCCGTACAGTGGATTAGTAGATTTATTTGAGAAAAAAGGAGTTTTGACACAACAAGGAAATAGACTCAAATACGTAGATTCTAAAAAGAAAGAGCACTTAGACTTCAGAAAAGCATGGACAGGTGATAAATTAGATATGCTTATGGCCGATTTTACAAATGTTACAGAGCCAGAAGAAAAGACAGAAACAACTGAAGAATGATCGACTTTACACACGAAGACATCGAGAGATTATGGGGCTCAATAGTCCATTACGTGCCTGAAAGGCAAAAATTAGACATGGCTATAGACTTCATAAAAAGTCTAGAGGACATAGGTGTAGAACAAGACGAAATAAAAGCGTCTGCCGAATACGATCCTAAGTTGGAAGAAGCAATCAACACTGTGTTCGAGGAAGACGAAGAAGAGTCAGACGGATACGGAGAAGATGATTAACTGGTACAACGAAGTCAGCAGAAACTTATCCAAGATTCCTGATTGCATTGCACACTTTGACAAGGAACTGCAAGAAGCAAAGAAACAGTGCAAGATATACGGCAATCTTGAAAGGGCAAGTGCCTCGTTACCCGGAATAGTAGAAGAAAGATTTGGACAACTACAACAACTAGAAGCAATACTAGAATATCTAAACATAGAATTAAGAAGATTAAGATCGAAAACATTTAAAAAATTTTTAGAGAACTACAACAGAGCACTTTCAAGCAGAGATGCAGAGAAGTACGTCGACGGAGAGGATGATGTTGTTGACCTTACAAAAATTGTAAATGATTTTGCTCTTATACGTAATCAATACTTAGGCATAACCAAAGGACTCGATCAAAAGCAATGGCAGATAACAAATATTGTTAAACTGCGGGTCGCGGGAATGGAAGATGCCGATATCAGATAACAGAATAATCCTAACAGATGTTGACGGAGTGCTCCTAGAATGGGAACATCATTTCACCAAATGGATGCTACAAAGAACACTGTTTGACGAAAGAGGAGCAAGATATCATCCCTATAGACTTTTACCTAACAAAGAAAATACCTATGAAATGGCTGAACGTTTTGGCCTTACAAAAACCGAAATACGTAAAGAGATAAGAGAATTTAATAGAAGTGCTTGGATGGGCACACAAAGACCAATGATGGAGTCACAAACTTGGGTAAAACTTTTAGCGGCGGAAGGTTGGACCTTTATTCCTATTACATCTCAAACTTCTGATAAACCTGCACAAGAATTGCGTAAGAAAAGATTAGGAGAATTATTTGGAGATTATGTGTTTACGAATTATCACATACTGGGCACAGGAGCAGACAAAGATTCAGCCTTAGCGGAGTTTCATGGAACTGGGCTATATTGGGTAGAAGACAAGCCACACAACGCACTTGCTGGGATCAAATACGGCTTAAAGCCTATATTAATTGACCATCCATACAATCAAGATTTCAACCATCCAGATATTATACGTGTAAGTAATTGGCAAGACATACACAAATTAGTATCAGGAAGAAAATGAAAGTTTACGTTGGACACGACAGCAGAGAAGACATAGCATACCAAGTGTGTGAACACAGCATAAAACGTAGAGATCCTTCAGCAGAAGTCATTCCACTAAAACAAAAACAAATGCGTGACCAAGGATTATACACAAGACCTGTGGATAAACTTGCTTCAACAGAATTTACTTTTACAAGATTTTTTGTTCCGTATCTAAACGATTTTAAGGGTTGGGCAGTATTTTGTGATTGTGATTTCCTTTGGAAGATACCATCACATGAATTAGTAAAATACTGTGACCCTAGTAAAGCGGTAGTGTGTGTGCAACATGACTATACGCCAAAAGAAACAACCAAGATGGACGGACAAGTGCAAACTGTGTATCCAAGAAAAAATTGGTCTAGTATGGTATTATGGAACTGTGAACATCCTAAGAACAAAATTTTAACACCAGAATTATTAAACGAAGAATCACCAAAATTTTTACATAGATTTAGTTGGTTGGAGGATAATGAGATTGGATCTTTGCCATTAGAGTACAACTGGTTAGTGGGTTGGTACAAAGAACCCAATGATGGCCATCCAAAAATATTACACTACACAGAGGGCGGTCCTTGGTTTGACGGATATCGTGATTGTGAGTACGGTGATGATTGGAAAAAAGAACTTATAAACCTTTTCAGTGCATAATGAATTGGAAAAAACTCAAAAAAATTCACTATCACACAGATCCTGTTGAATATATTCATGCTGTAAATATTTTTGATTTACAACAGTATGATAAATTATATGAAAATCAAAATAACCTTAATCACGAACGTTGGCAGGAATTCGACGCAAAGTACAAGACAGGATTTGAGTTTCACGATGACATTACAAACATAAACAAAAATAAACAAGTAATGGCCTTGTGGTTTTTTCCTGAACGATCAGACCGTGGTGCAAGACCTCACTTAGATCTACAAGGAAAAAGGATACCATATACCACCAACACTTTCTTGCTAACAAAATGCCAGGATATCAAAATTATTGAAACAAAACGTAAATTTATCAGACGACCTTGCATACAACTAGACATGTCGGAGAAAAAATACACAAAAATTATCGAGGGAATAAAATGAGTCAGGGACAAAGATTTGTAGATAAATGTTTAACCACGGAGGTTAATTTACAGCCATGGCCTCATCAAATATTACACGACACCTTTGATGAACAAACTTTCCAGAAACTTAACGACGTTTGCCTTAGCAAATTATCACACATTAAAACAGATAAGTTGATACAAATACATCCAAAAGACTACAAGGACTATGGTATAGATTTTTATGATGAGACTGTGGATATATGTGAAAAATTATTTGAAAATATTAAAGATGTGCATGGTGTATATCCAGCATACAGAAAATATCCTACGCTTGGTATGAATGCACACATCAACATCACACCACCTTTGCCTTATAAATTTTATATTCATCAAGAAGGCTTAGAAAAAACCTGGAGTTCGGTTACATACATCTCTCCAAAACAAAACGTTGGAACTAAAATGTACACGGCGCAAACGGAAGATGCATTTGAAAAAGAAGCAGATTGGAAACCTAATTCAACATTTATATTTTGTGGACAACAAAATAAAACATGGCATTCCTATGAGAGCAATCAAACTACAAATAGAATAACCTTTAATCTATTCATCATGAAGCCTAGATCGGACAAATGCTTTTATCCTTTGTAATCCTTTATAAATTTTTGTAGTGCCTCGACATCGGCTGTCAGATAACGATCTCTTGTCCGTTCCCAAACATCAAGATCTCTCTTAATAATATTCATTTCTTTCCTAATCCTTTGCCCTGTATGATCGTCGATCATTTTTTTTGATTGTATTTGCACATGCGGTAACACATATGCTCTACCTACTTTGACTGCCAACTTTGTCAGCCAATTATCAATGTGCCAGTGCCAAAACTGTGGAGGCAAAAAATAACCAACTGTGTTTATCCAATTTTTGTGCAAAACAAAATGGGCGGAACCAATTGGAGAAGGGTGTGTTGTAACCTTGTAAGGTTTATCTGTTGGTATCTTATTTTTCTCCCATCTTCTTTGGTCGCTTCCTGTCATATCCCTCGGACATACGTACAAAATTTTATCTTTATGTTCGTAATTTTCAAAAAAATCAATTATGTGTTGATCCCAATGTTTGGTTAAAAATTGTGCATCATCACCCACTAACATACAATAATCGTGTTTGGCAAGTGTTGATAGATAGTTCCAACTGAAACAACTGCTTTGATCAGGTCCGATTATGTAGACACCTTCCGGAAGTAATTCTTTATACTTTTCAATTGTTGGATCGTTATCGTTAAGATAAAATTTTACCTCTACATCGTTCTTTTTGGTGTTATCAATCGTGTCTAGCAAACGTTTTGCTAACTCCGGCCTATGGCGTGAAGGAACTAAGACCGAGATCATATCAACTCTGCTTTTGGAAAATATCTAATGAACTTGTCGTTTTTGCCATTCCTAACTGCTGTTATTCTTTTTTTAATCTCGTCAAAAAAGTTCCATGCCAAAGGCACAAAAGTAATTGCTTCGTCTTCCGGAATTTTTTTTAATTTATCTATAGATGTAATAGGAATATGTTGCCCAGGGGTAAATTTTTCTTGTTTCAACTGGTTATCATCTATAATAAAATCTAAAGGTTTGTTTACAAAATTAAGAAACGTATTGCCTTTTGCGGCGGCGCCATAACCAACTAAATGTGTATTTTTCCTTTGCTCCAATAAATCTATGTAATCTTGTTTTACTTTCAATATATTTTGTGCCCACGCATGATAGTTAGACATAGAATTAATTGAACTTTCATAATTGAAAAATTCATCTAAAATTTTAATGTTTTTATTATTCTTAGATATAACAAATATGTAACTGATTCCGTGTATTGGATTTTTAATTATATCTGTGATTTTCAACCCTACAGATTCAACCAATGTGTTCATGCTGTTAGCACAATAGAAATTAATGTGTTCATGATAGATTGTATCAAACTCGTTGTTCTTAACCATGTCTGCTTGGCTAGTTTGAATAAAAATATGTCCATCTTCTTGTAAAATTTTTTTAATGTTTTCTAAAAACACAGTTGGGTTAGGTTGGTGGGCAAAACTATTTTGCATCACTACCATATCAAATTTAGTTCCAAAATCTATTTTATCACTAAAGTAATCGTTTACAACTTTATGATTTGTTTTAGAATATTCAAACAAGTTTTTTGCTGGATCTATTCCGTATGTGTCTATTCCTTTATCTTTGAATATATCAAGTTGTGTGCCGTCATTACAACCTATGTCTAGGACATTCTTGCATCCGTTTGGAAAGTATTTTAATGCTGTATCTGAGAACCAATCCATGTACTTTTTATAAGTGTCGGTGGTACCACTACGATAAAGATATGTGTCATACATCAAAGGCAAACTTACTGCGTGTGAAAGTTGTAAATGCAAACACTTTTTACAAGCATTAACTTTTAACGGAAAAGTTTTTTCATCTTGGATACTGTCTAAAAAACCATTTGCTAAAGGTTGGTCACCTAAATCAACAATTTGAGAAATATCGTTATTGCAAACGACACAATTTTTAAGAGTTACGCAACCATCTATCATTAGCCAATGTCCAATCTACAGTTTCTTTAATTCTCTCTGACAATTTAATCCGTGGTTCCCAACCTAACTGTTTCAATAGGTCGCCACTTAATGCGTAACGAAGATCGTGTCCTGGTCTCGATGTATGAAAGTCTACCATTTCGTAATTTAAAGGTTTGCCTACAGCCTCTGATATCATTTGTGCCAATTTTAAATTGTCAATCTCCTCGGTGCCAACTAAATTAAATTTTGGACATTTTGCCCATCCAAAATCTCCTTTATGCGTGTAATTTTCTAAACTTAAAATAAACATCAATCCCTCAGCAACATCACTTGCATGAATATACATTCGAGAACCTGCTTGGGTTTTGCTTGAATCTGCATGTATTGTGACTTTGTCGCCGTCCCTTACTCTTTGTATTGTTCCAGGAATAAATTTTTCTGGATGTTGTCTTTGTCCAAAAACATTCATGGTGTGTGTTATGTACATTGGCATCTTGTAAGTATTTTCGTATGCAACACAAAACTCTTCTCCAGCGGCCTTACTAGCACTGTAAGGATTTGTTGAATTGTACCTATCGTATTCGTTATAGGAAACACCAGGTGGTGCGACTCCAAAAATTTCATCTGTACTGAAGTAAACAAACTTCTTCAGATTTGGTAATTCTTTTGCCCAATTTAATAAGTTGACAGTTCCAACGACATTGTCTTGGACAAACTCCATTGGGTGGGTTATAGATCTATCAACATGGCTTCCTGCCGCCAAGTGAAGCACCATATCTATATCGCCTATGTCTGCACGTATTTGGCTGTTTAAAGCCGCCTTTAGATCGTGAAATACGGTCCTGTGCCTTTTACGATTTTCTGGTGAATGTTCTTTTAATACATCATGTAATCGATTTAAATTACCAGATTCGTCTAGCCTATCTAATGTTGTGACATGCCAGTCAGTAGTTTTTAAAATATGATCAATAACGTGATGTGCGATGAACCCGGCACCGCCTGTGATTAAAACTTTCATGTGCTTATTTAAGAGTCTTGTAATACGGTGACAAAAAATCAAAATCTTTTTTGTAAAGACTCTTTATTCGAATTTTTTGTTTGTCGGTCAACAAAGAAGTCCTGTTCTGCCCTTGCCTTAGCAATCTTTTAGAACTTGCCTCACCTTTTCCAAAACTACTAAAATCTTTCTGTGGTAAAAATGAATTTTCAAGTAAATCCTCAAAACGATAAATTATATGAAATTTTACATCTCTGTCACACAACCAATGTGTTTGCGGTAGGTAATTGGCACGTACACCACCGCCCTCGTATTCATCAAGCATGTCATCTATTGTCTTCCATCCGTGCTTTTCTGCGGTACCTTTGACTTTACTAAACCAAACCCAACTGCTGGCGATCCTATCAAGTGGCTCTCTTATTATAGTGACAATTTTAAAATCATGTACATCAACTTTTAATTTGTTTAGTTTATCTAAAATGCCTGATAACTTTCCATGTCGACCTAATTTGTTATCTGAAATAAATTGATCGGATCTTTCTGCATATGGCCAATTGTAAGTAAACCAACTTCCACCTGTTCGTGGAATGTGTACAAACAGCATCTTCTGTTTGTTATTAAGTTGCACGATAGTACACCTTATCTGGCCAGTGACTCATAAGTTCTCTAAATCCTGCTGTCAGTAGATATCTTTCAACCTCCGCATTACTGCTTCCGTATTTTTTTGTATTGTTGTTAAGTTCTATCATGATGTAGTCAACTGTTTGTATAAGTTTTTCTGCTCCCTTTAACACTTGCATCTCGTATCCTTCCACGTCTATCTTTATTAGATTCACATCTTTCAAATCAAGATTATCCAATGCAACCATCTTTATGTGTCCTTTATTTTCCACACGCTTCGCTTGAGTAAAATTGTCATCTGACAATGATACAAATTTTTCTGAATCTCCAACCGCTTGTTTACGAGGTGTGCAGTTGATCGTGCAATTTCTTTCTAAGCATTCAAAATGTGTTGTGTCGGGCTCGAAGGCAATCACTTGCTTCGCATAAGGTTCTATTGCTTTGGTCCATGTGCCACACCAAGCACCTATGTCAACGACTGTTTTGAATTGTTTACTTTGTGAATTACAGTAATCTAAAAATTTAAGTAAGCATTTATTTTGCGTGAACGGTTGCCCAGACTTCCATTGCTCGATATGAATGTCATTACTGGGTACCCAAAAGCCATTTACTTTTTCTATTTTCATAAATTCTTAAATTTGTTAGCAACGCTGTTTTGTCTCTTATGCAGTTTATCTTGCATTGGTAATGTCCAACTGCCAAGGAACTTTCCTCGAGAACAAGTGTTGCATATAAGATCTTTTTTCTTTACATCGTATTCAGTGGCATATACTATGTCATGTTCTTCCTGTAGGTTTTTCCATACTGCTTCTATGCCTGACTCAAATACATTACCATAATTTGTTTTGCCATCTGCGTCATCACAACACAAAACAACTTGCCCATTAACTAATATTTCCATTTGCCGTAGTATACGGCCACCGCCCATTGCACATCCTTGCATGTAATTTTTTTCATCTATTATTATGTCATAGGGTTTAGCCCAATCTCCATCACCGTCTCCCATCCTATTTTCAACCCAATTTGTTTTGCTTTTTACAAGTCCTAAAGTTGCACCTGAGTATTCTTGCATAACCTCTCCTGATGCATTTTTACTCTGGTCCTTGTGCTTGACACCTATTCTGATTCTCCGTGATAGTTTTGGATAATTTTCTTTCACAAAGTGTAGGCCATCTAGTGTTTTTTGTTTTTTCACTTTCATGAAATCCCATAACTCTTGTTCTGTGTGTCCTATTACACTCATGTGTATTGGACCAAGCACATGTTCATATCTGTCTAATATGTCACATTGTTTTTTTGTGAATGATACGCCATTGGTTGTAATTCCAACATGTATTTTGTGTTGATCACACAGTTGTAAAATATATTCTAAATCAGGTTGTACTAAAGGATCGGAGTATCTCCATGGATTGATGCCACATGAATAATCCTTTAAACCGTATTTCTTAATCAATGAACCGTAATCGTCTAGTAGTAATTTGAGTTGCTCTTTAGTCATCCGTTTGCCGTGATATGACTTGTCCTCACTCAATGTAGTATATGGACAACAAAAACATTTGGCATTACAAAGGTTGATCGGCTCAAATGCTATAAATGTTGGTATAGGTATTTTTGCGTATTTCATTCTTTGACCATCAGATAATCACTTTTAAACATGTCATCTATGCCTTTCAATTTATATCCCCAACTTTCCAATAATTTTACAGCGTCTATGTTTCCTTTATTTTGTTCAACAATTATTACAGGAAAGTATTTTTTTATAGTTTTTTCACTTCCTTTGATTGCTCTAAATTCATAACCTTCTATGTCATATTTTATAAAACCAACATTATCATATTCAAAACTATCAATCGTTTTAATAGGAACTTTAATTGAACCTCTGTCCTTAATCCTACCAACCCTGTCACTGCTAGTAAACGAGTGACCGTTTTGTTCGCCAATTCCACAGACAGTGTATGTAAACTTTTTAATATCTTTAACATTCTTTTGAAATTCTTTGACTTTGTTTCGAAAATCGAAAGCAAATATATGTTTGAAATCCTGTTCCATCTGTGCTGAAAATCCGCCTTCTCGACAACCAACATCAATTCCAATAGTGCCTTGTGTAATATAAGGTTTGGCCATGGCGTAAGTTTCTTGCCAGTTTCTTAGATGCTGTTCATCCATTACAAATTATTTTCGTAGTCTGTTAACCACGCCTCTAATTCTGGACCGGTTAAAGGATTAGGTGTAAGCCATTCTTGCACACCAGGAGTGGACGCCCATTTGCCGCTTGGCATCTGCCATGCATTATGTTTTGGCTCTTCCACATGCCTGCCCACCATGTATCTCCTTGTACCTGGACCAAATGGTTTGATCTCTGACTGAACAACAACAAGTCCAAGTCTTTCAATCCATTCAAGCATTCTTTCTTTGTGATTTTTCTTGGGCATATACATATTTAACTACAGTATTTGCTTGTCCATCATGATTTCTATTGCCCGGCCATTTGCTATTTCTTCGGGCGTGAATTGTTGATAAGCGAGACTGTACAGCCATGGTTCCGGTTCGGCGAAGTATGGTTCTTCTATATCTTCGAGATTCCAATTACCCATTGCACTGGCAAAACTTTTTCGATGACTGTACACTGGCACTCCCATACATACTGCCTCCACGGCACTGATACTACAACTGGTCACACACGCCCATGCGTCCTTTAGGTCCTCGGATAGGGGTACCATAGCCTCGCTTGGTCCTGATGTACCCCTGCCCCTAGGCTTGTGTCGAAGTCTGATTGGTCTGTCTGTGTACTTCTTTAATCTTTCAATGGTGTCGTTGGTCCAGTTCACTTCATCTAGATAATTGTGTATTCCTACTGAACTAGGACAAACAAGTATATGATTACCTTTTAGTTTTGGTGCTTTAATAGAAATGTTAAATTTTTCAAACCTGTCAGGTTTACAATCCTTAATGAACTTTGCATGGATTCCGTTTCTACAAATCCGCCAGTAATGATTGTCGTGTTTTAAATTATTGTTGTCAAATCTCCCAAAATACGGTGTATCGGTGAACCAAAAATTATTTTTTCTTGCTTCTATTTTTTTGACCATCCCCAAGTTGTTGTTTACAAAACCCCAAAACATAGAATTAGGTACAGGATCATTATGTGAAGTGTTGTCAAGTAATCGAACTTCTTCTGGCCATGTTTTTTGCACACCGTCAAAAACCTCCCACGCTTTACTTTTTTTATTATTAAATGGAGCGTAAATTGTTAACATCTATAAATTCTTTCATAAGTTTGGCCCATTCCGTGTGACCTTCTGTGTTTGGATGTGGATCATCTGGCTTACATTCCTGTTTGTTTTCAACTGTGTAATCTAGGTGGCTTGTCTCGTGTCTAAAAAATCTTTGCTTATTCAAACTGTCATGCATCATCTGTATATCACTATTTGTTATTTTTGCATCTGAAAGTGTATTATAAAAAAGATATGGGTATTTTCTTTTTTCAAAAAAATCTTGTAGATCCAGTAAAGCAAGTAAAGATTCAATCTGTGTCATCTGCTCTACGTCTGCACCTGTCATAAACAAATATTTCATAAATGATCTAGTGCTGTTGTCTCTGTTTGGATCCCACGTCTTCCATGTAGTCTTCATAGTTGGAAACTTATGTGCCTTGTAGCCATCGTTAGTTGGATAATCAAAACGATTTCCGCCACTGCTTCCTATAAGGAAGAAACAGTCTTTCGCTTTTTCTGGAAACTTTTCACACCATGCTCTAGTAGTCCACATCAACCGTTTACTTCCACGTCCGCCGTTTGCCAGATTGACCTCTACTTGTAAATTCATCATCTTTGCGAGTTGTTCACCCGCATGAGTCATTACTTTGTCGCGAGGTCTGGTGGTAAGGAACGAACAACCGTTTATGAACATCTTTGATATTGCCATAGGATAATTATATACTAATTATTTAGAAAATGCCAGTAAAAAATATTACCTCATTGAAATATTTTCTCGACAGGTGGGAAACAGTAGATACTGAATACCATTACTCAGTACCTTATAATGGATCAGTAGAAACGGACTTTCAAAGTTTACCAACGTTTGTAGCGGAATTTCATAACTGCAAGATACATTCTTGTCCGTTGTTGATAACAATGCAAAACAAGATGATAACACAACACGTTTGGCCTTTGACACACCAGTCAAGAATGAAACCAAAAAAATCACACGGACTATGGACTGAATGGAATGACACAATGAATGTTAACTTGCCACCTGTGACACAAACATTTCCGGAAAAATATTGTTACGTGTGGCTACCAATTGATGAAGCCAGCGCCAACAACCCATGGCATATATGGATCGATGTCATATCCAAATTTAGATTAATGGAAAAAAGATGGTCAACGAACTTTAATAGATATTGTTTTGTATTAGCAAACTACAGCAGTTATTTTGATAAAGTTTTGAAAGAACTTTTCCCAGACGTAAAAGTGATTGTAATGCCAAAAAATGAAACATGGGAGTTCAAACATTTACTTGTTCCTAGTATGAGTAACACACAGGATGGTGTTATAACACCACACCTTGCTCCATGGCTAAGGCACTTTAAAGGTTTACATGGACTTAAAGATGTGCAACCAAGTCGTAAGATACTAGTGTTAAGACCTGGAGCAAAGACACGGAGGCTAGTAAATTCTGACGAACTTATCTTGGCCTTGAAAGGGTGGGAAACAGTGGCGTTAGAAAACATGACCATAAAAGATCAAATGAAAACTTTTGCAGAAGCAACACATATAGTTGCGGCACACGGAGCAGGCCTTGTAAACTTACTATGGTGCAGGACGGGAACAAAAATTATTGAGATACAAGATCCAAAAATGATCCACAAAAAAGTTTATCCAGTTCTTTCTCATCATCTTGGATTGAAGCATGAACTATACCTGGCAAATACTGTGCCAATTGCAATGGAGGGCGGCAAAAAGCCAAAGGGTGTGAAAAGGTTTAGTGATCTAATAAATTTTGAAATAAACGTGGCCGACTTACTTAAATATCTCGATTAATGAAAATTAAAGTTATAACATCTTACAAACCAGGTACCTGGAACGAATTCGCAAAGAGAGGAATACATTCGATGGCTGAACAGTTTCCAAACGAAGTAGATATATTTCTGTATTGCGAGGAACCAAAGCCAGTAGATGTTGATCCCAGTATAACTTGCATAGACCTAAACACTGCAGAACCTGAACTTTTTAATTTTAAAAACAAATATAAACACGATCCAGTTGCTAACGGAAAAATAGAAACTATAGAGGGCGGGGTGCGTAGATCCGTGGACTTGAAAGGTCTAGACAAGGACAAAGAGTCTTTCTTATGGGACGCAGTGAGATTCTCAAATAAAGTTTTTTGTGTGGTCAACGCTATCCGGAATTCCAAAGACTATGATTATGTTGTGTGGTTAGATGCTGACACGTTTACATTTAGACCTGTGCCTATAGATTTTTTTGTAAATCTATTACCAATAGATACAATGCTAACTTACCTTGGTCGCGAAACGATTTACCCAGAGTGCGGTTTTGTTGGATACAATTTGAAACACAAAGAAACACTTAATTTTATAAATGAATGGGAGCAGTTGTACGTTACCGGTTCCGTGTTCAAACTATTAGAATGGCATGATTCGGCCGTGTTTTGGGAACTATCAAAAAAATTTATACAGGAAAAAAAGATCATGGTTCATGATATTGGCTACCAAAAAGGTGTTACAGGACATCATGTGTTTGTGAATAGTAAACTTGGAATGTACATTGACCACTTCAAAGGTAACAGGAAAATACGACAGACATCAACTAGAAGAGATATCCGTCAATTCCATAACGCAGACTATTGGAAAAATATTCCACCGGTATAAAAAACTATAATTAATGTTAATGAAAAAGATTGCGTTCATCTCAGGAATGACAGGACAAGACGGTCCTTACCTGGCAAAGTACTTGTTAGAGAAAGATTACAAAGTATATGGTTTGGTAAAAAGATATAGCAATCCAAACTTCTCAAATTTGGACTACCTTGGAATAGAAAATGATGTTGATTTGATTACAGGTGACATCACAGACGATGCTAACATGAATCATCTAGTAAGGTCGATCAGACCACATGAATTTTATAACCTTGCCGCCCAAAGTTTTGTTGGTTCAAGTTGGGATTTGAACAAGCAAACAACAGAAGTAAATGCAATGGGTGTGTTGAACATTTTGAATGCAATAGTGAATCAAAATCCACAAACAAGATTCTATCAAGCAAGTACTAGTGAATTGTATGGAAACTCAAACGACGAGGGTGTTCAAAACGAAAAAACTCCTTTTCATCCACGTTCTCCATATGGCATTTCAAAACTTTGTGCCTACTGGATGACTATAAACTTTAGAGAAAGTTACAGCGTACACGCATCAAATGGTATATTGTTCAATCACGAATCTCCTATCAGAGGTAAAGAATTTGTTACAAGAAAAGTTTCAGACGGTGTTGCAAGAATAAAATTAGGACTATCAAAAAAATTAATACTAGGAAATTTAGAAGCAAAAAGAGATTGGGGATTTGCAGGTGACTTTGTCAAAGCCATGCACATGATGGTACAACAAAAAGAGCCAGGTGACTACGTAGTTTGCACAGCAGTACAACACAGTATCAGAGAATTATTAACTACTGCTTTCAAAACTGCAGAAATAGATGACTGGGAACAGTACGTTGAATCAGATCCTCGTTACAAACGTCCAGCAGAAGTATTTGCACTACATGGATCATACGCCAAAGCCAAAGAAAAGTTAGGATGGGAACCAAAAACAGAATTCAAAGACATGATTTCATTTATGGTCAAAGAAGATATAAGGCGATTATCCCATGATTTACGTTAGTTCGACTAATAGAAATCTTACTGAAAAATATGTTGATTGGGCAGGGCAAGGACTTCCAAATTCTAAAAAATTATCACCATTAGAAATTATAAACAAAAAAGATTGCACAAAAGCAGTCTTACTTGGTTTACTACGTGGCACACATCTTTTATACCAATGGGCGGAAAAAAATAATATAGATTTCTACTACATAGACAGGCCGTATTGGGGAGAAACACGAGGCCATCCTTACTACATGAAGATAGTAAAAAATAATTTTCTTAAAAACTGGCAGGAAAAAAGACCAGACGATAGATTCAAAAAATCTTTCCCATGGCCTATCAAACCATGGAAAAAGGACGGCAAAAATATAATTGTGTGTCCACCATCTAATGCAATTAAGGAATTCCGTGGAGTACATAACTGGCTTGATGAAACATTGAAAACACTAAAAGAAAATACAGACAGACCAATTATTGTTAAAACTAAAGGATACAATCCAATCATAGGGGTAGACAAAAACGGTGGTTATGTTGTCACAGGAAAAGACAAGCAAAAACCTAGTGGGCCAATTGACTGGGATGACGCATACGCAATAGTAACTTACAATTCCAATATAACGTTGGAAGCAACCACACGAGGAATACCGTGTTTTACAGATCTACATAATGCATGTGCACCTATATCAGAAACTGATTTTACAAAAATAGAGACACCTAAATATATAGAAAGAGAACCTTTATACCATTCAATGGCTTACGGTCAGTTCACAGCAGAAGAGATGAGAAACGGTTATGCATGGAGAATACTAGATGAAAGTTGAAATATTTAGAAGAACAGTTAAAGACAGGCGTAGGGGAGCAAGTTGGGACCTACTGCAATACATGGCCGAGGGCGTGAGAGCATGTGGAGACGAACCTGTAATTGTTAACGAAAACATGACAGGGCAATGGCAAGAAAACGAAATGGAACCTACAGCACCGATTGGTTGTATGTTTGGGTATGGCGGAACTAATCAAAGACATCATACTAAAGGCAGAAGATTAGATCTTGTTGAACGTGCAAAGAAAAAAGGCATATACATTATAACATTCGACGGCGGACTGCTATCTAGTTTTGGAAATGTACACGGAACAAATCATCACTGGCGTGTGTCTCTGTACTCACCAATGAACAACGGTAACTTCTTGAGTGACAATTCGCCTGCTGACAGATGGGAGGCCGCTGTATCTAGATGGAAGGTAAAATACGAACCGTGGCGTAAATCAAATCCAGATGATCCTATAATGTTTGTCTTACAACCAAAAGACAATTGGAGCATGAATGAGTTGGATCCTATCGAATGGTTTAATAATGTTTACAAAAAACTACGACCTTTAACAAAAAGAAAATTCATAGTACGTCCGCATCCAAATCACGTAGTAGCAATGGAAAATAGAATGGAAGAATTTCCAGATGATGTAGAAGTAATTATTGGACAAAAATATTTTCAAGGAGATGAAAAAAAGTACTATAGATTCCATTACCAAGAGGCAATAACTAATGTTCATGCTGTTGTTACTCACAATTCTACTGCCAGTGTCGATTCCTGCGTTCGTGGAATCCCTACCTTTGTTACCTCAGATCTTGCACTCTGTTGGCCTGTAGCAAACAAAGATCTACAAAAAATAGAATCACCCGAATATCCTGATAGGACACAATGGGTACATGACTTGGGATACAAGTTATGGAGCGAAAAAGAAATACGTGACGGCACTGTATTCAAAAGATTTAAAACAAAGTTAGGTCTATAATGTGTGGCATTTACGGAATAACTGAACATAATCCAAAGTTTATAAACGACTATATCAAAATCTGTAAACACAGGGGACCAGATGGCGAGCAAGTATGGTCGGATCCTAATCACAAAATTACGTTGGGACATAACCTCCTATCAATAATGAGTGATCCGACATTGTCTGCCCAACCATGGAAGACACCAAATGGCAACTGGTTGGCTTACAATGGTGAGATTTTCAACTACTATCAACTGAAAGACAAATACAAAGACCTAGGATTTCATGGCACAACCGGCTGTGACACTGAACTACTCGCCTGGGGATTGGATAGGTATGGATTGAAATTCATAGACGAGATAGATTCCATGCACGGCTTCGCTTATTATCGTGTGAACGAACAGGAAATTTGGCTTTCAAGAGACCATGCTGGTATAAAACCTTTGTTCTATGCTGAGGTCAAAGAAGGACTGGTGTTTGGCTCAGAGTGTAAAGGACTTCTGCCTAAGGTACCAAACTCTAACAAGATCGATAAACTGGCGGCAAGTTTTATGGCAAGGACAGGAATAAATGCACTGAGAAATACTTTCTTCACAGGCATCAAAAAAGTTTTGGCAGGAGAAACACTAATATATGATCTAAACACAAAAAGATTTAAATCAAACCACAGGGTGGTTATTGCACCTGTCTCTAATCAAAAATTCAACGCCGAAGAATTTAGGCAACAAGTGAAAGACACTGTTGAGATGTGCAGTATCGGAAGAAGGAAACTTGGAGTATTTTTGAGTGGAGGATTAGATTCAAGCATGATTGCATATGAACTAATGAAACTCAAAGGCGAAATAAACACGTTCACAAACAGGGTTGAACCAAACATCATAGTGGACGAAGATTTCAACAGCGACGCCAATGCGGCTATGCTTTTGGCAAAACAAAATAAATTCAACCATACTGAAGTGATATGCACACCAGAAATTTTCCTAAATGCGTGGGACGACAGCGTCTATTACATGGAGCAACCTGTTTACAATCCAAGTAATGCAATGTATTGCCACACTAACAAATTCCTATCTGAAAAGGGTATAGTTGTAACCATGGCAGGCGATATGGGGGACGAAATACTAGGTGGTTATCCAAAGTACTGGAAAATGAGGAACAAAGAATATCTGCAGAAACAATTAGGTAAGACAAGCATCGAATCATGGGATGATGTGTTAGAACTTTGGTTAAAAAGGATTAAGCGACCTATCACTGCTGTAATTCCTAATCCTATTGATGATGCCATATTATTAGAAGAATTTAAAAAAAGTTATCCGGAGGAGTTATACAATCCGGCAGATCCAATAGGATCACACATGGCTTTAGATTGTGTTGCACAGGTTCCTGAAGAGATGTTTAACAGGAATGACAAGTACGGAATGGCTTATAGCATGGAAGGTAGATTTCCACTTGCAACAAAAAAATTTATGCGTTATTGTTTAGGTATGCATACAAATATTAAAATTGGCGTGGGAAAAGCAGACACAAAGATTTTAAGCAAACAAGCATACCAAGGAATACTACCAGATAGGATTACCGGTAAGGAAAAAACAGGATGGACTGTGCCAATTGGTCTATGGCTAACGAATAATGTAGATAAAACACTGACAACTTTTTACAAAGACACCATGGGTTCCGACGCAAAAATGTTGAAGCCAAGTGCAAAAGCGGGAAAAGGAATGGTACCAGTGTGGCAACTGCAGTCTTGGAAACAGAAATTTAATATGGAATTTTAAATATAGATATGAAAATAAAAGTACTAACATCCTATAAACCAGGCACATGGAACGAATACGCCAAGAGGGCAGTAGACAGTGTGTTGCAACATTGGCCAGAAGATGTACAAGTAGCGGTATATCATGAAACACAACCACAAGATATTTTTGAACATCAGAGAGTAGAATGGTATGATGTGCATGAAGTCCAACCCGAACTTTTAAAATTTAAAAACAAATACAAAGATGATCCTGTTGCAAACGGAGAAATTCAAGAAATTCCTAATGGTATTCGTAGGGTTGGTCCTATGCCTGCCAAAGGGTCATACCAATGGAACGCTGTGAGATTTGCAAATAAAGTATTTTGTGTTACCCATGCTTTGAAATCGTCTCCGGGATATGATTACATTATTTGGTTAGACGCAGACACATATTCATTTAGACCAATGCCAAAAGATTTTTTAATAAAATTACTACCACAAGATACCATGTTGACATACCTCGGACGTACTAATCCAGATCTAGGCGATGGCGGAAAAGATCCAGAATGTGGATTCGTCGGCTACAACCTTAGACACCCAGAGATACAAAACTACACTATAGATTGGGAAAATATGTACATCAACGATACAGTTTTTAAATTAAGAGATGGATGGACTGATTGTTCTACTCTATGGCACTTATCAAAACTTTATCAAAAAGAAAAAAATGTTAAGGTTAATGACATAGGACGTTGGAAAGGTGTTAAGGGACATCACGTTTTTATAAACAGTGAACTTGGCCTTTACATGGATCACTTCAAAGGCAACAGGAAGTCAGAAGGCAAAAGTAAATTGAATGACTTTAAAGGTGCTGGGCAAGACATAAAAGAATTAGATTACTGGAAAAAAATATAATGAAAGTAGAAGCATGGCCGTTGCACGGTCCACTTAACAGTAAAAATATTTTTGCTAAATTTATTAAATCTCTTGAGGACGCTGGAGATGAAGTAACAGTGAATAGAGAAACCAATGCAGACGTGGCAGTGATATGGAGTGTGCTTTGGCGTGGTAGAATGCAGGCATACAAAAGTGTATGGGAAAGGTACAGGAATGCAGGCAAGCCAGTGGTAGTACTTGAGGTTGGAGGACTTCGTAGGAATGTTAGTTTCAAAATAGGAATCAATGGAATAAACAGAGATGCAGATTTTGCCAATCAAACATTTGATGACAAGCGTTGGCCTCTTTTTGGACACGAACTACGTCCATGGAATCCAACAGGTGATTTAATAGTAATATGTGGTCAACACGATGCATCAGAACAATGGAAGAATCTTCCAAGGATGTCTGTGTGGTTTGAAAAACAGATTCAAGAAATACGTAGGTACACAACAAGGCCTATCTTGATAAGACCCCATCCAAGGAATGTTATTGGCTTTGACGAAAAAAAATTTGAAAATGTAAAAGTAAGATTACCTAAAAAAGATTACAGGACTTACGATGATACTGATTTCAAGTCAACACTTGATAGGACATGGGCAGTTGTAAATCATAGTAGTAATCCTGCCATGGAGGCTGTTATGAAAGGAATACCAGTCTTTGTTTCACAATCAAGCCTATGCCATGATGTTGGTAACTTGAGCCTTGCAGATATAAACACACCAGCCATGCCTAACAGATCGACCTGGGCCAATAAACTTGCATATACAGAATGGTTTGAAGATGAGATAGAAAAAGGATTGCCATGGGCCAGGATAAAAAACAGACTAGAGGAGAAATACTTGAAATGAAAATTATAGATGACTTTCTCAAACCAGAAGATCTAGAAGATTTGAAAAGCATAGTGCTTGGCACAAACTTTCCATGGTATATGAACGATGGTGTTACACTTCTAGGAGACGGACACATACAATTCACACATTTGATATACAAGGACGGTGCGTTCACAAGTTCTTACACGCTAGGTGGATTAGACATATTCAAAGAACTCCTTGGATTCAAAAAAATATTACGTGCAAAATTTAATTTGTTACAAGGGAGTGACAAAATAATAGAACATGGACTACACACCGACTTACCGGAACCGGACAGCAAAGTTAAGACTGCAATATTATATCTTAACACAAATAACGGCTATACAAAATTTGAAAATGGAGATATAGTAGAATCAGTAGAAAACAGATTAGTCTTGTTCGACGGTAATGTGCAACACGCTGGAAGCACTTGTTCAGACAAAAGATACAGAGTAGTTTTCAATCTAAATTTCGAGGTAGACAATGAAAACAATTAACATAGGGCAGAGAAACATAATTGAACCAATAGAATGGAAACAATACGAAGGTGAAACTGTTATTGTGAAAACAATAATAAGGAAAGGACAACGTATTCAGGAAACTGCTTTCTATGAAGATAAAGTAAAAGCGGTACCTCGTGGAAATGCATACGTCATAGGAAACGGTCCTTCTAGGAAAAATTTTGACCTTAACCGACTCAAAGACACAGGTCAAACATATGGATGTAATGCATTGTACAGAGATTTTATGCCTGATTTTATTTTTAGTGTTGACACAAAAGTTACTCGAGAAATGTGCAAGGCGGAGGTTGGTCTTAAGACAGTTCACTATGCTCCGTCCTTAGAAGTCAACAGAGATTACAGTAAAGGCATGTTACATCTGATTCCAAACAATCCACATTGGATATCAGGAAATGCGGCCTTTTGGACGGCAGGTGTGCATGGGCACACTAACATATACCTAATAGGTTTTGACTTCAGAGAGTATGGGAAAGAACAACTCAATAACATTTACCAAGACACAGAAAATTATGGTCCGCGTAGTGGACAAGATATTTTTGAAGGTTGGCTAAAACAATTTCGTGACATGCTTAAGATGAGACCTTATGTAAACTATACAGTAGTGCATGACAATCCCCCTGAATACCTGCACCATTTACAGACAGGAACTGATTTAGGTAACAGTAAAATTATAAGTTATGCTGAATTTGAGAAGGTACTAGCACCTCGATAGACCGAGTCCCGCCAATTTAAATTTATTTTTCCAAGCGTAAAAATTATCATTGTGATTTGAATAAGGATCTTTCAACCAAGCCATCTGATATAAGTGAACCATTTCATGTGCTAATGTTTCTATAAAATCTTTCCATGTGGGAAATTTACAATGTAATTCAATGTAAAAATCTACTGGTATATGATACGGAATTACCCTCTGATCAAATTTACCTTTTGGAGTTTTTCTATTGTCCCAATTGGCAACACATCTCCCCCAATCCTTGTGCAGTCTTTTAACCTGCAAGGAAACCAATGGTAATCTACCATTGAATAGCCCTTTGTTTATTACTCTAAACCATTGATATGCTTGTTGTGTTGTTGGTTTAAAGCCAACAGTATTCTTATGTCTAGTCAGAGTATTTTCCAACCTAACCTTAAGTTGTTTCCTGACATTTACCTTTTTACTTTTTGTTTTTTTCATGGTTGACTATATTACCAATTATGCTATAATATACTAATAATTATCTAAAATACCATGACTGATATGCATACAGATTTGCCAAAAACTATTAACGAAGCACTCAAAATACTAGCATATAATGAATATTTGTGGGCAGACCCCATTACAAGCAAAATTAAACCTCATCAAAAGGACTTCCAGACAGTAAAATCACTTGCTGAGGCACAATATGCCTGGACTGAAAAACAGGCCAGATTAGCCTTGGTAATATTGAAAAGATATCTAACAAAGTTTCAAGCACACGGAATGGACATCAAACCATTGCTAGACAGTCCAAGGTATGATGAGGAATTCAGGGTAATCAGTTTTGAAAAAGTGATAGAAAAATACATAGACGAGGATAATGTTGAAAAAATTGAAATGAAATTTCCTTACAATAAAAAAATTATCCAACTTATTAGATGTCTTAAAGAAAAACGTGACCTACCTATAAGTTACAGTCGGTACGACGGAGAAGGTAAGAGATGGACTTTTCTACATTCAGACGTGACTGCATACTACCTTACTTTAATTGCCGCTAGATATGATTTCAAATTCACAGACGGTAGTCTGCTCGAAGACCACGACGAAATCAAAAAAGAAGTAGTTGGGCGAAGGCAACCAACAGCACGTGTAGTAGGTGATGAAATAATTCTAAACAATGCATCAGAATCATTACAGGAATATTGGGACAAGAATCTTAAGGGCAAATCAGCACTTACTCAAATTGACTCTTTGAAAAATTTCCACATTTCAACCAAAGGTATAAACGTGCCAGCACAGCACACTGTTGCATATAAAATTGCCCATAACAAATATCATAAGTTATGGATAGATTCAAAAACTTTTTCAAAAAAAGAGGTTGTGGCAGGTTTGATTGAATTGGATTGTTTTCCTTTGATAATGCCTGTTAGTGGTGATATACACATGGAGGAGGATGTGAAAAATTTCTGGGAATGGATGAATTGTTTCAAAGACAACGGGATCGATATTTTAAATGACTGTTCATGGGGGTTCGATATCAAAGAACCAATTTACAAAAAAGACTTAGATAAATTTACAAATGAAAGACATTGGCTAGTAGACAATCAGAAACCACACGAGTTCTTTGAAAATCTATATGAACTACATCAAATGAGTAAACAATTTAAATTAATTAGCGACAACACAAAAATTATTTTTGTTCGTAATAGGATACCTAGAGCACTGATAAAGAGCAAGGTAAAACCAAAAGCCGGTTTAATTGCACTTGGCGGCGGTCATTATGCTACAGGTACAGACAATCTTAAAAGACTTCTTGAAAATCTTCCAAAAAAGTTGTATTATAATGATCATCAGCCGAGTAGTTGGGATTGGCATGATCATGTTATAGTAAAACTTTAGAATGAGCAGTTGTAAATTAGTAATAAAAGACGAAGTGAACGTAAAGTTTGAGAATCTATCTCTCGAATGGCGTAAGAGATTATCAAACAAATTCAAATACGAAATACCATACGCAAGGCATCTGCCAGCAGTAAAACTAGGAAGATGGGACGGCAAAGTTAGTTTCTTTGGACTTGGCGGCACTACATATCTAAATCTAGTTGATCAAATTATACCCATACTTGACGAGGGCGGTGTTTACATAGATGTTGTAGACCAAAGAAAGCAACACAACTTTGAATTTAAAACAGTAGACAAAAATTATCTATCACACATAACTTGGCCAGAAAATCATCCAGCGGCTGGACAGCAGATAGAATTAAGGGATTATCAAGTAGAAACAATAAACAAGTTTATAGAACATCCACAAAGCATACAAGAGATAGCCACAGGGGCAGGTAAAACAATTATTACAGCGGCGCTGTGCCAACTGGTTGAACCGTATGGAAGAACACTAACAATAGTTCCAAACAAAAGTCTAGTAACACAGACAGAAGAAGATTTCCTTGCTTGTAACTTAGACACAGGCGTATACTATGGAGATCGTAAAGAACTAGGCAGGTTTAATACAATAGCAACATGGCAATCACTAAACGTTCTAGAAAAGAAAAGCAAAGACGAACACACAACTGACTTCTTAGAAGCAATACAAGGAATCAACACAGTTATAATCGACGAAGTACACATGGCCAAAGCAGATGTGTTAAAAAGATTGTTGACAGGGCCTTTTGCACATTGTGGAATACGTTGGGGACTTACAGGAACAGTACCTAAAGCAGATTACGAATTTATGGGACTAAAATGTAGCATTGGCGAAGTGTCAAATAGAATACAGGCCAGCGAACTGCAAGACAAAGGTGTGTTGGCAAACTGTCATGTAAATGTGTTGCAGACACAGGACCATCCACAGTTTAAGACTTACAGCGAAGAATTAAAATGGCTAACAACAGATGCAACCAGAATGACATGGGTAGCCAAGACTATCCAAGACATCGCAACATCAGGAAACACACTAATACTTGTTGACAGGATATCAGCAGGTGAGATTCTTGAAAAGAAAATAAAAGATTCTGTGTTTGTGTCAGGTTCAACTAAAAATATGGACAGGAAGGAACAATACGATGAAATATCTACTGCAACAAATAAAATTATTATTGCCACATATGGAGTTGCCGCTGTTGGCATTAATATTCCTAGGATTTTTAATCTTGTTCTCATAGAACCAGGCAAGTCATTTGTGAGAGTTATTCAGTCAATCGGACGTGGAATAAGGAAGGCTGAAGACAAAGATAGTGTACAGATCTGGGATATTACCAGCAGTTGTAAGTTTGCAAAAAGACACTTGGGAGCAAGGAAAAAGTTTTACAAAGAGGCCAATTACCCGTATAATATAGAAAAGATAAATTATGAAAATCCTTACACTTGATGATAGGACATACACTTTAGAAAAAATACCAGAATGGGTTGATGAACAATTACGATTTGCTGTTCTAGATAACTCTGATCCAAGCAATCCAGATTTTTTCTATATACCATTAATATTTCTTGAAAGTTTTAATGCCCCCGCGGCAGTGTTGGAGATAGGACCACACAAAATAAAAATGCCATTGGATTGGAAAATGCTGATAGGAGAAGCAGGTCAGTCTGAAATGCACGTGCTACCAATAACCAGTTTAAATGATAGAGGGTTTGATGCGTTTACTTTTAACCCGTTGTCCAGTTCGAAACCAGACTTCCATCCAATAGATGTGGTAGACATATACTCGGAAGTAAAATGGTACTTTCCTAAAATTAAGTCTGGACAGATGCTGGCCGTCCCTTTAAACAACGGACCAAAACCCATGTGTGCTTATTTTGTTAAGGATATATCGAGGCAATGTGAACAGGTAGATTATGGCTCGGTCTGGTAGGAAAACAATTAAAATTGATGCACCGGTGATGAGGATACAAAATAAAAATGTATGGATGGACGATGGTGAATGGGCAATGGATTTTTTTGATTGGTTGTCAAAAAATAAACTTAACAACAAACTTTCAGGTTTACAACACATGCAAAACAAAATAAAATTAACTTTTGTGACAGCCAAAGACTGCACAATGTTTGGATTAAAATATGCCAGTAGAAAAAAATAGAAAATTTTTTGACCTAAGAAATGGTCTAAAGGCCGTGGACTTTAGAAACAAAGATTATTTTGATCGTGTGGACGATAAGGAGAAATCATTGTATTCACCTTACATGTTGATGAGATACGTATCAAACGTTTCATCCAAGGATCCATTCTTCGTACAACACTACGTAGAAATGGTTAACGAATGTGTGAACAAGCATTGTTTCACATTGGGCAAACACAAAAAACTTCTCTGGATACTGACAGCCATGTGTGGTGCACTGCAACAACAATTTCACCCATGGATCAAACCAATGAAGCGTGTGCCAAATAAAAGTCTGAAAAAATTACAACAGATATATCCAACATGGAAGGAATCAGATCTAGAGACCTTAGACGCTGTTATATCTGACAGAGAACTAGAGGAGTTAATTGAGTCACATGGCATCAACGAATAAATGCACGTACTGTGGTAAGGAATTTGCCAAGGCACGTACATTACAGGTTCACTTATGCGAACCAAAGAGAAGATATCTACAAAAAGATGAGAAATGGGTAGTGAACGCATTCATGGTGTTCCAAAGATTTTATCAGGTACACCAACATAATTCTAAACCAAAAACCTATGACGAGTTTGTAAAAAGTCCTTACTACAATGCGTTTGTTAAGTTTGGAAGATTTATTATGCATATCAATCCATTGTATCCGGAGAAGTACATAGAATTTGTTTTGAAGTCTAAGATTAAGTTGGATCACTGGTCGAGAGATGATTTGTATGAAACATATTTGATAGAAGCAATCAAAACAGAGCCTGTAGAAGCCGCACTGCAAAGAAGCATAACAACAATGATGGACTGGGCCACAGAACAAAACGCACAATGGTCAGACTACTTCAGATTGGTCAACACCAACAGAGCGGTACAACACATACAGCAAGGAAAAATTAGTCCATGGCTGTTGCTAGGTTGCAACGCAGGCAAAAGGATGTTAAAATCTTTTAACGACGAACAATTACAAATGATAGAAAAATTTATTAACACAAGTTTCTGGCCTAGTAAAATGAAAAGTTATCCTGCTGACTTGATGCTGGTGCAAGACACAGCGAAGGAGGCCAAGATTGTCTAAGATAGATCTAGAAGTTTCTGATAACTTAGAATTTGACGACGGCGACTGTGCTGTAATAATAAAAGAAGATGGATCAATAGGAAGAGTAATAATGCCAAGAGTAAACAAAGCAATGATTGAATCGGAAGGGTACAAGAAACTGCTAGATGTGTTAGAAGTATTACAACCAGGATCACGTGATAAATTGATAAAACATGCTGAAAAAGAAAAAGGGAGTGTACACTAATGCCTGACGTAGACATAGATTTTTTTGACAGAGATGGTGTGTTAAAACTTTTCAAGCATACACCTGCATCTATTATTAAAGATGATAAAACTGAAAAACACAAGACCGGCGTTTACTTTCATGCGGTACCAGAACACCCAGTCACAAAACACTCCAGCCTAGACTACAAGAAAGCAGAGGACAGAGGATATTTTAAAATCGACATGCTGAACGTAAACATCTACAAGGATGTGAAATCAGAGCAGGAACTTGTTCAACTAATGATACAAGAACCAGATTGGGATATGTTAAAGGACGTAAAAGTCGTGGAAAGCCTTTTTCACCTGAATGGCCATTTTGGGATAGTATCCAAACTTGAACCTCGAACCATAGAACAACTTGCGGCTGTATTGGCAATTATACGTCCTGCTAAAAGAGGACTGATGTACAAGGATTGGATAGACATAATGAAAGAAGTATGGACCAAACCAACGGACGGAAGTTATTTCTTTAAGAAGTCACACGCTGTGGCATACGCACAGGCAATCGTAGTACAGATGAATTTGATATCAAGAGCTAAATATAGTTTTGATGCACCATCAAAAAACTAAAAAAAGAATCAAAAGAAAATCCAAAAAAAAATCCAAGTCTTCGCTTCGTTCAGAGAGTAACAGTTATCAGCCGAATAGTCCTTTAACATTACACTATCTTACAACAGGTGCTATACTTCCGGAAAAAAAAGACTAGACAGGTCTTCGTACTAATTGGATAGTACGTCTCTTCACCCGTTTCTTTGAAATATCAGATAGTTTTACAGTTGGGCCATGCACTATCTCAATGTCTTTAGAATTAAGAGTTACTAATGTAGACCTAAAATACCTAAACTCACCTTTTAGAAATATGTTAATTGGTAATTTTCTGTTAGATTCATGCCACCAAGTTTCGCCACATTTAAGATATCTCATCTTGTCTGCTGGTAACATCAGCCTGCCATAATCATAAAAACTTATAACGTTGTTGTCTTGGTTTTGCACAATCCCAACATATTCCAAGTCGCCCTTTCTAATCAGGCTCAAAAAAGGGAATTTGTCCCTTAAAGTGTTAAAAATTTCGTTCATTCTATATCTATAAATACTGTTAAATATGTACTATGCAAACAGTATCAAGGTATTTACTATCACAGTTGGTAATAGCCTATGTAAGTGGTTATCACGGAAGGAACTCAAAAGTGTACGATAGACGTTTAACACTACATAGAGGGGTATCTAACCCACTCACTTTCACGTTTAAGAACGAGGATCAGAAGGCCCAAGATATCACATCTAAGACGTATGAGTTCAATATTATTGACACAGAAAGCAAAAAATCACTGATTACTAAAACCCTTACAATTTTAGATGATGGATCAACTGTAAGCACAAAGGGTGACGCAAGTTGCACAGTTACAGAAGGTGATTTGCTGGATCTTGATGCTAAATTCTACAATTTTGCTGTAAGAGAAGTGAAATCAGATGGTAGTAGAGAAGTAACATATGCGGACACAGGGTACGCGGCCGCTGGCACAATAGAACTACTAGACGATGGTTACCCACAATTTGTTGCCAGTACATCAGTCAGCACATTTACTCTATCAACCGACACATTTACTTCAAGCGCCATTGATGGTAAACCTGGTATAAACAATAACCAAGCATTACACACAATAGCAATATATCCAACATCTTTCTCAGGAACTTTGACAGTGCAAGGCACTATGGAATCGGATCCGTCCACAGATGATGATTACTTCACAATTACCAGTACCAGCCTAGACAATGCGTCATCTGTTTCGGCTCTTACCTTCAATGGAGTTTTCCAAAATGTCAGATTCCAAGCAGTAAGAACAACCGGCACAACAGGCCGTATTGACAAAATCTTATATAGACAGTAAAATATAGGGTATGAACCTGATCCAGAACACAATTCTGACTAGCCTACCTGCGAATAGAAAGAAGACACCTAGCGGTTGGATATCTTTCAACGCACCTTGTTGCGTACATAACGGGGAGACAGCAGACAAGAAGAAACGTGGCGGTATAATGACCAGTGCTGACGGTACTGTAAGTTATCACTGTTTCAACTGTGGATTCAAAGCAAGTTATGTGATAGGACGTAAACTAACTTACAAGATGCGACAGTTCATGGGGTACATAGGAATACCCGACGATACTATTCGAAAACTTGCCATAGAGGCTATGCGTGAAGAAGAAGGTGATGCAAAATATGAAAAGAAAAAATTCGTTACTTTCCAAAAGAAAACACTTCCAAAGAATGCACACAAACTAGATGTATGGCTAGAAAAATATGTTGCTAATGATCTAACAGAGCCACAATGGAAAAAGATAGACGGACTGCTGAAGTATTTAGAAAGCAGAGGCTTAGGTGCCGACTGGTATGACTTTATGTATTCTCCCGATCAACATTGGGACGTAAACAGAAGATTGCTAATACCTTTCTACTGGAGAGGAGACATAGTTGGATTCACTGGCAGGATGTTTGAGCAATCAGACAAAGTAAAATATTACACAGATGTACAGCCGGGTTATGTGTTTAACATGGACGCACAGGACTGGACAAGAAAGTTTGTTATTGTTACAGAAGGACCATTTGATGCAATTACCATTTCTGGTGTCAGCATACTAGGATCGGAGATAAATGATATACAAAGAGAGTTAATTGATGGACTGGGCAGACAAGTGATAGTTGTGCCGGATAGAGATGCTCCAGGAGAGAAACTGATCAATCAAGCAACAGAATTTGGATGGAGCGTGGCTTTCCCGGAATGGGAAGACGGTGTAAATGATATTGCAGAAGCAGTTCAAAAATATGGTAGACTGTTTACTATACAATCCATATTAAAGACAACGGAATCAAACAAACTAAAAATAGACCTAAAGAGAAAAATGTATGGCTGATATAAGTTGGCACATAGAAGCAACCAGCAAGTGTATCCTCGAATGTCCTATGTGTGACAGGACTTGGTTCTACAAAAAATTTAAAAGACGTCTCACGCAGGATATCAATACAGAACATCTAATCAGATTTCTAGAAGGCACTTCACCTAAAATTAATCTTTGCGGTAACAACGGTGATCCAATATATCATGCAGACTTTCACAAATTAATCGCAAGACTGAAAGATATAAATTCTACAATTTCAATTACAACCAACGGCAGTGGCAAAAAGAAAGAGTGGTGGACCAAACTCTGTAAGATACTTTCAGAAAATGATTGCATACAATTCAGCATAGACGGTCTGGAGGACACAAACCATTTGTATAGAAAGAACGCAAAATGGAACACAATAATAGATGCAATCAAAGAAGTTACAACACACAAAGTCAAAACTATGTGGAAATTTATTGTCTTCAAACACAATCAACATCAAATCAAAGATGCGGAAAAAACTAGTAAACTTTTGGGTATTGACGAATTCAAAGTTATAAAAAGTGATAGATGGTGGGAAACAGAGTTAATGCCTGATGAGGAATACGTTGACCCGTTGCATGAACATCAACTCGCAGTTACAAAAGGCACAGATAAGCCTACTGTAATCAGACAGAGATGTATGAGCGACACAAACAGAACGCCGGATACTGACTTGTACATAGATTCAGATGGTGATTTTTACCCGTGTTGTAAAATGGGTTTGTATGCTTTTAGATATAAGAGTATCTTTTCTCCAAAGGTAAAAAAATACAATATCAAGGAAAACACAATCGAGCAGATACTTGCAACACAGGAAGTAAAGGATTTTTTCGAGTCCACCAAGTCTTACCAAACTGCTGAAGCACCTTGTAAAATTTATTGCGGAATAACAAAAACAAATGCTAGAAAAACACAGGAAAGTATAGTATAATATAGCCATGGCCGAATACACATTTGATGTACAGAAACTTTATATAGAAATGCTATTAGCAGATGCAGAATCGTTTGCAAGAGCACAGAATATATTCAAACCAGAGTCTTTCGATCGTAAACTGCAACCAATAGCCAAGTTTGTGAAAGACTACATGGACGAATACAAAGTAATGCCTGATGTTGAACAAGTAAACGCCAAGCATGACATAAAACTAAAATCAGCAAAAGATCTAGATCCAAGCCATTTCAATTGGTTACTAGATGAATTTGAAACTTTTTCAAGACACAAGGCACTAGAACATGCAATACTTCAATCAGCAGACTTGCTAGAGAAGGGCGACTATGCTCCGGTAGAAGACATGGTCAAGGATGCTGTTAATGTAGGACTAACACGTGACCTTGGTACAGATTACTTTGAGGATCCGAAAGGAAGACTTGAGGCACTCAAGGCGAACAACGGACAGGTCAGCACTGGCTGGCAGAGTCTCGACAAGAAACTATTCGGTGGATTTAACCGAGGAGAATTAAACATCTTTGCAGGTGGATCAGGCGCAGGTAAAAGTTTGTTCTTACAGAATCTTGCGGTCAACTGGGCACAGGCTGGTCTGAACGTTTGTTACATATCTTTTGAATTAAGTGAACAACTAACTGCTATGAGGTTAGATGCAATGATGACTAACATTCCAACCAAGAAAGTATTTCCAGAAATAGACAATGTTGAAATGAAAGTAAAAATGTTAAAAAAGAAATCAGGTAACTTGCAGATCAAATACTTGCCAAGTGGTAGCAACGTGCTAGACGTGAGAACATATCTAAAAGAGTTAGAACTTAAGAACAAGAAAAAAATAGATTGCATACTAATTGACTACTTGGATCTAATGATGCCGAAAAGTAAAAGGATATCACCGGCAGACTTGTTTATTAAAGACAAATATGTTTCGGAAGAATTGAGAAACTTGGTTGTTGAGAAACAATGTGTGTTAGCAACAGCATCACAGTTGAACAGAGCAAGTGTTGAAGAAATCGAGTTTGACCACTCTCACATATCAGGCGGACTATCTAAGATACAGACAGCAGACAACGTGATAGGTATATTCACTTCGAGAGCCATGAAAGAACGTGGCAGATATCAAATACAATTTATGAAGACTAGAAGTTCAAGCGGTGTAGGGCAGAAAGTTGATTTAGAATTTGATGTAGATAGTTTAAGAATAAGAGACCTAAATGAGGAAGAAGCACAGAGTTATAATCAGCAAAGCAAAAATAAAATATACGATTCGTTAAAGCAAACATCTAAGGTAACAGGAGACAGACCAAAAAATGAAGTGCCGGATCCTACCAAAGGAGACACAATTGGTAAGGTCAAAGCAACAGTCGAAGGTGGTAAACTGAGACAACTTCTAAACGAACTGCATTCAGACGAGGAACAATAATATGACATATCCACTAGCATATTCTACATGGGGCAAAGAAGAAGTAGAAGCAATTAAACGTGTAGTTGATACAGACATGTACACTATGGGCAAACACGTAAAACAGTTTGAACAGGAGTTTGCGGAAATGTTTAGTTCACCTCACGCTATAATGGTTAACTCAGGATCAAGTGCTAACCTTTTAATGTTGAGTTTACTAAGATACAAATACAAACTATCAGGAGATATTATTGTACCTGTAGTAGGTTGGGCAACAACTTTTTTTCCTATTTCACAAAACGGATTTAAATTAAATTTTGTTGACGTTGATCCAAATACATGGAACATAGATGTTAACAAAATAGAAGCGGCGATCACACCAAACACGTGTGCTATTATGCCAGTAAACTTGTTAGGCAACAGTTGTGATTATAGTAAAATAACAGAACTATGCAACAAGCATAACTTATTGTTAATAGAAGACAACTGTGAAAGTATGGGTGCAAAGTATGATGGGTCATACATAGGAACAGTAGGATTAGCAGGATCGTTTTCATTTTTCTTTTCACATCACATACAAACAATGGAAGGCGGCATGGTGTTATGCAAGAACCAAGATGACGCAGACTATATGAGAAGTATGAGAGCACATGGTTGGGTTAGAGAACTACCAGACGATTCTCCATTATATAAAAAGACAGGAAACACATTTAACGATAATTTTATTTTCGCTACACCTGGATACAACATCAGACCATTAGAGATGAGCGGTGCAATAGGAACAGAACAACTTAAAAAATGGCCGACAATAATGAAAACAAGATTAGAAAATGCACAACGTTTTGTAGAACTATTTGGCAACAAGTCTTGGTGTAGGATACAAAAGATAATTGGCGACAGCAGTTGGTTTACGTTTGGCATGGTGCTAGATGGTGAACTTAAAGGACGTAGGTCAGAAATAATAAAAGCATTAGATGAAGCAGGAATACAAAACAGGCCACTTGCATCTAGAAACTTTCTAAAACAACCAGTAATGAGAGACTTAGACTTTATAGACAACAACAACTACACAGCCGCTAACGATATACATGACAACGGATTCTTTGTAGGCAACGGCAGTGTGCCTATAACAAACGAAATCAATAAACTGTACGAAGTAATATCAGGATTTGTAAAATGAAATCATTAACTATTGTAACAACATGGGGAACAAAATATTGGCCTAATCCTGTACAACCAGGTTTACAAAGCACTATAAAAAATTGGCCTGAACACGCAAAGGTGTTGGCATATCCAGATGACATGTCGCAACAACTTGACTTGCCTCGCACACAGTATTTTGATTTGTGCAAAGAACAACCTGTACTAAAAGAGTTTATAGAAAGAAACAAAGACAATCCAAGATTAACTAAATGGCAACCACAACAATACAAATTTGAATATGATGCAATTAGATTTAGTTACAAAGTATTTGCCTGCATAGACGCATACCAAAAAACAAAGCCAGATATGTTATGGTTCTTAGACGCAGACATAGTTACATTTGAAAAGATTCCTATGACATGGCTTGAACACATTATACCAGACAGTGCATTTACTTCTTACCTAGGTAGACCTAAAAAAGGATTCTCTGAAACAGGATACTACGCTTTTAATACTGCACACAAATATGCAGACGAGTTTTTTAAAAGATGGGAACAATACTATGCTGAAGATTTATTCTTTAACATACAAAAAGGATTCTTAAATCACTTTCCAATAACAGGTTACACAGACTCGTTTACGTTTGATGCAGTACGACTTGAAATGGAGCAGGCTGGTAAAATAAAGAACGAGGATCTAAACGACGGTAGATGGGCAGGTGAACGTAAGGCTAGACACCCATTTATTAATTCAGAACTTGGCCAATACATGGATCACATGAAAGGTTACGATAGGAAAGCACAAATGAGTTCAAAGAAAAGAGACCTTACTACAAAGCAAAGCCACCCATATTGGAAGACACTAAAAGACTAGCCTTGTAAATACGGACATGAAGGTTCTTATTACAGGTTGCCAAGGGTTTATTGGTAAAAATTTAGCACAACATCTTAAAAAGCAAGGCCACTATGTGGTAGGAATAGACAAAAAACTAAATGTAGGCGATCCGGTATACGTGGACGAGTTTGTTGGCCACGACATGGAACAGAGAATATCTATAGAAAATGATTTTGATAGGGTATATCATCTTTCAGCAGATGTACCAAACTCCAAAGGTGTTGGAGGAAACCAACTAACAACAGGAAGAAGTAATCCTATTCAAACAATACAAGCAATGGACTTTGCGGCCAAAAACAAATCGCACTTCATATATGCGGTGTCTGCCATGATATACAACACAGAATATCAAGGACATAACGGACCAGACCTAAATGAGGATGAACACATATGGCCGGCTCAACCAGCAGGAAACATTTATGGTATGGAGAAATTGTACAATATGCAGTTGGCAATTGAATATGCTAAGGCACATAACATGAAGATTGCATTACCTATATTCCATGCGATGTACGGACCACACTGCGACATATTCCAAAATTCAAAAGTCGTTGCGGCTACGTGTCTAAAAATAGTAAAAGCAAACGACCCAGGCGAAATAGAAATATGGGGAGATGGCACACAGATAAGATCGTTTTGTTATATTGATGACCTAATGATAGGACTAGACAAGTTAATTGAAAACGACGTACAGGTACCTATCAACATGGGATCAGACGAAGCAATCACAATGACAGAACTTGCGGACATGTTAATAAAGATCTCAGGAAAACAAATCAAAAAGAATTACTTGCCATCTGGACCTGCTGGATGTATGAGACGTAATTCTGATAATACTAAATTACAAAAACTTACAGGGTGGAAACCAAACTATCCTCTAGAGCAAGGTCTAAAAAACACATACGAATTTGTTAAGTCTCGAGTATTATCCAAAGAGGCGTAAGCGTAAATTACCAAAAATAGCGTAAATTAGAAAATAACGCGAAGCGTTAAAAAGCGTAAGACGGCCTGTCCTTGACCTTGAACAAACCGCCTAACACAAAAATACAAATTAGAACTTGTATTTGAATCCAATCACGGTCTCAGTGTGATTTAGATTAACGTCGAAATCGTTGTTGACGTATAACGTTGCGTTCTCTCCAATGTCTTTATCGAAGTCTAATTCAAAACTGTTGAATGTAGCATCCATATTGCTGTCGACATCGTAGTTAACGCCAGAAGTTGCGCCAATACCTGTGTCCCATAGTTTCACATGTGAATCTAGGTACATGGCATTAGTTTGTGCTTCCACTTTTCTTTCAGCGCCTACAGTGAAATCCACTTCAGCCGCTTCAACCGGAGCCGGTTTTAATACCGACCATAAGGCCCAGATAGCGACAATTATAGCCACACCTAGGACCGCTTTTTTCTTAGTCATTTGCATAGTTTTTCCTTCCTTTGCTGTATGATTAATGTGCGATCATTAGGCCTAATGACCGCTCTGGATTGTACGCATATTTATCTAAAAATGCAACCTAAATGTGTAAGATTTGGTAAAGTTTTTACACCCTGTGACTGCACTGTAAATACTGCATCATGGGAATACATTACGATTACAAGAGCACCAGGGGTGCCAAGAAGATGCAGAAGCAACAGGAACGTGAGGAGCGTAGGCGCAGGAAAAAGAAACAGAGTGCCAAGAGCAATCCCAACACAATACCCGAAGACGTTGTGATTACTATGGACATGATCACCGATCCCAACAGATGATCAACGAACGACTATTCCAACACTACGGCATCGACACTAACAAGGACCTCGGCATCACCAAGCACTGCCCGAGACCTTACGACACCATACTAATTGACAAGCAGGGTTCGTGCTACGCCTGTGAATGCCAGTCATGGTTGCCACAGAGCATAGGCAACCTGCAGGTGCGAACCATGGAAGAGATAATAGGTTCCGACATGCACAAACACCTACAGTCGGCAATCGAGGACGGCACGTATCGATACTGCAACAACAATCAATGCAGTTGGCTGATAGGCCAGGACCTGCGGTACTTCAAGCCATCAAAGCCGCGGCACAGGATATCACACATAAGGTTGGCTATAGATGACAGTTGCAACCTCAGATGTCCTAGTTGTAGGAAAAGTATGATATTTCACAAAGAAGGTTCAGCATATAATTTAGGCATACGACTTGCGGACAAGATAAATGATTGGTTACACAATTACGAACATCCTATACAGGTGCACATAGGATCAGATGGTGATCCATTTGCATCGCACGTGTACAGGCACTTCATGGAACAGACGCCCGAACGTGACAACATAAAATATTCAATACTGACCAACGCACTGATGTTTAAGGAGTTCCACACACGTGTTCCTAACGTGATAAGGAACCTAAACGAACTAGGAGTGAGCATAGACGGTGCCAGCAAAGAGACCTACGAGAAACTGAGGTTGGGAGGCAAGTGGGACAAGATCAACGAGAACCTCGAGAGCATCGCGGAGTCCAAACAGAAACACGGATTCCAATTCATACTGCACTTTGTTGTGCAGAAGGACAACTTTCACGAGATGGAACGCATAATAGACCTAGGCGAACAGTATGGAGCGGATCGTGTGTGGCTGAACAAGATAGAGGACTGGGGCACCAGCGATGACTTCAAGTCCCAGGACATATGGCAGACCTCTGAATACAAGACACACATAAGCAAAGTCATAGAACGCATACAAGCACGTGGCGAGGACGATCGGTTTATTGAATGTCCTACTTTAGTAGGTGAAGAGGTTCGTTATAAAAACAAAAACTAAACTGCAATCTCGGGAACTTGGCCGCCTTGCCGATCTCCACAGTGTGCAGTATGTCTGACCTGAGCACGATGGGTGTGACGCACTCTACCCTGTCTATCTCGTTTTCGTTATCGTCAAACCAAACATTGTAGGTGTCCTTTGTGTTGAGGATTGGGAAATTGATCTTTGCGATCACTGGGGGCTCATCCTTGTGTATTGATAGACCAATCTCATCATTGTAGATAGTGAAACTCATGTCACGCACTTTTAGTGACATAGAATCAAACCACGCCTTGCAAGGATTATTAGGTATGGAGAAGTAGGCCTTTATCTCATCTCTGGTCAGGTGATTCCAGAACTTTGTTGGTTTCTTGTTGGCTGTTATGCCTACATAGTACCCGTAAAGGCTGTCGGCGATCTTCTGTTGTCGGGGACAATCCAAGATGTGATATGACTTCATTATGGCTATTTAAATACCATTGTTATGAAAATTGCAATTACTGGACAACCAATGGACAAAAGCCAAGTACCGCCATTATCAAACGACAAGTCCTTACTAGAATTAAGAGTCAAATTTTTTAAAAATACAGAAAACAAAACGATGAAATATATTGCATCTTCATATGAGGACTTTATTTCTGCTTTTGAAACATCAATAAAAGAAAACAAATCATTCAAAATATCAGGTTTGGAAAACTTCAAACAAAGAGACGTTATAATTGGTTGTAATCATTTCATTGATGAATTAATAATGACACATGGATTGGATAATATTCAACAACTTGGTGGATACAATTATTATAAAAGACTGGATCCTGCGATTAAGAATACAACACTTGATACCCTAGAACAAGGCAAACCTTTGATACTAGAATTCCCATTTCCAAAGTTTGGTGGTGCACACCCTGATTACAATGAGATAATAAAAAAATGTAATGATCTTAAAATTGATGTGTATTTGGATTGTGCTTGGTTACCTGTGTCATGGGACATCAACCTGGACCTAAATGAACCATGTATAAAAGGAATGGCCACTAGCCTAAGCAAGTGTTTTGGTTTGCACTGGAGCAGAATAGGTGTTCGTTGGCTCAAGGAAGAAAGAACAGATTCAATTTCGTTACAGAACCAGCACAATATGATATCCTTCGCAAATGTTATGATAGGCAAATACTATCTAGATAGGTTGCCAATTGATCACTTGATAAACAAATACAAAGAAAAATATTTTTCTATCTGCAAAGAATTAGAGCACAAGGCGGGAAATGTTTTACTAATATCACACGCACACGACCATAGTGAAATATATGGTACCGCGAACCACTTATTAAACAATGAAAAAAATTAAACTAACATGATACTGCAAGACTGGAACAAGTTGCTCAACACAGAGTGTGTGGTGATAAAGATTGGCCATGAGGTAATATATCCTATATTCAAAAACGCCAGCACCAATCTACTCAAGGTTCATCATGAGACTTTTGTCAACGAACAGATACAACAGTTTGACTCACTGACAGTCTTCTTTAGAGATCCGGTTGAAAGATTTACTAGTGCAGTCAACAAGTACTGCCAGATTAACAAACTGGACGTGGAGGACACAATGGAGAAAATACGTGGAGGACAACTAGTCGACAGGCACTTCGTGCCACAGTGGGTCTGGCTGTTACACCTATATAAGTATTACAAAAAACAGATAAGGCTTAAACCAATGTCCGCAGTGAGTGAGGTTTGCAGTATAACAAACAAAAAAAGAAAAAGCATTCCTGTTATTGCTCCTAAAAAATTTATCGAGGCAGATCAAAAGATAATGAAACACGTAGACACAGTAGTGGACCTAGAGTTCCTAGTAAAGGAGTACAAAGTTGTTTTGTCCTAGGATAGATCATTTTATAAGATTAAACAGAGACGGCACTGTGGGCAAGTGTGGGCACATGATCAATGCCAAAGGGTTTGACAGTTACGACGAACTTGAAAACAGTGACTGGATGTCAAACATACGTGAAACAATGGACAGGGGTCAATGGCCAATGGAATGTTTCAGATGTCAAAGATCAGAAAAAACCAAAGGGGAGAGCATACGTACAAACAGTATCAACAGACACAAGATGTTACATCCAATCATGAAGGACTACCTAATAGTTGGGGGTGTGTTAGATAACGTTTGTAACAGCGCCTGCCAGACATGTAACTCAAACCTGAGCACCAAGATAGGAAGTCTCGAATCAAAAAACTACCCACGTGTAAACAACTTCGATGTGTTTAAGAAACTACCACACGAGAGGATGATAGAGTTTGACGTTAACGGTGGAGAGCCAACTGCCAGCAAGAACTACAAGACGATATTAAAGGCACTACCACAGAATGTGAAAATAGTTAGGATGAACACGAACGGTTCAAGGATGATTCCTGAGTTGGAAGCCGTGCTTAAAAGAAACATAATGGTGATTGTGACGTTGAGTCTCGACGGTATAGGTGATGTACATGACTATGTGCGTTGGCCTATTAAGTGGAAAAACTACGAGAAGACAGTGACGGCATATCAGAAACTGCAGAAGAAATACAAATTATTGCAACTAGATTTCTGGACAACAGTAAGTTGCCTAAACATTAACTGTCTACCAGACATTATAAACTTTGCAAAGGACAAGAACATTCCACATGACTGGGCGTTCCTTGAACAACCAAGTGTCCTTAATGTAAAATTCACAAATAAATTTACGTCAATTGCCAAAGACATTTCTCCAAATCAGATAGCAACAGATAAGGACAACAGCATAGAGTTAGAGGCATTTATCCAAAGACAAGATAGGCTACGTAATATATCAGTGAATGATTATCTCAACTTCAGACCGAAGTAATCTACAAAGAGTTTTGCAAATCTTTTATGGTGTTCAACTCCGTAGTGTTCACCGTCTGCCGCTAAATTTGGTTCTTTAAATTGTTGACGCTGTTCAAATTTATCCCAGTATGGCCAACAGTTCTTGATAGTGTAGTCTTCTAACACATTCAGTCCTTTTATGTGTTCATGGTATGAATCTTGAGCAAAGCAATGGAATGTTTGACATCTGTTCTTCTCTGCGTACTTCTCAACAAAAAACACATTCTTAAGAAAATTGTTTTTATCAGTGTGTTCATTCTCATGTTTAAGTTCCTCGTCATAACTCATCTGACTTTGGGCATACGTATGCAACTTCTCCCTTCGACTCCAGAAAGGCCAACACACAATTATTATCTTAGGATCTATCAATTTTTCACAACCATACAATATCCGCACCACCTTGTCTGCACTAGCACCAGGTTGTCCGAGATTCCAATATCTTAGTCTTTCAGTGTTGTGTTGCGACAGGAAGTGTACCCAGTGTTCGTTGTCCGCATTGCCTTGTCCGAAAGTGTGGCTACAACCTAACACAACAACGTTCTTCTTACCATCCGGCATAGGATCCCATTCTGGACATCTATAACCATGCGAGTTAACTTTGTAATCTTTTAATGGTGATTTATTCAACGCTACACTCACTGGTAAGCCTTTATCTGTATAGTAGCCAAATTGCATATCAATACTTAACTGCCTTGATAAAATACCATAACATGTTTGATTCCGAATACGCAAGAGAGACCTACTTTCATAGACACGAATACTTTGAGGGAATACTAAACAAGAAGTCAGGTAAACTATACCCAAACAAGATCACTGCAATGCTCGAATGCGAACACGTCAACGACTTAGAAGTGTATACGGAATTCAAGTACACCAAACCAATTTCTGACAAGAGCCTCACAGAACTATACTGTGAGAGATTGAAGTCGCTCAGAGAGAAATATGACTACCTCGAACTGAGTTGGGGCGGTGGTCATGACAGTACAATGATCCTCGAAGTGTCCAAGCAGACAAACTGTCCACTGGACGTAATATCTATGCAGTGCATGGGTGATCCAAAGGACCCTTCTGGTTTCAATTCAGAGATAACAAAAAACATGCACCACGTGGACGAATATGTAAAGAGGTTCCCACAGACAAAAGTATATTATCTCGACCTTGATAAAAGTTATAAAGGCACTGTCGAACACTACAATGACATCAAGAAATGGTGTTACCTAGGTGCACAGGCTATGCTGGACGACTTCTGCAAAATTCCAAATGATCTGTTTATACCAGAACGCCAAAACAAAAATGGAGCAATCATAACAGGCAACGGTTGGAAGAATGTTATCTACAACAAAGAACTGGATATCTGGTCTTTGTATCTATACGACTTTGACATCAACCATCCGGGTGCTATAAGTTTCCACATTCCTACTCTCAGATTTTATGAGACTGAAGAAATTAGTATGAAGATAGGAGTCGCGACCAGGGATTGGTATTACGATCACAACGATATTGAAAGAGACCAAAGCAACATGATCGCTGACAGAGATAGATTGTGGGCGACAAGCAACGAGTGGATGCATGACAACATAATGTATGTGCCACTGCGTGGAAAGATATGGCACGACGATGATAAAGTTGTGGCAGGAAATGGAAGGTGGCAGGACGGGGCCAGATTTAAATTTTTCACAGCAGATCCAAATGCAAGAACAAAGTACAAGGAATACTTTAATTTTTTGGATTTTCTGAACATCGCTATCCATCCTAGTTGCTTTACCATAGAAGGAAAACCACTTCATGAAAGCGAACTCAAGCCAACCAAAGCATTCACAATTGACTTTTAGTCAACATCGTTTTATAATTTAACGTGGAACTAATTTTATTAAACTTGTCGGTAATGCTATCTGGAATATTCCTAGGACTGATTGCAGGAGTGTTGCCCGGAATTGGTAATGTTGTTACGCTGATACTAGTGTATCCTTTCATAACAGAATTTGACCTGTTTCAGATAATATTGTTCTACATGTGCCTAGCAGGTGCGTCTCAATACACAGGCAGTGTTGTGGCCACAACTTTGGCAGTGCCAGGTGAGACTTCTAGTCTACCGGCTGTTACTGAAGGCCACAGGATGTTCTTGTCTGGGCGAGGCAACTATGCAATAAGCAATAGTGCAATGGGAAGTTTCCTAGGAGCCGGTATAGCCTCACTGATAATGATGATATTTCTTCCTGTGGGAGTATATGCCATTTCCAAATTTTATAATACTCATGTGCAGTCTGTAATCCTTATAGGTGTTGCAATATTTTTAGTGGTCACTTATGCAGGACAAAAATGGTATCATAACCTGATGCTGTTTGCTATAGGATGGTTCCTAAGTTCGATAGGTTATTCCAAAGAACTAATGCAGTACAACTGGGACTTCCTAATAAACTATCAACAATTTCCTTACCTACATTTTGGATTGCCTTTGTATCCTGTAGTCGTTGCTTTGTTTGTGCTTCCGATATTCCTTAAGGAGTGGAATTCTCCTCGGCCGGATGCCAGTGCTTTGGACAAACTTTGGGACAATAAGTTTGTGCAACATGCAAAAGAGTTTGTCAAAAATATTGGAGCAAGTATAAGAGGTACAGTGATAGGAAGCCTTTGCGGACTGGTGCCACACATGACTTCTACACTTGCCAGTAACGTTGCCTACATACGTGAAAGAAATCGGGGTAAGAAGAACGGAACCTATGATGAAAATGGTGATATCAAAAGTCTTGTCAGTGCAGAGACGGCCAACAACGCGGCAGGACTGACACAACTTACTCCTCTGTTGTTGATTGGTATTCCTATCACAACGAGCGAAGCCATTGTGTTAAACATCATTGAAAATAACATGCAGATAGTAAATTGGGAAACAACTGTGTCCTCTGGTATGTTTGGCACACTAGTAATCTATTTTGTTGTGATGAATGCACTATGTTTACTAGCGGCATGGCCGTTCGCCAAGCATCTGCATATATTGTTTAGGGTCAACCAGAAAACCCTTTACACATTGACCTTCTTGCTTTTAATGTGTCTTGTCTTTTACATGGGCACCATTGTCAGCCAACAGATGTATTATGTGCTGGTGACTCTGGCTCTGCTACCGATAGGATATCTATTGCGGAGATGGGATACACTTATCTTGGTGTTTGCTTTTGTTTTACAAGGACAAATACAAGGTGCTGTAATAAGATTACTGCACATCTATAGCGATTGGATACCATACGTGTCAAATTTTGGACGTTGGTAATTTGTTTTCATAAGTACAGATGTAACGCCGAATATCATTCGACGTCGGGTTTATTGACGCTTGAGAGATTACAATCTCTCTTTACTCAACCGAGAACGCCTTCCCGTATGCCAAATGGCTAACCTTTCATAGACACACGATTGCAGGATAAAGAAGTAACTCCTATTTTATTTTTTTCTATGTGGTCGTGTGTTGACAAAACTTATATAAAAATGTAAAATAAGAGGAGTTAACTAAAAGGAAAAAAAATGAAGAAAATAATAATATCAATTTTTGTATTGCTAATGACATTTGGTTTAGCGAATGCAAAGACAATCGATTACCTGGTGACAGGTACCCCGGGTGGAACAGCGTATGACAACGCTGAATTGTTCATTCCAATTCTTGAGAAAGAAACAGGTTACAAGTTCAGAAAAGTAATAGTGGACAGTACTGTTGGAGCAACAATCTACCTTAAGAAAAGTAAAAACCCAAGCGTATGGGTTCAAGTCACACTAGACCACGAGTCTGTGGGAAATGAATTAAAGGCCACTCCTGAATCATGGATAGGTACAGGATGGGGCAGAGCAATGGCTTTCTGTTCTAATGAAGCGTTAGACGAAGCAGTTGCTAGGCTGAAAGCCGGTAAAAGACTTACGTTTGCAGTGTCAAACTCATACGGTCAGCACTTGATTGATCCGTTGGTTGATGTTACAGGCACACCTATGAAGTTTGTACCATATGGTTCATCGGGCAAAAGCCTTAAAGGTTTTGTTGCAGGTGACACAGATATGTTATTCACAAACATGCCAAAAGCAGTTAGTGGCGTTACCAAAAACGGCATTAGTTGTTGGGCAAACACAGGACCAACAAAAATACTTGATATGGAACCAATGGCAGATCTGTTTCCTGAATACAAATACAACGACATTCAAACGTTTACGTATTTGGATTCTGCTAACATGAGTGAGTCAGACGTCGCGAAATTAAGAGCGGCATGGCAAAACTTGTTAAAGGCTGAAGCAGTTGCAAACCACATCAAGAACAAAAAACTATTCCATCCATCTGTGTACGGTGACTTATCACCTACAGAGTGGGCCGCAACATTAGATAAAGCGGGTAAGAACTGGGTAGGACAATAAACTCATTTGTAGTGGCCTTCGTGGCCACTACATACTTCCTTTAGAAAGACTCATCTGTTGTTGGATTCTCATGTTGATGTATATCTCCATAAATCCCATCCTTGTTTTTCTTCCCCATAGGTTAGGATAACGTAGTTTACCTACCATCAAATATTTCTCATCTCCATAACAATCAAGCACATCTGTTTTTTTGCGATGCACAAATTTCAATGCTTTGTTCTCGTCAAGGTACTGGAACAGGGGTGATTCTTTTTTGAGTAGATGCTTTGCTACGAACGGTGGTATCTGCTCGTTTTTCTCTTTTAATTTTACTGAATAAAACCTTTTCACAAAAGTAATTATTTTGATTTTGTGGAAATGGCGTGCCCGGCAGGATTCGAACCTGCGACCCCAAGTTTAGGAAACTCGTATTCTATCCAACTGAACTACGGGCACGTGTTGGTAGTCCCTAGGAGAATTGAACTCCTGTTTACGGTATGAAAAACCGTTGTCCTAACCACTAGACGAAGGGACCAACTGGTGGAGGATAGGAGAGTCGAACTCCTGACTCATCCATGCCATGGATGCGTGATCCCACTTCACCAATCCCCCAAATTGACCAATCACATGCAAGGCCAATGACTTTTTTGGTGTATATGGTAATTCTGGCATAGTTGGTTCAAGTGGTGCCGCTTCACGGATTCGAACCGCGGACCTACTGATTACAAATCAGTTGCTCTACCGGCTGAGCTAAAGCGGCACTACAAGTAACATACTACACTATAAACCGCTCGTAGTCTACCTGTTAAACGCACACAGAAGCACGTACACGCATGGTAAAGGTCTGGATGGAGTAAGTGTATATCTGTGCCTATTACCATTATGTACTATGTTATAAATGCAGGACAGGTATGTTGACAATGCATAAATAATTTTTTATACTAAGGCTAGGAGACACACAAATGAGAGATACAAAATCATTACTTGCTTATGCCAGAACAATGCAGAAGAAGGCAAAGGAAGCCGTGTTGAACAAAGTGCTACGTAAAGAAGTAGAAGTGGGTGCCAACGGAACACAACGGTATGTGATCAAAACCGGTGCAAACGCTGGTAAGGTAGCAGACAAAGACAATTTTCAGTAAACATAATCAACCACAACCGGTGAGTAAATAATTGAGATGGAATTCTTCAATAGTAAAAAATTTATTGCAATCTTAGTAGTGCTCTTGTTTTTTGCAGGCCTGTCAGGCTGTGCAAAGAAACCCTTGGTAGAGCAGGGACCAAAGCAACCATCTACATTGGATTCAGTAGCAAAGATGAAGAGCATAGGAGCGATAATAGGATGTATATTCGCGCCGGGTAGTCCGGAATGCCAGAAGTTACTTAAAGAGAACGCAGACAGGAAGCCTCACCAATCCCAAGAAGAATATAACGAAGAGATAAACAAAGAATTTGACGAGCTGGAAAAAGATCTAGACTAAACTTCTAATCTATCGTCAGTAAAATCTAAACCTTCTAACTCCTTAGGTTTACCTTTTGGGTATGTAGGTTCTATACGAAACTCTTCATTTGTTTCGTCATTTTTGCAACCTGCTACAAGCCAGTCCCATTTGAAGTTACCGTCGTTCACAAACTCCCAAAGTACGTCATAGGTTCCTCTATCAGGATCCTTTAGAGTTAGTTCTTTTTTGCACTCTTCCATTGTATCGAATGTTCTTTGCATTTGAAACGTCTGCTGAGTAGATATTGGATCCTGGCCTATCAGGTAGGCCAAGATTAATATTTTGTACATCTTACTTGCTGTTATCCTTTTTAGGGAGTAACTTACACGCTTCGGTTGATGGCTTGTTTGATAGGTTTTTGTCCGAGATCCACACCCATGAATAACTGATGCCGTCTCCTTCTACCAAACACCTTTTACCAATCAACAGTTCCGGATTGCTAGGAATAGCACATCCAGTGACCGCTAATAAGAACAAAATTGATAGTGTTTTTTTCATATATGTTATGTAGTATAAACATCTAATGCCTGCTTGTAAACCTGATAAATACGATTACCAAAGTAAAGGAGTTAATATGTTTTTAACAATTGGATTAGTAATAGGTTTTGTTGCTGGTTGGTACGTCAATGAGAAATTTGAGGACGTAGCAGAGGCGAGCAAAAAACTTAAATTTTGGAAGAAATAATTATGTTTAAACTACCAAAAATAAAAATGCCCAAGGTGAAAATGCCTGACGTTATTGGTAAAGCCAAGGACCTAAGTAAAAAAGTAGGATCCAGCGTCAAGGCAAGTGCCAAGGGAGCCAAAGACGGCGTGAAAAAGTTGAACCCATTTGGGAAGTAATCAGATGCAGGAGGGTGACATATGTGGACGTGGATTAAGAGACTGTTCAAGTCCTATAGACGTAAGACCCTCGAGTCATATGATGTGCCTCCTACTGTTTACAAAATAGGCAACAAGCGTTACGTCAAAAAGAAAAGAATTTCCAAAGGACCTGTGCCTCGGACTAGGTACGACAAATCAACATGATCGAAGCACTATTATTAGTTGTGATGATGGCATATCCCGAACAAACAACGTGGGTGTGGCCTGAAGCGTACACGCATCCTGAGGAACGACAGGTGCTGACATCTGTTCCTGTGATACCCGTTGAGATTACTGATATCTCTTCCTACCAATAACTGTTATTGAATTACGTTCCACGTTCGAGTTGTTGAACGTGTGATGTGGAAAGAACCAAGGGAACTCATGGAAGTCTCCTACTTTCCAGTTTTGTAGTATAGTCTGCCCCGAACCGAATCCTTGTCCATACGCCCAGTTGTTTAGGAATATGACTCCTATACGTATCTCTCCACAGAGGATTGGATCAGTGTGGCTGTTGTGCAGGTTGCTCATCTGCCTGTGTACATCCACGTGGCTGAAGGTCATCTCGCCTGGGTACTGTTGAAAACGCGAGTAGCGTATCTTCTCCCAACCCATAGGCTCGAGGAAATCCCGGAGCGCCTTGTGTGTGTCTGCACTCAGTTCTGTGTCCTGCGTTTGCTTGATGATGTCTTCGTGTGTCCTGGCTAGGTCGTTGTCATGGTATATGTTCATCTCACGTATGAAGTTCTGTGTTGGTCGTGACGTTGGTAGTGTAGGTTGCAGTCCAAAGGTTGATGACATTCCTAGAACCTGTGGTATATCCCAGTCAACCAGTCGTTCCAGTTCTACACCGTGCTTCTCGAAACTGTCCCAGTGGTTGCCGTGATCCACAAAGCCTGATTTGTGTTTGTGTATGTTGTACAGTCTCCATGAGGTCTGCTGGCTCTCGCCATATGGCTTGATGTTCTTGCGTAGCAGTTGTCGATCTATTTCAGTTTCGTACATAATTTAACATACTTATTTTGCGGTCTGGTGGTGTGTGAAAAATATTTTTTTGTAAATTTTGTTAAGATCTACTTTGAGTGAGGTGGTAGTTTCTTTTCAACCCACCATATATGTTTTTGTGTAATAGGGTCAAACTTACGTAATCGCAATTTATTATTCTTCTTCTCACCTTTAGTAGGCTTCATTGCATAGTAATAGAACCCGTGATCCTTCATTTTAGAATCCTCTGGAACTAGTCTAACTTTTGCGTATGGTTTCTTTGTTTTTGGTTTGTCTTTTGCCATTAAAACTGTTCTTCCTCTGTTGATCCTTCTAAAGCACTTAACGTACTACTACCTGTAACTAGTTTTGATACTTCGTCAAAGTATCCAGCACCAACTTCTCTTTGGTGTTTAACTGCTGTAAACCCTTGTGCCTGTGCCGCAAACTCTTTTTGTTGTAGTTCAACAAATGCAGTCATGCCTGTTTCATTATATTTTTTAGACAAATCAAACATGCTATAGTTTAGTGAGTGGAATCCTGCAAGTGTAATGAATTGAAACTTGCAACCAATCTCACCTAATTCGTCTTTGAAACTTCTTATTTGCGTATCAGTTAGTTTGGCTTTCCAATTAAATGACGGAGAACAGTTGTAAGCAAACATCTTGTTTGGAAATTGTTTACGTACTTCTGTACAAAATTCTTTAGCCTCTCCAATGTCTGGGTTACTTGTTTCCATCCATATTAAGTCGCTATATGGAGCATATGCAAGTCCACGAGCAACTGCTTGTTCCATTCCTGCTTTTGTTCTATAAAATCCTTCAGCAGTTCTTTCACCTGTTATAAACTTTTGATCTACTTCGTCGTGATTGCTTGTAATTAAATTACCTGCAAGTGAATCTGTTCTTGCAATTATTACTAATGGTACGTTCATTATGTCCGCGACAAGTCTAGCCGATATAAGTTTTGAAACCATTTCGCTAGTAGGTACTAAAACTTTTCCACCCATGTGTCCACATTTTTTTGCAGATGATAATTGATCTTCTAAATGAACTCCTGATGCACCTGCTTCAATCATATGTTTAAACAATTCGTGTGTGTTCAATACACCGCCAAATCCTGATTCAGCATCAGCAATAATAGGTAAGAAATAATCTATTGCTCCACTACCTTCCATTGTTTGAATTTGGTCTGCACGTATAAAGGTATTATTAATTTTTTTAATAACAGTAGGTACACTTTCAGTATTGTATAATGATTGATCTGGATACATCTCATC
>PVBE010840405.1_pt1 | contig 49943 bp, 42 predicted proteins | sample 1631181 | NCBI WGS metagenome assembly PVBE01 (sample SAMN08397723, study PRJNA350692) | Marine metagenome, whole genome shotgun sequencing project. | isolation source: water | place: Pacific Ocean | collected 2012-04
CACATGCTCGGCCCCCTACAGTCTGATTGCCTAAAATGTCATAATGGCAAGGATCGGCATGCTGCGTATAAACAACCACTGGCTTACCCATTACAAAAGCATTAAATAAGGCGGTCGTAAAGATATACGCTAATGCGAACTGTGCATGGTATGAGATAATCGATGGATGGGCATAACTGATTTCGTAATTTCCGTAATCGACTTTTCGAACTAAATTATAAAAATCATCCATTTTGGTAATAAAAGCCGGCTTAAAAACCGTTCGAATCTGTTGATTATACTTTTTTAATACATAGAGAGATTCCTCAAGGGGTTGATACAAGTATTTGGTTGTATCATGAAGCCCTGAAAGAAAATAGACAAAGTAGGGCCGTTCCCTCTGTCGCTGTAAGCTTGCCACTTCCTTATTAACAAAGGACGACCATGCCGGCAGGTGTTTCAAGTATCCAATTTTATGATATTTTTCTTTCTCCACTTCTATTCCATATATCTTTTTCAATAAAGGACGATTCAGCGAACTTATATAATAATCATATCGATTATTCTTGTTTCGTGTTTGCGTTGGAGATGGTGAGTTATTCGTATTTTTGCTTCGTCCAAAAGCAAATACTTTTTCAAGCAATTCATGATATTCTATGGTCCATTCCCACAGAAAAGCCTTGATCTCAACCGTATTTGATAGTCGCTTCATGATCGCCACAAATTGGGCGTTATATGGAAGAATATCCTTTTGGTTTATTATTATGTTTTTCCTAAAAGCCATAAGTGCAATAATTCGAAACCATTCAATACATTGTTTAATCTTGTTATTGCGCCTGACTATGAAGGATTGAAACTCAATGCTCTTAAGAGCTTTCCATATGTGATAATTCTTCCGGATCTTCGAATAGCATGCTTCATGTGAAAAAAATACCACAACGCTACCATCCGGATACCGTTTCTTTAATTCCATGAGAAGTGGTAATACCGAGTCAATACCGACCAACTTATTTTTGCAGGGGTAAATAAAATTCACTATCCGCTTTTTGGACATTGTTTCAATACTCTCATCTATGCTATTGCCTATGATAAAAGTCTTCTAAAATATATAGATAACGTTATAAATGGCTAATTACATTTTAAAAGATCCTGATTAGCCGAATCAAGGATCCAGGCTGGCCAAAATTGGTCAATCCCTTCTTCATGAAAAAGGTTTTGCATCGACAATGTATTATCTCTGTTTAATGCGGCGAAGTTTTGTATCCATTGTTTTGCTTTTTCATCGAGAACTACTTGATAGCTACTAGGTTTCTTACAATTGCCCAGCTTCAATGTGCAATTTTTTTGTCGAAGCCAGCCCGGTATATCGTACTGTAGATGAACGAATTCCGAACCGCGGAATCGCCTGTTTTCGACGATCTGCTTGACTCCACGGCAAGACAGGAATTTATGCATGCTGTTGATTACGGTTTCAGAATTTATTCCATGCAAATGGACGGATGTCGTTGTTAGTTTTTTGGCCTCTCTAAGCGCAGCCTCAAGATAGGAATCATAGTGGTGATAAAGCACTATCATCATGTACTTTTTCAATAAGTTCTCTCCATATTTTCCAGCGGTCAAGGCATTCCAATTGCCAGGCTGGGAATAAAAATTTATAAGGGCGTTGGAGGATGGAAACAGTTCGGCTTCGGTTTCCGCCATGAACGCTTTATATATTTCATGAATATCAGGATAGTCTGGCAACGACTGATGGAGATTCTGTACCCATTTAAATACATCAATTTTATACTCTCTCAAAAAACGTTTCAGTGGAATAAGTTCTGCAGAACTGAAAAAAACTTTAATGACAAAACTCAACCCCCTCAATTCCAGATACTCATCATAGGACATGGTATCGGATTCAACAACGACAGACTCCGTTTCAAATATCTTTTTACCGTTAATCTCACTGAACTGATTCGGGACGATTCGATACCGAATGCCGTGTGCAAAACGCTGTCTGCTTTCATCAGATGAAATCGGTGTCCCTTTGAGGCTCATGAGTGTATAAACGATTACATTCTGAATGTCAGAGTTGAGAACTCTTTGAAGGGTATTAATAAAAGATTGCTTTGTTTCTCCAGGTAGAGACAGAATTAATTCCGTACTCGATATTTTACCGGTTTTTTGTGAAACTTTTTTTTGGAATGCAATGAATTCATCAAAAGATATGTTTTTACGTTTAATTTCCTCTAACACATGTGAGGTTAGAGTCTGCAATGCAATTGACGGTGTAAATTCAAGCAATGACATCATCTTAAGCAAGCGTTCGGGATTCTTTCCTGAGTTGATGTTAATCAGGTATGGCCAACGGTATTGGTCCTGAACCGATTTGATGATACGAGCTATTTCGAAGTCCTGATCGAATAGGCTCATGTTGGTATTGGCGATGTATAGTGGCACATTTGGTTTGTCGGAAAACCGTTTCCCCAAATATTCCATATCGGCCTTGAATATTCGGGCAGACAGAAAAAGCATTTTGGAATAATATGAATTGCCGTTGTGACAAAATGTGCATGAAAATGGGCATCCACGATGGGTTTGAATAAAAGGATGGAAGCCATCGTCCAAAAACTGATCGCAGTAGCCATCCGCATAAATAGGGCCGATAACATCCAATGACGTTAGGCGAGGAGGCGGTTCCTTCGATTCGACCACCTCCCCTGAATCCGGATCGAGCGCATATGCACCTGCAACAGGATGTTTATGAAGCGAATCGTTAGCGTGGTATTCATTGTGCATCCGTTCTACGATTTTTTTAAATGGAATTTCGCCTTCGTATGATGCGCAAATATCGATATAGGGGTGATCTATCAAATATTCTTCTTTTTTCTCTTTGGACAATTCCAAGTTCGGACCACCTGCAACGACAACGCAATTCGAATTTAATTTCTTAATGATTCGAGCGATATAGTGGTTTAGTTCGCTGTTCCATACATATTGTGCCAACCCGAGCAGATCCGGATTCCAAGTTTTGAGTTCTTTCAATACTTTATTTACATCTTTGAAGATTCTAATGTCTAGATCGGCATCGACCTTTTTTTCAAGGTATCGGGCGATATATACAAGACCGAGGGGCATGGTGTTTGTGTGAACCCCACGGGTCATATGATTTAGATCTATACACGCAATCTTCATGATTCTGATTTCGGTATGCCCATCAATACGTTCTATACTCCGATTAAAAAGAATATTTCTTTTTTAGCCGCTTTTCATCCTGAAGTATAAAATAATATCTCTAGATAGAACATTAATGATATGGACTTTAGTAAAAATGTGGTCGATTAGTTGTAAAATGACAGGTTTCTTCAATGGAAACCCCACCCATCTCCAGTTTCGTCTTATGAGCAGCCTGTAGATGATAGCGACAAAGGTGTGAACACGCACATTTTTAATGATGCTATAATCCGTTTTTGTCAATTCCTCATCAATGTAATTCTCATCAATTATCTTAGCGCTAAGCGCCCTGTCATATAAGGGGGTCCCAGGAAAATAAACAAGATTAAAATGATTGAATTTGACCAGTTCAACAGGGAGTCTCATTTTGTCGATTCTTTTTCCTAGTTTTATAAAGAAAGTAATATTTTCCGAAAGGTCTTCCATACTCTCAACCAGTAGCATTTCAATTTTATCAAAATAATCGGTGTCATTGAATTTTCTGTTAAAAACATATTTATTTGTATTCAAATTTGCACTTTGAAGTCCAATACGAATATGATCTACTGGAATGTTAGATTTTGTAAGGAGATCAATTTTCTTTTTTGAAATCGAGGTTATCGTACTTGAAAACTCCCAGATGAGTAAGCTGATCTTTTTCCCATATTCTGAAATAAGAGATGCGAATTCATCTTCATTGAGAACGGTCAAATCATCATCTAGAAAATATATTTTATCTAATTCTGGAATGATTTCCTTTGCATATTCAAGTTCTGAAATCACGCGGTCAACAGAAGTTTTTCGCGTAATTCTTCCTAACCCCCGATAAACTCTGTTGAGTGTGCTATTGCAGCAGTAGGAGCAATTAAATGGACACCCTCTGCTCATCATTAAACGATATCCCTTTCGATAACACTGATAGAATAATATCGAAGGATTCTCGGACAATGCCTCAATTTTATTCTCGGAAAGATAGTACGTATTTTCAAAATCAATTTTTGGAACTGGAAGCTGGTTAACATCGACTAATCTTTCGGGACGGTTGTATACAAATGCACCACTCTTTTTCTTATATCCCAGTCCAGGAATCGTGTGTATATCTTTCGAGTCTAGCAACGCATCAAAGAATAGTTCGCCTTCTCCCACACAGATAAACTCAGAGAAATCTATGAATAGATCTGGACTTACGATGACAGGAACGCCGCCGATGACGATAAATGCATTTGTCGTTTCTTTCAGATATCGGTATGCTTGTTTAACCTTTTTTAGGCTATGAATCGATATAACGGATATGCCAATAATATCACAATGCTTGCATTTATCGGCAATATTCTTGAGTTGATAGGGGTTAAGCAGGCTAATTCTATTGTTCCGACTGGTGGTGTACGCATAAATCGTAAAAACATCGTGTCCCTTACTTCGCAAATAGTTTTCAATTGACCGCATACCAAATGCGAAATAACTTGCAGTAAATGTGATAAGGCCTATTTTCATAGTTTGACTTGCTTTAAGGTATCACTATTACAAACCGAATATGCTTTTTAACCAGGCCTTATCGAACCAGAGTCTATTACGATGGTCCTCAATAAGATCAACCACGAAACAGCGTTTTTTCAACTCCGCCTCAAATTCAGACCGACAAGAGGGGATTTTTGCTTTAAGCAGAATAACCGGTTTTGTTGTCAGGGACATCGCTTCATACAGAGCACCTGACCCGGCTCCTTCCAAGATAAAAACATCTGCCTGATCCAGAATCATTGAAAAAGGTGTCGTGGAATACTCAACCTGATTTCCGAAGTATCCGAAGTGATTAAAATCATGGCTGAATAAAGCAGACTTGGGTCGGTTCTTGAATATAATCCGCTTATTCAATGTCAATAAAAATTCGATGATTTTGAGTTGAAGATCAAATCCGAGGACATAATCACGCAATCCAAAGGGATGGTGATCGTAATGGTAATTATAATTAAGATACATGATGGTTATGACTTCATCAAGATCAATTCTCGGACCGATTCGATTCTCAGCATTGCTGATTTCCAATATCGATTCGGCCAAATCACTGACCACGGGAAAATCTATATTATTGATCATTGGATATCTTCGATATTCATCTGCTTCACGTTTATTCAGACAAACATAACGGTCACAGGTAGCGAATTCCACAAAGGATACTTGGGGCATGTCCATACCCAGCCAACCGTATCCGTGATCGAAGCCCGTGACGGTGCCGCCAGATTCACGGACGGATTCACCGATCAGACGAACGAAGTATTTAGCGGTACCGGTATACAATTTAACATTCGCAGGAAGATTTCTGCAATACTCATGTGCTCGAATAAAGTCCAATGCGATCCTCTCAAAATATTCAGCCACCTCCTTTTCGAATTTTGCCAGCAGGCGTTTCGGAATCATGCTTCCTGTAATGTCCTTAAACAGAGAATCGGCATATGAAGACAAGGCGGCTGAGAAGTCTTTAAATTCAGAAATTTCTCCCATCGCATGATCCGTCCTTATGTTCAATCTAAATATCATCTCGGGTCGAATCCAACAGGGAGGCTCCGAGCAATACAATTCTAAGTGTTTGAGTGTATACTGGTTTGGTATCATTAAAAAAGGACGTGATCCGTCTTTTTTTGTGAAATGCTTCCTTGTAATTCGATCTTTCAGAAGTTGCCCAACTTTTTTCCACCACGGTATATTCTCATAGGGGGTAAAATGGTTCTCAATATTGAGATCAAAAAAGTCAATATTATCCGTGCCTCGATACAAATCATATACTTTGCATGTATCCGGTAGTGTGATATCGACAGGACAGCGGTGATTCGTTAATACAAAGTCATATTCATCAAGACTTCTCATCGAGTGCGCCAGAACGAGTTTCATGAGAACATCAAACGTCGCCAGATACAACTGCTTGCTGGCAATTCTATAGTATACCTTAAGATTCTCTTTGAAATGATGATATTCTTCGAATAGAAAGAGACAGATTCCGGAGTTTATCGTCTCGCCCACATCCATCGAAACTGGATAAAAAAAATCATCCCGCCAACTGTCAATATCTTCAATAGAGTAGACGTTCAGTGGCACTTTTTTTGACATTGTAATCGCTTATAGAGAATTATGTTTTTTTAATGGAAAGCGTATAACTCAGATGCGATGGGGCTTATCAGTAGTCCGACCATACGGGTCGCCTCAAATGCCATTGATCGTCTCGTTTTTCCCAGAGATGCGGTGAACGATGTTCATCGCATAAGTCCATGAAATGGTTCGCATCGATATTGACATAGTCCAGAACTTCTTTAAAATACAAATCAGGGGATTCCCCATCGAAGCGTTTCACCAAAGCAACGCCTTCTTCTCTGGTGAGATGCTTGTTTCTTATTTCTTGTGAGGCATCATAGGAAGCTCTGCCGAGTCCGAACTTGATAAAGGTAGTAAAGTAATGGAGGTCATCGATTTTATCATCTATACTATTGTACTTACTATAGGTACCTTGTGTTCTGAAGGGTCTGGCCTTGAAACCACAATTTTCCACGGCGTAGTAATAGGCTTCCTGTGGCGTCCATTTGATGTAATACCCCAAATAATGTACTTGTATATCCGATTTCTCAAGTTCCGCATAATCGGCAGGCAAGTAGGCACTCAATTCGTTGAGTCTCAGGTGATGCGTTTCAAGCAATTCGGTAAGACTGACGCCGCCCAAATATATTTCCGATAGGTTATTCATGGTGTAATAGGATTTATCTCTCAAAGAAGTGGAGGTTTCCGCAATCGGGTTACCGTATTCCGCTTCAGGTTCCCCATAGAAAATAAGCGGGATATCATATTTCAGCGCGATTTTTGGGGCTAGATTCTTCTGCCCAATAATGAATGTCTGAAAGGGGTGCAGGAGATTTTCAATGGACAGTTTTGTTAACAACCGATGGGCTCGACCATTTTGCTTAAAGGTGATATTATCAAAACCGCCAATCTCAATCCAATCCAGGAAATTCTGATGACCGTAGTCCGTATAAAGGATCGGCGGCCATGTCACCGTCAAAGGATTCATGCCGTATTTATATTTGAGCAAGTGAGCTGCAAACCCGCTATCTTTACCACCGCTTCCCGGAACAATGCAATCATAGGCCCCATCCGTCCTTCGATATTCTTTGAGGAATTCAACCAGTTGGACCTCTCGTTCTTTCCAATCGATGTTTTCTTTTTTTTCAGCGTATCGGCAGGCATCACATATGCCATTGTCGTCGATATGTAGCGTGGGTGTTATACGGTCTTTCGTGTGTCTAAATTCAGGGTATGATGATGGCCGCTGGTTAGACATCACACATTTTTTGCAGAAAACAATATTCTCCGGTAAACCATAGTAAGTCATGTTTATTTCCATGATCCAATCTTTAGGCTTGCTGTATCAATTTTAAAAGGTTCCGGTAAATTCTAAGGCCTTGATTTCCGCTTCGCTCAGGATGGAATTGAAATCCGTAGACAGCGTCTTTGCGTATGCTCGAACAGAACTCTATACTGCCGTATGTCGAATTTGTAAGGATAACCTCGTGTTCTACCGGAATAATGATATATGAGTGAACAAAATACATATAGGAACCATTTTCAACACCATCCATCAGCATATGATCCCTGCGATGAAACCCTTCTCCTAACTCACCTGCGGTGGTTCCAGCCTCTTGCGGGTAATAAATTCGATTCCAGCACACTTGAGGGACCTTCAAAGATCCCTCGGGGCTTTTCGGATTCTGAAATCGAACGACTTGACCTTGAATCACATTTAGTCCCTCATGATGCCCGAATTCATCACTCTCTGAGAATAGCAGCTGTAGTCCTAAACAAATTCCGATCAATGGTTTGCCGGATGCGACAATATCATAAATGGGAGAGATTAGATCGCGTCTTTTAAGCGCACTCATGGCATCTCCGAAAGCGCCGACTCCGGGTAAAATTACGATATCAGTCTTTATAAGTTCCTTTCCGGATGAAGTAATAACAGAATCGATACCGACACATGAACAGGCATTCATAATGCTGAAGAGATTACCTAAGCCAAAATCCACAATACCGACCTTAAAACTATTCCGCTCCGGCATTAGAGAGTAACCTCATTGCGGCATTGAATTCCATTATTCCGCATGTAGTTTTTCGCTTCAAGAATACTGAAAGTCTTAATATTGGTACAACGCCTTCCGCTTTTCATAAACACAGTATTACCCTCTTCCTGAAACAATGTTTCATCATGAGATATCGCTCCGCTTCCAACGGCATGATAATGTAAAGACGATGCCAGGCTGACAGCATTTGCCTTTGCCGAATCGATTACATCAGATAGATGTTCGAGGCAACCGCATCCGCCACCGGCAATGACAGGAACTGAAACGCTTTCCGCGATTTGCTTGATAAGTTCAATATCATACCCCTTGCCGGTACCCTCCCGATCTATGGAGGTAATAAGTAGTTCGCCAGCTCCAAGCTCGGCAGCGTTTTCCGCCCATTTAACGGCATCTTGGCCTGTCAGCTCTCGACCATAATCGATACAGGCTTCGTACATGTCATTGCGATTTTTTACTGCCTCTATGGAGGCCACAATCGTTGATGAACCAAAGGTTTCGGCAGATGCTTTTATAAGATCAGGAGATTTTATTGCCGCTGTATTAATTGCCACTTTATCAGCGCCTGCACGAAGCACATCACGGACATCACCAATTGTTCGCAGCCCCCCTCCGACACAAAGGGGAATAAAAATGTTTTTGGATGTTCTGCGGATGATCTCCAGAAGGCTGTTTCGGCCATAAAGACTTGCAACAGCGTCCTGGTAGAATAATTCATCCGCACCATTTCGGTAATAGAAACCTGCAAATTCCTCGGGCTTCCCCAACACTCTGAGACCTTCAAAATGAATGCCTTTGACAAGGTTAGGCCCTTTGATATCGAGTCTTGGGATGATTCGGATATTCATTGATTCATTAATTACCAGACTGTCCACCCGCCATCGACCAAGAGATTCTGGCCTGTAACATAAGCAGACATATCGCTTGCCAGATAAACGATTGCGCCCTTAACATCCTCTTCGGTTCCCATGCGGCTTAAGGGGGTTCTTTCGGTATATTTTTTTACAAAAACATCATCTTGGTTTCTATAGATGCCACCCATGGATAGAGCGTTTACCCGAATCTCAGGTGCTAATACTGTTGCCAGCCATCTTGTGAGTTGAACTAGCCCCCCCTTGCTTGCGGCATATGCTGCTGGATTGCCCATATGCGTCCCTTCATAAAGCCTCATGTCAGGCCCCACTATACCGTAGATAGAGCTCACATTGACAATGGAAGTTTTGCCTGCACTCCTTAAAGCATCTGCACAGGCTTGCACCAGTATAAAAACCGACGTCAGATTGACTTCCAATGCTTTCCGCCATATTTTTGCGCATTGTTTCTCAAAAGCAACTGTCCATCCGTCAAGATCAGAGGTTCCAACGAGAGCCGCACAATTGACGAGGATATTCAGTTTTCCGAAATGCGCTAATACCCTTTCCGGGATACTGCGAACCTCTGATTCAACTGACAAATCAACATGCAGTGGAATAGCTTCGATTCCGAATCTGGTGGCGATAGAAGCAGCAATTCGGTCACATTGTTTTTGGGCAATGTCCAACACAACCACCGAAGCCCCGGCCTCTGCAAGTGCTTCACATACTATGGATCCGACATACCCTGCGCCTCCGGTCACAACCGCGACGCGATCTTTGAGCAACATGAGTTCATGTATCGTCTTCACGTTAAATCACGGAATCCTGAATGCTCTTTTTGGAGCCGGCAAGGAATTCAGCAAAAGCAAAATCTAACTCCGTATCGATATCTAGAGCACGCTTTTCAGGAATTAATACTGACTTGACCTTACCCTCAAAAATATTCTTTGCACTCAATATATAACCAGGACGAGTAACATACGCAACGGTGGTCATATCATATACTAGAGGAGCATCCTGCCTCCGAAAAACCGGTTTATTCAATGGCAACACTAAACGTGAGAAACCATCATTATCCACTGTCACCATGTTAAAAGATGGATGCCGAGTGGCATTCTTCACTGTGATAACCATATCGGCATCACCCTTCATGAAAGTATGAATACATGTATCCACGTCTGCCACGGATCTGAATGGAGACGTGGGGGGAAGCGATACGAATATATCCATCGATTTTATATCTTTCCGCCTTTGTATTTCCTGAACCGCATGCCGCCATGCCAGCCACTCTGGAGTTTCATCACCGGCCAATGCTTTCGGCCGAATAAAGGGGATTTCAGCACCATATGTCTTCGATACCCTGGCTATGTCCGTACTGTCAGTGGAAACGAACAGCCGGTGTATCAAGTCAGTCATTAGGGCTGTTTCGATGGCATGCGCGATCAGCGGTTTCCCGGCAAATGGTCTGATATTCTTATTGGGTACTCCTTTTGATCCGCCCCTCGCAAAAATGAAGGCGTATATTGATGGATTTAACGATAGGTCCAAATTGATTCCGCTGCTGCCGTCTCAGCCTTTTCAATCAGATTGAGCACCGCCATTCCTTCCTGAACGGTGCATAGTTCAGCGGTTCTTCCGTCAAGCACTGCTCGGTGCTGGTCACGATAAGTGGTATTTCTGTCGTTTCGATACCTGATAGTCTCAGCGTTTACTTCAATTTCATTGTTGATGAGATCGGCTCGGATGGAAAAGTCGCTACAATTGACGATGAGTTTTCTTCTGGCTTTTCGATCTAAATAATTCATCTGTATGGTAACAGCGGGACAGCGGGGTGTTTCCAATAGAAGACAGAACAGATCGTCGCTCTCGATTTTCAGTTTACTGAAACGCCCGCCAATCGCCGAAACCCTGTACCATCCGCCCGTTATCAGTGTAATATAGTCCAATTCGTGACTTAAATCCCGAAGAACCCCTCCCCCCTGGGTTCGGTAGGCAGAGTAGCATTTAGTATAGCTCATGTGGGGTCGCCATTGTGGTAAATATTGTCCCACATATGCTTGAATCGAGTATATGTCCCTGTCTTTCGTTAGATCGATCAACTTTCGAACGACAGGATGAAAACGCAAATTATAAGCAACAAAAGTATGCTGGGGTATGTGTTCCGGAAGAATTTTGGTTTCTTCAAACAGCGGTTTTTCAATGAGAAGGTGACCATTATAACGGATCTTAACCAGATCCAATAGGGTCGGATAATGGTCACAGGTCCTATTGGAGATCACGACATATTCATATGCCTTTTCATCAAAGGCCTTTTCTATATTGTAAAAACATGGAAACCCCTCAATATCCTGACTGCTGACTATTGATACGTGGTGATTTAGGCCTTTTAGAATTGATACATGCCGTGACCCGATAGAACCATATCCAATGATAAGGCAATTCATTAGGATTTATCGTAGCTCTCATCCTTGAAATATTTGCAGAAATCACCATTGGCCTGTTTATAGTCGCTCTCACCGCCGATATCCAACCAGTATTCATGAATCGGAAAAGTGATTGTTTTTCTACCGGAATCCAGCAAATTGTCAAAAAGCGTCGTAATATCGAAATAAGTACCTTTGGGGATAGTATGAAGGGCGACCGGTTCGAGAACATATATACCCGCATTCACGAAGAAGCGATGCGTTGGCTTTTCTTCCAGGCCCAGAAGTCTGGATCCTTCAAGGTGAACGACTCCGAAGGGAACAATAAATTCATACTCCTTTACGCACATCGTCGCTGTTGAATTGTTTTGAACATGGAAGTCCAGAAGATTCCTGAAATTAACCTTTGTAAGCAAATCACTGTTCATGACAAGGAGACTCGAGTCGGGATCTTCTGGCAGAAGGCTCAATGCTCCGGCGGTTCCCAACCTTTTTTCTTCTCGTAGGTAGTCGATTTGGATTCCCCATTTCGTTCCATCACCAAAGTACTGTTCAATCATTTCGGCCCGGTAATTAATCGATATGAAAAAACGGTACAGGCCATGGTCCCGCAGGTTTTCGATTATGGTCTCGAGTAATGGTTTCCCGCCGACTTTCAACAGGGGCTTGGGGGATTCATTCGTTAGGGGTCTCAGCCTTGTACCAATACCTCCCGCCATGATGATCACCCAATTATCTAGACGCTCTTTCTTCTGAATCACTAAATCGAACAAGACCTTTAAATCGGTCACCCGTCCACGATCGTCAACAAGGGGTATGTGACGTAATTCTTTCTCCTTCATGAGGGCAAAGATTGACTCGTTACTATTGTTGGAACGCGCGACCGAATAGTTTTTTGTCATAATTTTCTGAACAGGTTCATTCAATTGAATATTCCTTAGGATACCCCTTCTGATATCCCCATCAGCCACAATTCCGAGCAGTTGCCTCTCATCATTTACGACCAGAGCAGCCTGCAATTCACCTTTATTGATGGTTTCAATTGCTTTTAAAATGGAGGTGTCTGGTGATATTAGTATTGATCGCCAATTTTTCATTGTTCTTTTTGCTTTTTCAAGGAATCATTCACATAGATAATCGTTAAAGGTCTCCGCGCCTTTCCGCTGTAAAGGCTTGCAGTGACGAATCTCTAAACAGATCATTGAACACCTTCTTCGTTATGGTATCCAAATTTACACGCTTGATAATCCCCATAATACTGTGTGACGTATTCTCTTTTTCGTAAGGGTTTTTGGATTTGAGAACAACTTGTGAAAACGCAGGTGAAACTGCTTTTTGGTAGACTTGAATGATCGCGCTTTCAGAACATTGACAGTCGATCACGCTATCTGAACGGATCCTTCCTTTCTGACGATCACCAATATTGACAGTCGGTATTTTTAAGCTTGGTGCCTCGATAATACCGCTGGATGAATTCCCCATGAAAACCCTTACATGTCTCATGGTATTGAAATACAAGTGGTGTCCCATTGAAATAAAAGATATCGCTTTTGAGGGGTGCTCCGATACGTATCGATCAATCATCCCGTTGATGACTCTGCCGCCGGCATCTGCATTTGATTTAGTGAAGATGATTTGGATATCTTGAAGACGATCAATGGCACGCAAAAGACACTCAAATTGTTTTTCACTTTGCTCATATTCAAGGGTTGCCGGGTGGAACGTGACCATAATCGGATGTGCAGCAAATTTAAACCCCAACCGGTTTTCAATCTCATTCTTCGTTATCAAATTAAGATCTTTTAGATTCTCCACACCCAGGGAACCGACATTGAATACATGTTCAGGCCTTTCTCCCAGTTGAATCACTCGGTTTCTATAAGTTTCGGTGCTGGTGAAATGGAGATGGCTCATTTTCGTAATGGCATGGCGAAGCGCGTCATCCACCGACCCCTCGGTGATTTCTCCTCCATGGATATGCGCAATGGGTATACAGGCGATGCATGCGGTTGCAGCAGCGCAAAATGTTTCAAAGCGATCACCCAAAAGCATCAGCATATCTGGTCGCAATTCTTCAATCGCTTCTGAAAAACCGATATGGGCAAGCCCCATCGATTTGGAAACCCCAACAGGGGTATCTGATGAGAGCAGCATTTCAATTTTTTTGTCTATATTGAAACCATCGTTTTCAATTTCTTTGAAGGTAAGGCCAAATTCAGGTGAAAGGTGGGCGCACGTTGCAATAATTTGCAGTTCCAGTTCAGGATCCAGCCGAATGTCCCTCAATAGTTTGGAAAAAAGGCCATATTCAGCCCTTGTTCCCGTCAGTACACAAACTTTGCGCTTCATATCAGCTCATCAGGATCATAGTCTCTATTTGCTTTTGATCCGATTATCTCATCCCATTTCATCGGGGATATCCCGGTACCGGGTCGTTTGGTTGTCAAATTCTCCACCGCAAATGTTTCCCCTTTTTTGATTTGGGTCCTTGCAACGATACTCTTTCTTACAATTCGTTTGGTTTTTTCTTCACTGTCTGTCGGTTTTTTTATCCCATTCCCTAATGCTTTTTCGATCCCACGAATCGCAATAACCATCGCTTCTAGTTCATCCGGTTCTACGGAAGACGCATGGTCGGGACCGGGAAGCATCCGATCGATCGTAAAATGTTTCTCAATGACAGTGGCTCCCATCGCCACCGCAGCAATGGACACTTCGATGCCTTGAGTATGGTCTGAGTAGCCGATCCCGGTCCCGGGAAAAGCCTTTTTCATGGCTGACATTGCACACAAATTAACATTATTTAGCGAGGTTGGGTACTCCGTTGCGCAATGGAGAAGTGTTATTTTTTCACGACGTGTCCCGGAAGAGATGAGAATTTCCAAGGCATCCTTGATTTCTCCCAGACTTGTCATGCCTGTAGATAGGATGATTTCCTTACCAAAACTGCCTATGGTTCGCAAATAAGGTAGATTCGTAACCTCGCCGGAAGGAATTTTTATTATTTCCATCCCTATATCATTCAGAAAAAAGGCGCTAGTTTGATCAAAAGGAGAGGATATAAAATGTATTTTATGCACCGTACAAAGATCCATTAATACCTTGTGAGAATCCCCACCGATCTCGAGTGCTTGCAGCATTTCTAGTTGAGATCGCTTTTCGCCTGTTGCTTTTTTTTGGTATTCAGCTTTCGGTGCATATTTACTCACAACAAGATCAGCAATAAAGGTTTGGAATTTGACCGCATCGGCCCCTGCAGTTGCTGCCACCTCGACCATTGTTTCTGCTAATTTCAAGTCACCATTGTGATTGACTCCTGCCTCGGCGATGACAAAAGTCCCTTCTTTAGAATTTAATATGGAACCAGACAATATTTCGCCTAACCTTTTGCCGTTTTGAAAATCACCGTATCTATACGAACAATTTTTTGATTTAAAGTATGATATCGGATATCTTTTTTAAAATAACGGATAAGTTTCGTCAGACCGCCCTTTTACATAAAGATCTTTTTTTTTGGATCCAGACTTTAATTGATTGAATAACTCGCTGATTCGCGCAATCATCGATATTAAGATCATCATTACTTTATGCATGGTACGCCTCTTTTGAATCGCTTTGTTCGAGTCTTAACAGTTCTTGGTAAATTGTTTCAGCAATCTTTCGATAGCCATTATCCGTTAAATGAACAAGAGTGTAAAACATGGATGCTTGTTCATCTCTGAAGATATCACATAGATCAACAATCACCGCTGCCATTGGGTCTTTTTCAAAAGCCGATAAAATCGGCAGATATATGTCGTTTTCTCGAAGATAATTGCTGCCTTTTTTTCCACCCATGACGGGTCGCACCTCGTCATACAGATGAATGATCTTCTTTTCCTGTTCGGTGAGATTCCGCTTCCGAAACAGATAAGGCTGCATGAACTGGATATGTTTGGATCCGAGGGTCTTGGCGAGCATTTGAAGCTTTCTAAGATGGTCGATGAAAAGCGTTGCTCCCACATCAATCTGTTCTCTGATCGAAGGTTTGGTTGCAGGCATGCCATTTTGAGACCGAGAAAAAATGATCCTTAATAACTCCGATTTCTCACTTACATAATGACGAAACGCATTACCCAGTAGTTTTTTCCTTCCTCCCGCTACACCAAGAGGTTGCCAGCCTTCCATTTCCGATATATAAAACACCCCGTATTTTTTTAGCAGCTCAGGTTTCATTTCGCCATTAGCAACCAATTCATTCCATCCGGAAAGCGATAGCACGTAATGGGGTTTAAGTTTGGGTGCAATAAAAAGCATCGTAAGCAGGTCTTGGGTTTGGTAACCGTTCACCTGAGCCAGGTTATAGCATTTCGCCCTGCGAAATGCTCCCAGAAGCCTGCGGTCGGAATTCATTATTTTTTCGAGTTGACCAGCAATGGTAGCTTCATTGGAGGAAGCGCCACAACCCCAAGCGGATGAGCCTCCTAAAATGATCAAACGCAACTCATCTGGATTCGGCTCCGAAAACTCCTCACTTCGGAAACCGAGTGAATTGTTATTAATGGGTGGAATCACATGATCATTGTTAAATAGCCGAAATCCAATGGGATGGTAATTGAACATCGGCTTGCTCCAATCCTCAATCCAGTTAATGTACTCCTGATATCCAGAAGCAAGAAAATCTTTCCGACGAACTTCATTGATGAAAAAGGTTTTCCGTATTGCCTTTACAATTCGAGCCATAATCTCGAGTGCAAGTGACAGAATCAGTAATGCAATGAAACATATTTCAATGATTTTGATTACGGAGTAAATTCCGGCAAGCATGAAAATACCTTTCTCGATCTGTACAAATTTACTGAATTTTGATGACGCTACTTGAATCTAATTTTATTGCATCAGGTAATCAATTATTTGGCGGCGGCTTTTTCCACGAGATAATTTCCAATGGCGAGGCAATCCAATCCGCAAGAAAAAAATGTTCGGATCGCATCAGTGGGCGTACAAACGATCGGTTCACCATTCAAATTGAAAGAGGTATTTAAAACGATTGGAATACCTGTTATTTCAAAAAAATGATTAATGACATTGTAGAATTTTGCGTTGGTCGATCTTGAAACCGTCTGTAATCTCCCACTCCCATCCACATGAACGACAGCGGGGATCTTTTTCCGTTTATCGTTTTTGATGGGGAATACCTTTTCCATGTATGGTACTCTTGTACCCTCCGCGACATCAAAATACTCCTCTGTATGTTCTTCTAAAATGGCTGGTGCAAATGGTCTGAAGTCCTCTCTGTATTTTACGGCTTTATTCACGATATCCTTCATCTCGGCCATACATGGATTTGCTAAAATTGACCGGTTTCCAAGCGCCCTCTGACCAAATTCCATCTTCCCCTGGAACCAACCGACAAGCTTACCCTCTGCAATCAGCTTGGCAGCCACTTTTTCAATGTCTTGGTGATACATCCTGAAAACCTTGTATTTTTCAAGAATATTTCTGATCTCACTATCGGAATATTCTGGACCCCAAAAGTTATGGCGTTGAAGTTTTCTGTCGGTATTTCCAAGTATCGTATGGTAGAGATACAGTGCGGCACCGACCGAGGTGCCGCTGTCGTCTGGACAGGAAGAAATAAATACGTCATCAAAAATCCCTTTTCCAACAATCTTGCCGTTGAAGACAGAATTCATGAAACCACCTCCAGCCAGCACCACTTTGGCGGTATTCGTCTGTTTCCGTAGGTGCACCAACAAATGTGTAGCAGCCTCTTCAAATACCCTTTGAAGAGCTGCCGCGATTTGGATGTGTGTTTCCTCAATCGGTTCTTTCCGTTTTCTAGGCCTCCCCAGCAGATTGATCATCTGGGAAGAATACATAGTCGCTTGTTTGTCAAATAAATAATAGTCGAAATAGGTTAAATCGAGTTCAAAAGTGCCATCATCCAATAATCTGATGAGAGACTTTATTCTTTCGTAATATTCAGTGTCCTCCTGCCCATAGGCTGCAAGAGCCATCACTTTCCACTCATCAGAGTCAGGCATGAAGCCGAGATATTGAGTAATGGAACCATAAAAAAGCCCCAAAGAATGGGGCATTGTAACAGATTTCATCTTTCTGATATTCGTTCCGCTCCCGGTGCCCATCATACAGGTTTCATGTTCGCCTTTTCCGTCAACTGTCAGGATTGCCGCTTCTTCAAATGGGGATTGGAAAAATGCATTACCAGCATGAGCCATATGGTGGGAAATATAATATAGTGGCATGTTCTTCTGATCACAGAAAAGCCTTTGTTCGATGCAGTCAACATTCCCAAATGAGAATTTGTTCAACAAATAGCTAGGAACCGAATAAAGGTACTCACCCCGCCACCGCATCGCGCTTGAATATCTTAGGCTTCCAGACTGAATATGAATCCCGGGATTCCATGGTATGACAATACAATCAAGGTCTTTAACTGTTATATCAGCTTCTTGAAGACAGAATTCCATTGCGCGTTCAGGAAAAACTTGTGACATTTTTTTTCGATTGAAGCGTTCTTCTGCTGCAGCTGCAATAATCATCCCTTCTTCTATCAAGGCGGCTGAAGAAATCCATACATCAGGGCTTAAACTTAGAATTCTCATCTTATTTCCTAATCTTCATCTGATAGAACATAGACATCACGAGCATCCTTTCGTAAATGACACGTGTTCCATTTTAAATGTCCCGAGTCTCAGTCTCGCAAATGATCACTCAAAACGACCACAATACATTTCTTGGTATCTTAATCCGGTAATGTTCTTCTCAGTGAACATTATGCGATGGATAGAAAAGAACTGCTGGGCAAATTGACAATCATCTCTGCCAGGCGTTCTGCATTCGACAAGTCCATCCGTGGGCATTCTTTATACATTGGGAGCCTGTGCATTAACGTCCAAGCGGGTCTTGTCTGGATACCATGGTTATTGGTCTTTTCAAGCACCTTATTCCGCATTTCAACCCCATCTTCGACCAAGATGGTGTTCAACCAGTAATTACTCTGGGAAAAGTTTGGTTCAGAGAAAAAAGTGACGCCTTCAATATTGGTAAATATCGCCTGATATTTCTCTGCCAATTCTCTTTTGAGCCTTAACAGTTTAGGCAATTTCTCAAGTTGAGCGCATCCCAACGCTGCGTTAAGGTTCGGCATACGGTAATTAAATCCGATTTCATCGTGATATGTATTCCAATTCTTCGGCAACCTTGCTGTGGAGGTGATATGTTTTGCGCGTCTGCCCAAAGCCTCGTTATTTGTTAAGATCGCACCGCCCCCTCCTGTGGTAATAATCTTGTTTCCGTTAAAACTTAAAGCCGATAATTTACCCCAATTCCCGGTATGCCTTTTTTTATAGAATGATCCCAATGATTCGGTGGCATCTTCGATCATTTCTAATTTAAACATAGTACACACTTCTATTAATGGATCAAGGTCAACCGGATGCCCATACAGGTGAACAGGAATAACCGCCGTGATTTTTCTGCCGGTTTCACGGTTATAGCAGCCGTCTCCTCTTGTATCCGCAATTTCGTTTAAATATTGCTCAAGTTTCATGGGATCAAGACCTAACGTCTTTTCTTCACTATCCACAAAATGAGGTATGGCGTTCAAATATGATACGACGTTTGCAGTGGCCACGAACGTCTGCGTAGGCATCAGCACTTCATCGTTTTCTTTCACACCGATCAGTTTCATCGCAACGTGCAATGCAGCCGTCCCGTTTACAACCGCAATTACTCTTTTTACGCCCGTAAAATCAGCGAGCATCTTTTCAAATTGATCCACATATTTTCCAACTGACGACACCCATCTGGTCCTAATACATTCCTGCACATAATCCATCTCACGGCCATCAAAACATGGCTCGTGCAATGCAATTCCACCATCCTTATTCGGAAGTACTTTTATTAATGCATCTAAAATCGCGCCTATCGTCATTGTAAAAACTATTATACGGACTTATTGTCTAGACTTATTACTGATAGCTTCCAGTCATAAGGTCGTGGTTAAACTGGTCCATAATTGGGGAATGCTTTCTGAATGCGGCAATCTAACATAGTAACTTTTCCCACCATCGGCCACTGTTCGGATAAGCATGGTTTTCCATGGACGAAAATAATATCCGGGGGCATCTTTTTTCGGTTCAGGCGCATAATCTTCGGGTAAAGGATAAATATCACTTACCAAGGTCTTGAATCGGCGAATTTCACGGTTTTCCTGTTTTGCCACATTGCGAACCATCGCAAGAGCTTTTAGAAATACTTCAGGGGCCATTACGGCACTACCAAAATTCATGACCACACCGCCTTCTATTGCTTCAAGGAGTGCTGTAAAGTGCAAAAAATCTTTATAACTTGCAGCTCCCCATGCACCGCCGTCACACTCATGATGCTCAAAAACAATATCGTACCCAATTCCCACGTGCACAGTTATTGGAATTTTAAGTCGATATCCGGCCGCAAAAATACTGAAGTCTTTATACGGGTACTCGCCCTCTAAAATGGCTCGGCCCAGGGCTGCTCCCGCACCCATGCTTTTGGCTGTTCCGGTCTTGATGATATCGTTAATCTGTCCGATTTCCTGCCAAAGTCCGAATTGTCCTTCCGTAATATAACGGGCTACGCTTTCGGTGGTATGTCCGATCAGTGAAAATTCAAAATCATGGATTGCGCAGGCACCGTTTACTGCCATACCTGAGATATAACCCTGCTCCATGAGATCGATCAGATATCTTTGGACACCAGAGCGTAGCACATGAGCTCCCATCATCAGTATAACTGCTTTGCCGTAATGCTTGGCTTTTTTGATTTCACCGGCAATAATCTGAAGATTCGGATGGACGGTCTTCATCGGCGTCATGGGCACCATGACCGACAGTCCAAGATCATGTTGTCTTTCAGCAAGGGGTTTGCAGGATAGCTTTGATGTATCAAATATTGGAAACATTTATTATCGAAATGTCGACAAAACTTATTGATCTAAATAACTTTTTGTATGCCGAAAATTCCTTTCTAAATGTTATAGATATTAGTTTTGTATAATTTCAGATTAGATGGATCTTTGAACCATTCGATGGTTTCCGATAGACCTTTTCTAAGTCCGTCCAAGCCACTGTACTGCGGAGACCATTCTGCTTTTTCTAGGGCTTTCGTGTTATCCGCCCACAACCGATTCACTTCACTTTTCTCGGGGCGTTGTCGCGCTTTTTCCGCTTCAATGTCGACCTCTACACCCATCATTTCAGCGATAATCTTAACCGTTTCATGTATGGAAACTTCAAAATTACTGCCAATATTGATGACTTCGCCCACGGTTCTATCCGATTCTGCTGTAGCGACGATACCTCCGACGGTATCCTTTACGAAACTGAAATCCCGGGTTGGCTTCATTGCCCCCAGAGAGATCTTTCTCTTTCCCGAGGCGATTTGGGTGATGATCGTTGGAATCACTGCCCTCGCGGACTGACGAGGGCCATATGTGTTGAAAGGGCGAACGACGGTTACTGGTACATCAAAGGAAGTATGAAAAGACAGAGCTATTTGGTCGGCGCCAATTTTCGAAGCGGCGTAGGGCGATTGCCCCTGAAGGGGATGCTTCTCAGTAATAGGTACAAACCGTGCCGTGCCATATACCTCACTTGTAGACGTGTGAATGACTTTTTCAACATCGAACTCCCGGGCGGCCTGAACAATATTAAGGGTTCCCTTCACATTGGTATCCACGTAGGTATCCGGTGAGTGGTAAGAGTAAGGAATTCCGATGAGGGCAGCGAGGTGAAATACCATATCACATCCTTTCATTGCTTTCCTGACCCCATATGGATCCCGTATGTCACCGGCAAAAACGTCAAGGTGCTCTCTGATTTCCTCAGGGGCTTGATCCAGCCAGCCCCAGGAATTGAATGAATTGTAGAAAACAAAGGCTCGTACATTACAGCCTTTCCTGAGCAAGAATTCTGTCAGATGGGACCCGATAAAGCCACCGGCTCCGGTGACCAGTATTTTCCCCCCCTTTTTTATAATCATGCGATGTATCCCATATTATTGGATCAATCGACAGAAGAAGCTCCGCTACTTCAACTACATGGGTGAAAAGCATTTAACTATCTAATTTTTTAAATAACCAATAAGACAAAAAGAATCGGTACCGCAAATCTATAGGTCACTGTTTTGCCAAATCAATATGGTCGATCAATGCTTTATCTGTGGAAAGAACCTATCAAATTCTTCCTTGCCGAAGACCATTGAACGGACCTTACGCTTGATATATCATTCAGTTTTTCTGATCAAAGGCGGTGATCCCTAAAATTTGGACAATCTTTTCAAGTGATACCATACTTTTCTCCCCTGGAATTGCTGTCAGGAGACAATGCTATCTACATAAGCGCTTTGATGCATACGGACAACTGGTAAAAAATCAAAATAGGCACTTCGAATCGACGTCTCAAAATCGACTCGTATGATTTCATTACTGGAGAATATTAAAACGCCCTCTGTAATAATTTTTCCTGTTATTACAAGTGGAAGGACATTCATAATTCGCACTTCAGATGTTATACTATTACCTATCTTTTCATCGATTTCTAATGAAAGAGATAATTCAAGTTCTAAATATTTCCTGTTAGAGATATTTTCTATATATATACCAATATCGAAATCACTGAAATGATGTACATATCCTCTTGCATAACTACCATAAAGGTAAGCAAACAATATAGGGAGCTTACCAAAGATTTCTGGAGCAATTGTCATCAGACGGCCATTAATTTTTTCCACCTGCTCATTAAGCATAAAGGGCATCCTGTGAAATCTTTGTATTTTTCAAATAACACTAACTCCAGTTTCCAATATCTCTCGAACCAAAGGATAGTTGTTTTTTCTGCCAATTTAACCAGATTATGTGTTTTGGGTGGCATCCGATTTTCATTAAGTTTACATAGCTCCGCTTTTTCAGTCGAGTAAAAAATATCTATTCAACCTATTGATATTATTATTTTTTTATTTATTCTGAAGTGCCTGTAAGAACAAACACCAATGAGACTTGAACCGGCTATCCTTTGTTGGCTGTCCAAATCAGCAAATAAGGCCGTTTTTCCATTTCCGAAAGAAAGTTTTTAAACTCTTCTTGTTTATAGACCAAAGTGCGGATCTTGCGTTTTATATATCGTTCAGTTTTTCTGCTCAAATCATTTAGATGATGGTGATTGATATTCCCAACTAACAGGAGATCAATAATTCCAGTGTCTTTTCCATCAGCATAATCACCGATCAGATACGCCCGCTCAAGATTTCCCAGTCTTCGAATAATTTCCTCCACCACCTTGTCGATTCCCATCACCTTACTGACCATTGTCCTGAGTTCCGGAAATAGAGGATGTTCTTGGTTTGCCCGATAAAAAACTTGGCGTCCATTCTTTTCTTTTTTTACGAGATTAGTCTTATTGAGCTGATTGAGCTCTTCTCTCACCGCATTAGTGGAAACGTTGAACTCTTTGGCAAGCTCTCTGAGATAGGATTGGCTCTCAGGGTTAAAGAAAAAACGGATCAAAACCTTGATCCTAGTTTTTGATGAGATAAGACCTTCAAATAAATTAACCATACTAGGCTCCTTTTTGAGCAGAATGGCTACTCATAACATCCACACAATTACTTGTCAAACATTATTTAATAAAATTTGAAATGAGATATAACGGATTGATTTAAAAGGGAATTGCCGATCTGTGAACGGCACCTTTCAGACTGTTCTTCCAGATCAATTACAAAATGAAATTGAGGGCAGCGTGAAAATTGTGGATTAGATTTTGTCTAAACTCCTTTTCGTTTGCACTTGATCGTACTCTGTATCATGTGGAAACTTGCCACATTTGATTTCGAAGTGATCACCGAACAATTCTTTTGGCCTTTTTCCGAAGAGAAGGGCCGCAGCATTTGTGAGCTTGTCTTCTGTCATCAAAACTCAAAAACGTCCATAGCCTAACCAATCAGACAAGTTTGCTTCACACCAGCTACGATAATCTTCCATCGTATCAAAAGCACGATAGGTTGCATCATCCAGCACCGGCTTGTAGGTATGAACGGAAGCATAGCGCAGCCGTACTTCCAATGGACGATGCCCGGCAGCCTCAAACTCTTCCAGCCACTCTGGCGGAATATTGTCCTGCTCTACGATTTCCATTTTGCAAACGTCCATTGTTGAAAACCCATTAAATTCTTCAAAGGTCTCTTTCTAAGCGATCCTTAAGTTTACCCCGATGTTGAAAAATAAATCTGGTTCAATTTCTAAAGATTGTCGTTGATACAGCGTAAAATCGTTACATCAGTCCAGAATGAGGAATTCACATGGGGAACTACCGCACTGGGCTCCTACCTCGGATAGTGACGTACCTGCTCAAGTCAGGATATGGGAGACAGATGCGGGGTCGAGGGAGCCAGCGATTTATGAGCCGGTTCATTCTTTCCCAATTAAGCCGATGACGTTGGCTACGATGAAGTAGCGCCTTATACCAAATACGATTCAAGTGAAAACGCAATGAGTGTGATTTCCGACTATTGCCCGGCAAGCCATAGTATCGATAATGTCCGAGCAACACAACACGCAACCATTTGGCCACAACTGGTAAAGAATGATGAAGACGCCGCCTGAGCTCTATCTTCAGCTCCATAAGTTTGGCCCGAATCCGCTTGCTAATGCTATGTCGGAGAACCGTAAATTTACCGTTCGTGGTCTTTGCGCATATATGCGTAAAACCGAGAAAATCGGAAGCCTCCGGTTTCCCCTTGCCCTTGCTTTTACGATTCCGGACAGCAAACCGACCGAACTCGATCAGCCGCGCTTTGTCCTTATGCAGTTGCAGGTTAAATTTCAGAAAGCGCTCCCGAAGATCAGCCAGGAACCTTTCAGCGTCCTTGCGGTACTGAAAGCCTACCACAAAGTCATCGCAAAACCTGACGATGATAACCTCACCTTCGGCATGCTCTGTCCCCGAACTAATAGACCAAATTGGTCTTTTTGTCGACCATTACAATAATAATCGCTATCATGAAGCGTTGAACAACTTGACTCCAGCTGCTGTATACTACGGTAAGGAGCGTGAGATCCTGACAAGGCGTGAAAGAATCAAAAAAAATACAATGATTCAACGCAGGAGGTATAACTGCTCTTTCAAGGTTGCTTAAACGACCGGAAAAAGATATTTGAAATCTGAAACCCTCTCTTATTTTTATGCTTGATTTGCCCAAAACATTTTGAAGACATACATTCCATTAAGACTTGTTCCCCTCTTGCCTATCGAAGAGCATGGCAAAAAGCAGATTGAGGATTGAATTTAACAAGCTAATATTTTTTGAATTTTTTTTGTGATCACGGTCCAATCGTAATGGCTCTTAACAAAATTATGCAAATCTTTTTCCAAGCACTTTTTAGTTTTCAGCAAGCCTATTATTTTCCGGGAGATGTCGCGCGAATCATTCTGTTTTACTAATAATCCTCTGTTTTCAAGCACTATCTCTCTGCTCATGGGGAGGTCGCCAACGACAATAGGGGTACCACATGCCAACGATTCAATATATGTAACCGGAGATCCTTCACGAAAACTGGGGCATATGAACGCATCCGCAGTGGCATAGTATCTAGGAAGTTTCTCATTCAATAATTTACCAATGAAAACTACATGTTGTTGAAGATTTTGATGTTTAACTAATTCCATCAGTTCGTTCTTTTGGTCACTATCTCCGATAATCAAGAGTTTTACATTTGGATATTCTGCAATCACTGCAGGCATTGCGTGGATTAAATATTTAATTCCTTTTTCTGCTGAAATCCGGCCAACGAAGAGCAAAAAAGGTCCCTTTATGTTGTGCTCTCTTAACAAAGATTCGTCTTTCATTTGAGGACTGAAAATGTTGGTATCTACCCCCATTGGAATCGTTTCGATCCTTAACCCACTATCGATTTCATGTAATATTTTTCTTTTGATCTCGTTACTGACGACCGTAATCTTTTTTGCAGATTTAAGGGTCAGTCTTTTCACAAAATTAAACCCTTTTAATCCCATCACATCGCTCCCATGGGATGTGATAACATAAGGCGTTTTCAAAATCTTATGGTTCAAATAGGCAATGAATCCTTGAGGAATAATCCAATGAGCATGAATCAAATCCGGCTCATTTCTAACAACATATTTTAATAGGGCTATTAACTCAACGACAATAAAGAAAGGGACCAATAAGTAAAGCAGCTTGCGATGTGATAAGATACTTAATATTCCCTCAAAATCATTAAGTTTCTGACAATTTTCCTTAAAATATTTAAACCGATATACTGAAAGACCTCCTAAAGATTCTTTCCGTCTAGCCCCAGGAGAATGTGGGGCCAATACAGAAACTTCAAACTCTTTTGCTAATCTTTTAGACAGTTCGAAAACAAATGAGGGTTTTGGATCGTCTTTCCACCTAGGAAACGTCGAAGTAAAAACCAAAAGTCTCTTTTTATTTAAATTTCTCAAGTAAAATGGTTCTTTTTTTTATCTTCCGATTCATTTTTATCAATATCGATAGATTTTACACGGTATAAAACATCCTCAATAAGTTTTCGATTTCCAGCTATTAAATCTGCCAACAGACCAATCATAGACAGAATAAAACCGATTAAAATCAAAATTGCGGAAAGAATTAGAGATTGAATATGTCCGGAGCTGTGACCTTGAAAATAATGATATAAAAATCTAATAGACAATGAAATACCGATAATAAAATTTATCCCACCAATGAACAGGAATACTTTCAAGGGTTGATACATGGTATAAATTCTAACGATAGTTGGTATAGATTTTCGCAAGTATCCCCATATGCTTTTAAACAAGCGCGGCTCGCGTAGCTTTTTATTTGTTGATATCGATACATGTTTCAATGAAATTCGTCTGTTTCCTGCCTGGATGATGGATTCTAAAGTATAGGAGAACTCCGAAATGATATTCATTCTCATGGCCGCCTCGCGGTTAAAGGCCCTAAAACCGCTGGTTACATCCGGTATTGTTGTACCGGAAGCCTTGCGGACAACCCAGCTACCTAACTTTTGTAATATTTTCTTAATAAAAGAAAAATGCTCAACCTCATCTATTATCCGGGCACCGATCACCATATCAGCATTGCCCTGTAGAATTGGTTCGATAAGCCGTGGAATGTTTGAACCATTATACTGGTTATCTCCATCCGTATTCACAATTATATCTGCCCCCCGTTTAAGACAAGCATCTATACCGATAGAAAACGCATGCGCTAGTCCAACAGTTTCTGGCAATCGTATGATATGATCGACTCCACATTCCTCTGCGACTTCGCAGGTCCGGTCTTTGCTGCCATCATCGATGATCAGAATCTCAATTGTCTCTATACCGTCAATTGACTCTGGTATATCCCTAACGGTTAAAGGGAGTGTTTTCTCTTCATTCAGACACGGAATTTGTATGATGAGTTTCATTGCTACCTCGGCACATCTTTTCTTCTTTCATTTATCCCCAGAATAAATGCGATTACAACTCCCAGGAATGCCGCTAGGACCCCGACAATGCCAGTGATTTGAATATTTGAGTATCGTTTTCTTGGCGGCCGATCCTCAAAGTAGGCGTCTCTTGTAGTGAATGGACTATCCGATTCTCCCGATTCTTTATTGAGGATTTCAATTTTGAGTTGCTGTTGCGTATGTTTTGTTTGAATTTCATCCAGTTCCAGATTTATAAACCTGACAGAGGATGCGGCTTGAATTTGTCCTTGTTTTAGATGGTTGATTGTTTTTTCGAGTGTATCCTTATGATCATCAATCAGGCCAGTTATGATAACTGGATCTTCACCGTGAGTTGAGATCATATCGGATTTTAACGCGTCCAATTCATTCAATTGAACCTTGAAATTTTCAATCCTTCCATACAGGGTTTCAATCTGAAATCTATAGCTGGCTACAAGATCATTCATAACGGTTGTTTTTCTGCTGAAATTATGTAATTTCTGTCGTACCAATTTGATATGTTTGTCAAATATTTTCTTCAAATCGTTTATGTATGTATACCCCATTTCTTTTGATATAAAATTATTGACAATTTTTGTCAGCAGTCTTTTGCCCTCTTCGGGGTCATGATAGATCATCTCCAATGTGAGAAACTCACTATTGTTTTTCATTGTAATAGTCGGAAGTTTTCCAGTTTCGATATCTTTTTGAAGACTGGTTTTGTATGCTTTAATTTTGAACCAAGCAGTCGCCTTGGATATAAACTGATTCCTCAAACCCGACAGGTCTTTATTTAATCGCGAAATAGATCGTCCTTTTTCGTTGATCTGCAAGCTCTTGACTTGGATGACAGTTTTTATGAAGTAGCTTTTTGGAGCATCAGGCCGTATGAAATAAAAATAGAACAACGCACCTGTGACTGAAATCATAATAACGGAAAGGACGAACAATTTTCTTTTCAGGATGATCCTAACGAATTCAAACAGATCTATTTCATCCGAAACCACTCGATTATCATTTTCAGTCATTTGATTTTTTCCTCTTTTTGAAGATATGCGATAAAATGATCTCTTTCAGTACCAGAAACAAAAAAAAACTGTTTGAAATAAAATATCTTCTCCACAAGCGTCCTGGTTCTTGAATCAATCTGCACAGCCACTCCAGCCCGGCCCTGATGAGCCAAGCGGGCGGACGATGGATATTGCCGACAAAATAATCGAAAGCGGCACCGACACCTACCATCACCCCTCTATCCAAATGATTTTTGAATTCGTGCATCCAATATTCTTGTTTTGGAGCACCCAGGGCAACCCAAATGATGTCCGGCGCCAACTCATTGATCATGGCAATGACATGCTGTCTTTCGCCATGAGTCAGGGGGCGGAATGGGGGACTGTAGCTTCCAACGATATTGAGATTCAAACCATCGATTTTTGCGCACGATTTTATTTTACTCAAGGTGTCCCGAGTGGATCCAAAAAAAAAGTGTTTTAAACCCGAAAGATCTGTAAAGCATTTTTTCATAAGGTCCGGGCCAGAAACTTTCTCTACTGCACTTAGTCCCAATATGTTCTTTGCATACCAAACGATCGGCATTCCGTCCGGAAGCGTTAAATCCGATTGTTGAATGATACGACGATAGTTCTCACACCTGATAGTTTCAATGGCGACATGGGTGTTGACAACGCAAACGTAGGAAGCGTGTTTCTGTTTTGTCAAATCATGAATAATCGAAGCAGATGCTCCAAAAGGTGGTGTGGATACATGGAGTCCAAAAATACGGAAATAATTGTATACGGATGGATGGAATGAGTTGTCAATGGTGTGCATGTCGGCCTTATGACTAGATGAGGAGTTTCCTTATCACTTCAGGGTCTTCTCCAATTTAGTTGGTATCAATTGATTTGATGTTAAAAAAATCTTTATTTTCTGCGTATGTCTGTGTGTGTCTGTGGCTAAAATATATATTTTAGGCTATATTCGAGTTTCCCAACAGTATAAAACTGTGTAAAAACATGATGATATTGGGTTCAAAGCGGATTCTTCCTGATCAAAATAATTCAGGAATACGTACATCGAATCCATGATATCATCTTCTGTTCATTTCAATTTGATAGATGCTGTTTGCCGATCGGATTGTAACGCAGAGCTACGCTCTTTGCCTCACAATCTGATATGGCTACAATATACTTTCGGGATCAATGATACAAAAATCTAATATTTTCAGTAGTTAAACTTGTCGGGTAACTCGGAGAGACCCATATTTTCGATCGCAACCATTAGGGATCAACTGTTTACTCATTCTAAATGACTCCGACTCTTTTGGAGATGATCCTCACTTCATAGCATGATGGGAATCTAATACCATACCGGATGTCATGGTTTTATTACAAAATCGTTTGCTATTTGTATTGATTCCGAGTCTATCGGCTCAAAACGAGTATAACCCATTAGCCCCAGAAAGCTGAAACAATCATTTTTGAGTTCATCGCCATGTGTTTCCAGCAGTGTAGTGAGTTTGGATTTGGAAAGGAACTCCTTGGCATCCTCCAGAACAGATAATTCTGCCCCCTCCACGTCTATTTTCAACAGACTGGGTCGAATTTGGCTCTTTTCTATAAATGTATCAAGTGCAATTACTGTAACCGGTTGGGTTCTGTTTTTGAGTGCCCTTCCCTCGGCATTGCTTTAAGCCGCTTCAAACCAGATTAGTCCATCAACGTCCGCCATTGCACAGGAAACGATTACCACGTTCTTAATCTTGTTGGATTCGAGTATTCGGTAAAAAAACTCAAATTTTGCGACAACGATTCAAGGGCGCAGGTTGCCTTTGAGTGTTCTGCAAAAAATAATGAGTAAATACCCAGGTTTGCTCCGATATCAAAGCATATATCATCTTTAAGGATTAAATCTCTGGTTAACTTGAGCCATTTGGGTTCGCTAAGATTGAATATGACGGATATTCCTTTTCCATCACCCGCCGGTGCACAGATTTAACCTTTTTACCTTTTAATGGACCTTGTAATATTGGTATCTGCATTCCGTTCGGTATCGGCTTTATAAAAAAATCTGTAGTTTGGAGAGGATATTGTTATTGATCATGAAATTCAAATTTTGAAAACCTATGTATATGCATTATCCCTTCTAGCCTGGCACAACATCCCTAATGTCCCCCAATACAATGAAGCCTGCATCGGTGATTCCAAAACGACATTAACCGTTGCAGACCCGGATATGATAAAAAAGGCATAGAAAAAAAATATTTGTTTTCGATGGATGGGGTTTGCCTTGCATTGAATAAAATCAGCGGTCAATTTCCAGTATAATACTATAAACGGTATAATACCAATGATTCCACAGCGGGCTAATATTGTTAAATAAGAATTATGGGGGCCAAGTGTATATTCTATTAACTCATTTCCTTTCAATCCATGCTGAAGGAATAACTGATATCTTACAAAGTACTCTGACATTAATGGTGTCCCCAATCCGATTCCGAATAGATTGCCAGAAAACCTTTCAAAAAAAACATAACCCCAAAAATAGAATCTCATGGTCAGGTTTGCGTCTAACCCGAGCAGGATGTGTTTGCCTTCAACAGAGTACCAATTGCCCTCGAGTAATGCATCCATGTATGGGTTTATAAAAATGAAAAAAGATACCGACAACAGAGCTAGGCAAATGAAGGCCACGATTTGTATCCAGCGATTCATGATATGCAGCAGTAATAGCATGAGTATCACAAGAAAAGCGGTTTGCCCGCCGTAATACACCGCAACGCCAGCCATGACACTGATTAAGCCGAACAAGGATACAATGTTAAAGGTGTTTGAATAGCGGGATAAATATAACGGCAACAATACGGCATAACTCGTTCGATAAAATGACCCGGATGGAAAAAGGGCACTCAAGAAAAAAAGATTTATCTTGGAAATGCGTGAAAGGGTGCCGAACAACCTCAGGCCGAGGAAAAATGAGAATACAGAGTATACAATAACCGTATTTCTGAGGTATCCGTGAAAGTTTTCAAAGATGAAAAGTGACAACACCATATAGAAAAAAAACACGGATAATATTACAATAACAGTATTGTAGATATAGTCTTTTCTTATATAAAGAACCGGTTTTGACAAAAATAGAAAGAACCCAATTATCGAGAAAATTTCATTGGCGAAAAATTTTCTTTCAAGGATACCGGGTTTGTTTGCATACCAAAAAAACGCAATAAGACAAATATAGAGTATGTTTGAACTCAAATGATCGTATAAGCATTTCTTAAATAAATACATTAGCTGTATAAAAAAAGATAAAATGGAATTTAAAGCAATAATAGTATAGAATTAGAGAGGATTGGTCCAAGTTTTTGGCATCGCTCAATAGTGGCACCCAAAAGTGGGATTCTCGCCTTTGCAGTGTTGGGGTAAACTTGGTTTTTGTGATTTGTCAATAATGCCTCTCAAAATGAATAATTGGGTATTTAAAAAATGACAATAACGAATAACTTCAGTATTGCGATTTGAGAATTAATTCTTTCCATTATTCACCGCAAGGGAGTAATTTCTTATCAGTTTATTTTTTCAAATTCATAGAATTTGATCGCTTTTCCCGTATCCCCAGGATACATGACAAAAATGCGCCGATGCAAAATCCAATGATCATGGATAAACCCACTATTTTGTATTTAGAAAGCGGTTTCTGAAAATGGAATTCCTCATAGTATGGTTTCTCATATTTAATTAATTCATTCAGTTCTGTACTTTTTCGGGTGATATTTTCTAAATTCTGTAATTTAATTTTTTGTTCCTTTGATATTATATACACCTCCTTATGGGTTACGGTTTCAAAATATTTTAATTTAGTTGTGTACGCAATTAAGAAACTGATATACTGCCTTATCAGTTCAATGTTTTCATCAACGCTGAGGACTAGTGTTGGATTTAGATTTTTTGTAGAAAAAAGTGTATCTCTTCTTTGTTTTGATTTTTCTAGATAAGCCTCTAATTTTTTTAATTTCTCTGTCGAAGTAATCAATTCAGAATTATATGAATCCGATAATACCTTTTTTCTATTATATTTATCGGTAATATTATCGAATTCCAATTGACTGAGGACCTGAGCATTCTCTAATACTTCTTTGACTTCCTTTATCATATCCTTGCTTTGCTTTGTGGAATAGAACAAATCAACTACATCCTTAATAATCTTCATTCCTTTTTCTAAATCGTAATAAACCATAATGAGCGTGATATATCCGGTTTCTGAATTGCACTTAATCTTCGGTAGTTCGATGGTCTCTTTTTTATCCGAGAGCTGGGATTTGTAAGCTTCCATCTGAAACCATTTCTTTGTATGGTAGTTGAATCTGTTTTTTATTTCAGCCAGTTCCTTGTTTATCTCAATAAAGACATTCAAAGGTTTGACAATCGGAGTATTAAATTCATGAAGATTTAACTTGATAGTATACTTCTTTGGAGGTTTCGTTTGAAATGCGTAAATGTAAACAATAGCCAATAAAACAGAAACAATAATCATCAACGACATAAGATACTTTTTATTTATTATTATTTCAATAAAATCGAATATATCTATTTCATTTCCTTTATTATTATCATTTATCGACATCGGGTTGTGTTCCTTATTAAGCCTATCGATACATAAAATAAACGACGAAAAGAATGGTGAAATAAAGCAGAGGAAGATTTTTATTCATAAAAATAATTTTCCTTGATTCAACCTATGGGTAGATGCAAGTAAATAATGGTGAGGGCCGTTTTGGCCTTAATTCCAGATCATTCGGGATTGCTATAAGGCTTTCTCTTCGCTTGGTACAAGATCCCCAGAGAACCCCAGTACAGAGATGCGTGCATCGGTGATTCCAGAACAACAGCGACTAAAGCACATCCGCTTACGATTAGAAAACTGAAATAGAAATATAGCGTGTATTGCTTGGTAGGATCCCTTTTGTCCTTCATGAAGTCCTTAATTATTCGTCGGTATAAAATAACAAAAGGCAATACTCCAATAAATCCGAATCGCACGAGAACGGTTAAGAATGAATTATGTGCGCCTAGAGTATATGCAAGATAAGGATCTAAAATCTCCCACATTTGCAAATTATCATGGTAAAATTCCCACGAGAACATGGTTGTGCCCAGTCCAATTCCCATGACGTTGTCCAAGAAGACTTCATAGAAAAGATATGCCCACATGAAAGCTCTTGTTGTGGCATTACCGTCAATTTGAAAAATATAGTTCATCGATATAAGATCGTGTAAATTGTATTCATTTGTTAGGGCATATAGGTGTGGTTGCATGAATATAAAAAATAGAATCGAAAGACTTATAGCGATAATTAGAGCAGGTAATTTAAATTTATTGTTTAAGATATAAAAGAAAACCAACAACAAAATGACGGCTATGGAAGTCGATCCTCCATAATAGATTTTCACACCCAACATGATTGTAATGATAAACAGAACTGTCCACCAGTTGAATCGCTTTGCATGCTTCGATAGATATAGAGGAAGCATCGCAGCATAGCTCGTTCGATAAAAATCACCGGATGGTAAAAAGGCACTGATTAATAACAAATTCTTTTTACCGATCTTCATTAGCGCATCATAAAGCCTTATTCCTAAGAAAAAAGCAAAAACGGAATAGACCAGTACGGTGTTCCTTAGATACCCATAAAAGCTTTCAAAAAACATCAAAGAAGCAAAAACGTAAGCGGAAAAGACAAATATAATAAAAATTACACAATTATATATACAATCATTCTTTCTATGCAGCACCGGTTTGGACAGAAAAAGATAAAACCCGATCAAAGAGAATATCTCGTTAACGAATAGTCTTTTCTCAATCCATGTGGGGTGTGCCGCATACCAAAAAAATGCAATAAGACAAATATAGAATACAGTTGAACTTAAATGATGGTACAACCATTTCTTAAATAAGCGTTTTTTCTGAGATTTGTTGATAATGTCCTGCAAACCGTTCACAGGTTCAAAGGTTAAGGATTCACCGTTGCATTTTTATGCATGGACTCCATTACGGTTAGTTTTTTTCTATGCCTGTTTTCGTTTTTTTGTATTTTCTGCTACAGTGATCACATTCCAACCTATCATCTAATGTTTCACCACAGATACACGCCCAACCAATCCTTATAGCCGGATTTCCAATCATCAGCGCATGATCAGGGACATCTTTAGTCACCACAGCACCAGCACCGATAAAACAATACTGGCCCAATGTATTTCCGCATACAACGGTTGCATTGGCTCCGATGGTGGTACCCATTTTGACAAGTGTGGGTCTTACCTGATCCATCTTAGGAATTTCAGCTCTTGGGTTATACACATTAGTAAACACCATGCTTGGTCCGCAAAATACTCCATCTTCTAAAGTAACCCCTTTGTAGACGGAAACGTTATTCTGTATCTTGCACCGATCTCCGATTTTTACTTCCGGGCCGATCATGACATTTTGTCCGATGTTGCAATCACTTCCAATCTCAGATCCGGAAAGCATATGTGAAAAACACCAAATCTTAGTGCCTTTGCCGATTTGAACCCCTTGGTCGGCCACAGCCGTGTTATGCACAAAATAATCTTTTTCATCAGTAACATATTTTGTCTCTTCGAAAGCTTGTTTCTCTTTTGGGTTGATTTTAATTCCATCATTATCTAATGATTTCTGGCACGCATCCAAAATTATCAGAACCCGTAAGCCTTCTTCGCCGGAGGTTATCGGTTCATAACCCTTTTCGATACAATGGAGAAAATGCTCACATTCAAGCTTCAGCGGTTCCGATTCCGGAATATTGAAACGCTCCGGTTCCGCCTTTTTCGGCACCGGCAGATTGTCCTGCCACTCAATGAGATGTGGATAAACCAGTAGCTTGTCTGACCATGGTTTCGTGTCGTCAAAAACGGCCATCTTCTTATCGCCTACCACGATGAGTTTTTGTTCCTTAAAAGGGTGCAACCATGAAACAAAAATATGGGATTTGAGCCCGGAAGGAAACTCCAAGTGCGTTGTCGTGACATCTGCAATTTCTTTTTGTAAATAGTTACCTCCGGTTGCGGATACAGATTCAGGCATTTCTCCAGCGATGGATAGAATCATAGAAATATCATGCGGGGCAAAAGACCATAAGATATTCTCCTCCCTTCTTATTTTTCCGAGGTTGAGGCGATTAGAATAAATATAATTGATTCTTCCAAGTTCTCCATTTTTGATTAAGGACTTCAATTGTGTGAATGCCGGGTGATATTGCATCAAATGTCCGACCATCAAAACGCATTTTTTTTGTTTTGCGATATTGATGAGTTCAACTGCCTCCTCCACGTTGAATACCAATGGCTTTTCAACATAGACATGCTTTTCCGCTAGAAGCGCCTCTTTTGTCATTGCATAATGCATTGCAGCAGGGGTGGAAATCACAACAACTTGAATATCATCTCTTGAAAGTACGTCGCTGAAAGCAACGGCATAATCTAATTTCGGATACTTATTTTTTAATCGTAGAATTGCCGATTCATCTTTGTCACAGATAAGTTTCAGAGAACCTATTTCATGGTAGATCCTGACAAGATTTTTTCCCCAGTAGCCTGAACCGACAATTGCAACACCCGGAAACGTTTTTTCACATAAATTGATCATGCCTAATAATTATCCTTTTGAATTGCTATTGCTTTAGCAATGCACTAGTTGATTCAAAGCCTATATTAAAAAGTAAATCCAAAATGGAAAGGTTCGGGGTGAATGCCCCCCAAGGTTGAGCATATACGGGTGCTTGGTAATTATAATATTTTAAAACAATACCGTTATTTTCAAATTTTTCGGGATCTTGATATTTTGCACCACCATACCCTGAAAGATAATGAGTGCCACCAACCTCTTTCACAAGAGCAATTAACCGGTCATCCCTTTTACTTTTAACATTATAATCAGAGGAGATTTTAAATCTTGGAACCAACTCCATCTTATTACAAATCTTCTTGATAATATGGATATTCAACTCCGAGAGAAAATCAAATTGTGCGGTGGTCAAAAGATCTTCAAACCATGGAAAGACTGTCTGAAAAAAAGGCGCTTTCCCATAAGCGCTTTTTAATGTTTTAACATGCTTTTTATTCCATATCATATTTGCAATTCTCACTTCATTAATAGATGAAGTTGAATTTGCATTAACAGGTACAGTTAACCAATGTGCTCCCCTTTGAGTTTTAATGCGATTTCTATTAATATAGCTATTTTTGCTGAATTCGGCGTCGTTCAATAAAATAAAAATTTCCGTATTTGCTATTTTATAAAAATATCCCAACCAAGGGACATAATTAGGTTGATGAATGGCTACGACTGTCACTTTGGTATATAATTTTAGTGCAATGTTCAGAAATTATATAAAAATTAGCAATTACTATTATTAATGTGAGTTATAAATTTCCGTAAATTATTATCCGTATTATCAGGTTTATATTTCAATTCTTTTTCGATTTTTTTCGTATTTAATACTTTATTTCGTGCTTTACTATTTTCAAGTAAATGTATTTTGCTTGTTGAATCTGTAGCTGTTTTTATTTTCTCCACCAATTCCGTTAGACTTAAAATATCTTTTCCGGCCACGTTGTAACAAGTGTATAACGATTGATGCTTTTTAAATAGCATCAAACATATAGTTTGTATTGCATCATCTACAAACAGTAGTTTAAATCTACTCTGCGGTTCTGTTACTTTTATAGGCTCGCCTGAAAGCGCTGATTTTATCATTTTATAAACAACCCCTGTTGTTCGACCTTGACCATGTATGCCTGAAAAACGTAAAGAAGCACTTTTCATTTTTTTTTTGCTTTGTGTCATAATTCGCAACGATTCTTCTGCGGTATATTTGGACCAGCCGTATATATTCATAGGACGCGGCAAAATATCTTCACTAATGCCGTCTTTATCCTTATATAGATTGAAATCTCCATAAACATCTATGCTGGAACAATATATGTATAATTTGCATTCATGATTCAATCCTTCAGATACTAAATTCGCCTGACTCGCTATATTGTCCTTTATGGCTTCGAATAAATAGGCTGAATCGCATCGGTTGCTTATTGATGCGGCAGTGTGTATAATTACATCGATATGATATTTTTTGAAAATATGAAAAACAGCATCTCGATTTGAAAGGTCACAATGGAGATAATTCAGATTTTCCCGTTTATCCTGAGTAAGACGTTCCGAATTATGCCGGTATGTTCCATAAACATTAATACCCGTTTGTGTGGTAAGCTCCTCAATGATATGGGAACCTAAAAAACCGTTTGCTCCTGTAACCATTACATTCATTGTGATCTTATTCGTTTTAGTTCTTCAATAAATGAGTCGGCAACATAACGTATCTCATCATCCGTCACCTGCACAAACATCGGTAAGCATAATGATCTGTTTAAGGTGTGCTCCGTTTTATTCAGGGTTTCGTCATTGTATTGGAGAAAAACACGTTCCTCATGGCAAGGTTTATAAATTCCCCGAGTGTTGATTTGATATTTTCGTTTAAGGGATTCAATTAGTTTTTGGCGATCAATCATAGCATCTAAAAATACAGGAAATTGGTAATAGGATGGTTGGTTTCCTTCGGGGATATTCAACATGCTGATACCCGATAATCGACTCAAAGCGTTACGGTATTTCTCTGCAATATCGATTCTTTTAGTAATACTATCGTTCAATTCTAATAAATGATGGTAACCGACACAAGCATTTATTTCATTTAAAAACCAATCGTTACCCAAGTGATGGATTAGTTTTGTTTGAGGATCTTTGCCAAATAATCTCATTCTTTCTGCAAAAGCTTTTAAACCATTATCTTTGGTGACTATCATACCTCCCGTCCCGGAAGTGATGATTTTAGTAGGATAGAAACTAAAGCATCCAGCGTCAGCAAGTGTCCCGGCTTGGCTCTCATTAACTGACGCACCCAGCGCATGTGCAGCGTCTTCGATAAGGAATAAATTATATCTTTTTGCTAATTCCTTGATTTTTTCATGTTCGGGAGAAATGAGCCCTGTTAAATGTACCCAAATAATACCCTTTGTTCTGGGAGATATTTTGCTTTCCAGATCATTTAAATCAAATGAAAGGGTATCAGGATTCATATCGACTAGAACAGGTTTTCCCCGTGCAAAAATAATGGAACTGATTGAGGTTACAAAGGAACCACTAGGAACCAGAACTTCTTTGCCGGTTACATCAAAATATTTTAAACAAATCGTAAGCGCTGTTGTACCCGAGTTTACAGATATCGAATGAGTTATACCAATTGTCTCACAAAAAAGTCTTTCAAATTTATCTTTAAAAGGCCCCATCATCAGCTGGCCATTTTCCAAAACCTTATCGAGATCTGAAACAATTTTTTGTCGGCAATCATCTGAAAAATATGTTTTAAATAATGGTATGTTCATGCATCCACCTTTAAAGAGACCTTTGCATAATGCCCCCTTTTACACAATTTGCGCTAAAGCTCCACTAAAGTGCCTGTGTCACACTCATATTTCAATCCTCAAAATATTAAAAGCGTCCTATGGTTAAAATTTTCCTCTTTCTTGAATTTGAACAAAATGAAACGTTTTTCAAAGGTCTCTTACAAGATAGTCTATCTTTTAGTTCGTAACGCTTTTGTCACTGAGAGTTTATGGACAGAATAATTTAATCAATAACACACCGCACCACTTCGAAAGTCTCCGCATATTCCGCACCTATTGAAACTCCCCTAACATGGGACAAACTTATCATGTAATTTTCATTAGCGTACTCCTTTTCTTTTTGTGATTCATATTCTCTCAATGCTGCAATTTATTTATCAACATGTCTTTTCTCTAATTTGATAAACAATTGAGTTGAAAAATCGATATTATTCCAAGGCATTTCATAAGCTAAAATTGTTGTCTTTTTAAAAGCACGCATGCCCTCTTGCACTATAATATGATGGTCTTGATGCAGGTCGTTATAGGAGGGCATAAAAACGACGGTAGGATGAAGTGATCGCTGCAATGCGACAAGATCCTCTAAAATATCCTGTCTGTATTCTGCAAAACGACGAACAGGATATCTATAAATTAATAGATTTGATTTCTGTATACCTAAAACTTTTGTAGCCCGCTTCAGTTCATGCTCTAATATGTCGATTGGCCATTTATGTGGTACTGATACTTCACATAAGCTGAATGCAGCGTAGGACACATTTGCTCCTTGCTCGATTAATTTTGCGATGCTCCCCCCACATCCAAATTCTCCATCATCGGTATGTGGAGCCAAAATAAGTACTCTCTTATTATGAAACAATGACATCTCCTCTATACTTTCTAAAGAATATTAGAAATATATTCGTTAAATGTCTTTACATATCCGTTAATATTTGAATGAAAATTCCGCTTCTGAGTTTTTCGCCCACTGAGATTCAAAAAGGTTTTCGTTAGGCTTCCCATATCCCTGGGAAGATACGTATGGACTTTACTTTTAAACTTTGTCAATTCTTCATTGGTTTTAACAATATGATCGTTACGTATTGGAACGATTACATCACAATCAGAATACAATGCTTCAAGAACTGATCTTCCCATTCGAAAATCAACCTCTCCTCGGATGATATAATCGCTCATGGCATAGATTTTATTGATATCCGGTTCTCGTCCCCAGAAGATAATTCTTTGATCTTCTGAAGCGATTTCTCTACAAAAAGCGGGATAACCCGTTCTCATCCCATCGCCTTCATCTCCGACTATAAATAATCTTAATCCATCCGATTGAGCCTTTTTGAAAGATTTAATAATAAAATCTATCCCTTTATGTTTTACAATTCTGCCGATAATGCTTATGGTAGCACAATCGCCATTTAGCGCATCGGTATCAATATATTTTCCGACGCCGGTCATATCCACCGGATTGTTGAGAATCAATTCATTGTTGAGCCTATAAGACATAAAAGGTTCTATGACAGATTCGTCAATAAAAATAATTCCTTTTGCTTGATGAATTTTATGAAATAGGATGTTTGAAGATTCAGTAAGAAATTCTCTGACATGAATGATGAACGGATAAAATTTCACAACAACATCACTCAAAACAATGGAATTCAGGTGAATAAAATCGAATTGGCTTTCCCGAATGAACTGATAAAATTGATGTTTGTTGAATTTCCACAATATATTCTTCGCCGCTTGAATAATTCCATTCTTGAAATCTGTCTTCCTGCCTTCAAAACAATTGTTCCAAGGAAGAAAAAATTGCTTAACTTTATCTGTGCCAATGCCGTAGAATTTAGCAATTTGGCATCGTTTTTCCAGTGTAAGAATCTCTTTTTTAGGAATTACCAATGAAATATCCAGTTTCGGGTTATTCTTCAGCAGCAGTTGCAAACTTTTTGAGGCACCATATGCCCCATAATCATGTGTCACAAAAAGTGCTTTAACATTAGACTGCAATGCGGTTATTATCTGTCTATCGTCGGCCGCACCATTTTCAAATCTGGCTAGGTTCGACATTTTTTATTAAATTCTATTTTTCTGATACTCTCTTTTGATTTTTCGCGTAATTCATCGGAGATCGTCATTTTTTTACCTAACATTCCGTAATTTATCATTTCCTTAAATGACGTCGAATATAAAATGGATACGATGGTAAGGCCCAGAATCATTGCGAATCTAAATGGTTTGTTTTCTTGTTGACCTGCTTTGTTAAAAAACTTTTTCAATCTGGATTCGGTCCCTAGTATTCCTGATATAATTAACGAAAAAGATAAAAGATGTCCAAAAATAATCACCCTTGGAACGAAGTAATAGCCTTTTGTGAATATTAAAAGCATAACAAGTGCCAAGATTCCACAATAACCAATTATTATTTTTGATAATGGTTTTTCTCACTTAATAATGACCCTCATCCATCCAAAACACATAATAATAAAGCCCGCAGGGCTTTTATACCCGAATATAAAATTTGCAACTGTTCCCTAGGCTGACCATCGGTATAATGCATATTTAGCATCGATTGCATTAAGCGCAGAATAAATTGAAAAACCGACTCCGATTGGTAAAATAAATGTTCCAGGAATGTTTGTAGGCTTAATATAGTACTTGTAAGTTCGAAACTGGATTAAGAGAAAGAGAATAACAAAAACTTGAATAAAACCGGGCGATGCTGTAAACATCAAACAGAATGATATGATCGATAAAATAAAATAGTCAATAGAAGGTATCTTGCCTTGCTTGCCTCTTATTTCGAACGAAAACAGAATAGCAAACAGATGCAATTCACTTATAAATATCCAAAAAGCATAGGGTCTTGTTTCTGTTGATGCCCATAATATTTGACCCATGTTCAATGGGCATTTAACTTGACCTAACAGAACCGCAAAAATGAACGGTATCCATATCGGATGAACTTTATATACAGTAGGTTCCTGTAAGGGTAAATAGAACAAGTAAAAAAAGAATGCTAACTCTGCTTACTAGTCTCTGCTTTATCAATATTTCTTGAGAATCGTCATTCGGATTGAATTTATAAATTTTACAATAAATTATTTTTGATACAACATATTAGAGAGGATTGGGTGATGCCTGATTATAGGCACCCTTCAATATCATTGTCTTAACTGCGTCACGCATATTTCTATTTAACCCTTGGATTTCATTGCCTCAAAAAGGTTTAATAGAAGCTTTTTGTACTGAAGTTATCCAGTACGATGATAGCAGCACCGTAATGATTACAATATATAATACAGTTTTTATATTAGCAGTTTTGTTAAATTCTTGCATTCGATATGCTTTTAAAAGTCTATACAATCAACATACGTTTAGTAGAGGTTATCACTAACAACACTAAAGGTATTTGCTAAAGAGTTCTCAAAAACAGTCCATAATTCTTATTATTATGAAGTTAACCACCTAATTCCACGCTTTATGACAAACTCAAAATGCTCCAGACTTTTGACCTCTCTGAAAAACCTTATAAAAATCGTAGGTCGAAAATAAAATTTGATAAAACCTATAAATCTTAACTGTTTCAGTTTTTTTTGTGACAGATTTTTTGATACATTACTGGTCGTGTGCAAAGAAAGATTGTTATTGGACAGATTTAGTCTGTATTCTCCTGAATCAGATAGCATTTCGTATTCCTTGCTTCCAGGATACGGCTGAAAATAAGAAATCCCGATGCGATCCAGGTCCAATTGCCTAGCAAAATTGATGGTATCTTCAATCTCATCTGATGTTTCCCAGGGGAATCCAATGATAAAAAACCCCCCGATACTGAGTCCAGCTTCATTTACCGTGGATATTTGTTTTTTAATTTTCTCCCTGGTTATTTTCTTGTTTACTCTTTTCAACACTCGATCATTTCCGCTTTCAATACCTACATTTAAAGCATAGCATCCGGCCTTTTTCATCAATTTTAAAATGTGAATGTCCAAGCTGTCGAGTCTGAGTCCATTCGGAAAAGCCCAGGTTAAGCCCAGATTTTCTTTCAGCATTCGTTCAGAAAACTCTATCACCCGGCTCCTAGAAACCGAAAAATTATCATCCTCAATATGTATTTCCTTTATCCCATATGTATGATGCAGGAGCCTTATTTCTTCAGTAATATTATCCATTGATCGAAATCTTATTTTATGACCGGATAAAACGGGTGCAGCACAGAAAGTACAGGAGTAAGTGCATCCTCTTGATGTGATTATAGGGGCCGGTGGAAATTGCTTATAAAATGCACCATGGGGAGCTTTTGGATAATTTCGGGGATCCATGAGATCCCATCTTGGAAAGGGGATTTCATCAAGATCGTTTGGGTTCTCTCTTTCATTGACTAAGATTTCCCCATTTTTTTTCCACACCAGATTCTTTAACTCGTCAAGACGCCGATCTTCAATTCCCGTGTCCAACACGTCTATAAACTTAGAAAAAGCGATTTCACTTTCTCCCACAAACCCAAAATCAATAGTGTCGTCAAAAAATTCGAATGTATATTTCGGCATAAGGGTCATCTGCACTCCACCAAGAATAATCTTCGAATCCGGTATGCTCTTTTTTAAATTTTGCGACATCGATTTTATAGAAGACATGTCTTTAGTATATCCGCTAAAGCCTATCACATCAGGCTGCTCTCGAATAACAATCTTTTGTAGATATTTATCACTATACTTGTCTCGAAGTTGATCAAAGATTCGTATTTCGTGATTTGATGAAATACTTCCAGCTAGATAGCCGAAATGAAGAGGAGGAATGATCTCATCCGCAACTACAGATTGCCTGATAAAAAATATTTTCACAGTTCTCTATTTTCAAATGTTAAATTTTTTGGAGTATTTCACACTCGCAATGCAGTATCTCACTTCTGATATCTAAAATGCGGTGTTCGACTGGCCTTGATTTATCGTTGAAGGATACGAAATTTGAGTATTAAGTGTCAAAGAGTTTTCTGACCTTTCTTCCAACATTGATTAGCCACATGCTGTTTGGATAATCTAAATGAGATATGGGAGGCATCCGCATATGTTGGTCAAATTCTTTTTCCAAAAAATCAAGTTTTTTTATAACGTATTCTTTTTCCTGTATAAGCTCTGTCGTATCATATAATTCTTTATTCAATTCTTCTAAGGCTTCATTTCTGGTTATTTGACCTGAACAAATTAAATTTGATAGGTGAGCCCTCCTTTTATCGATTTTGAATTTAACAGGAAGTATATAGGCCTGATAAAATTTCGTGAAAACAGACTCATAATGTTTCCCACCGTAATATCGCCAGTCTATCTCATTTTGTAAAATCCGAATCGCCTCATTTTTATTATAACCGATATAATTAAGAATGGTTACATATTCTATCTTTGCTATAAACCGTGACAATATAAGGCCGGAAAGACCGAATATCGGAAATTTGATGATTCTCTTATTACCGTATATCTTTTGAATCCCTTTGATATTCCTTATGTCTTTCTTATGATATAGCCACGACTTCGGCATTATATACTCTGTGGCGATATTTTCCCCGCTTAATACATATTTAATTTTGTTCTCCTTAGCCAGTTTGAACATGGTGGCCATGATGGCATGATCGGTCAGCATTTCAATATCAACCACAGAAGCTTTTATAAAAGATCTCTGTAAATCTTTGAATTCTTCCCAATCAATGACATAGGTATATAAGTCGAATTTCAGTTTCTTAACGATATTTTCTATATTCTTGACACTCAGTTCGGAATTCCATCCGTTGTCAAAATGAACAAGGAGTGGGTGTAATCCCAGTTTTTTGGCATAATAGGCAGTAAAAGAGCTGTCGATGCCCCCACTGACACCGAGTATGCTGTCGTAGTCTTTGCCTCGCCCATTTTCTTTGATTCTCTGAACGATATTCTCGAGATGCGCTGGAGCATATGTGTTCTTTTCTTTTAGCGCTTTGATGTGCTCAAAATAAGAACGGCAATGGCTGCAGTGGCCTTTTTCGTCGAAATCAATATCCGGATCCGTTGTATCCATGACACACCGGTTGCACCTTTTGTGGTTCTGATTCATAATCTAATCTCCCAGCCACGAAGGGTGGAATATGCTTTATTTAAATTAAATAGAGATGTAATTTCTTCATATGCAGGATAATTGATGAGAACCGCCCGGTGTTTCCCGATAAAAACGAACATGCTGCCGGCCGCAACCGCAGTAGCCCCCGCTTCGACAGCCTGCCTAAAGTGTGACAAATCTCCTGCCCCGCCGCTGGCAATGACAGGAATGGTCACCGCATCGGCAACCATTTTTATCAATTTTAAATCATATCCAGACATCATTCCGTCGCGATCCACTGAATTGACAAGAATTTCTCCGGCACCCGAAGCTTCCATCTCTTTTGCAAATGCTACGGGATGAGAAGTAAAAGCTTTTTGCATCGTGTGGCTGTAAACCACATATCGGCCCAACAGCGTTTTCTTAATATCCATTGAAATTACGATGCTCTGTCTGCCGATGTGTTCGGATAACCGCGTGATAAATCCCCTATTTTGAAGTGCCGATGAATTGATGGAAATTTTCTCGGCACCGATACTCAATATCTGTTTTGCCTCCTCCAGTGTCCGGATTCCACCTCCATAGCAAAACGGCATGAAACATTCGGTGGCGATGTTTGCGATCATTTGATAGTTTGGGGGTGTATTTCGTTTAAAAGCCGTGGTGTCCAGAAAGATGAGTTCGTCGACTTCCTTGGTGTTGAAGATCTTGACCGCATTGATCGGATCACCCACGTATTTTGGATTCTTAAATTTCTCGGTTTTGACCAGGCCGTTCCCTTTTAACAGTAGGCACGGAATGACTCTGTTTCGAATCATCGACCATTCTCTGCAAAGTTCTTCAGAATCTGCATCCCAAATCTATGGCTTTTTTCAGGATGAAATTGAACACCGAATATATTCTCTTTCTGAATCATCGATACAAATGGGTATCCGTATCGGGTTACGCCGGCAACATCCTCTGGATCGTGGCAGTCAATATGATAGGAATGAACAAAATAAAACCGGTGTTCGTTATGCAAGTCTCGGGAGAGCATATTTTCTTTCTGGATTTCAACACGATTCCATCCCATGTGTGGAATACGCAACCGCCTATCAGTCTCCATAAAATCGAACCGTTTCACCGTCGCATCCAACCACCCCAACCCATTAATTTTCCCCTCCTCGCTCCTGTAGGCAAACAATTGCATACCCAGACATATCCCGAGAATGGGTGTATTCTTATTCATAATCATCCGATTCAATACCGGTATCAGTCCGGTCGCCTCCAGTTTCGTGATGGCCATATCAAAGGAACCCACACCCGGCAGAATCAGTTTCTCGGCCGCTTCAACCATGTCCGCATCGGACGTACAGACTGCCTTTGTTCCCACATGTTTAAGCATATTCAGAATCGATCCGATGTTGCCCACATCATAATCAATGATGACAATCATTTTTTTAAACCTCTCGCACCGGTTTGCGGTTGCCCAAGTACACGTCATTGTATATTCGGCACAGCTGCTTTCTTACTGTATTTTTCCCAAACTTTGAAAGACTCTGCATCCGTATCCGATCGGCATCATAGTTAGTCATGGTATTAAACAGGGTGTGCATGGCGCTGCCTAAGGCGGCAGTGTTATTTTTCTCCACCAAAAGACCGTTGTCGACATTTACGATACACTCGGGACCGCCGCACGCCGTTGCAACCAATGGCTTTCCCCGTGACAGCGCCTCGATCAGAACCACACCGAAGGTTTCATAATAACTGGGCAGCACCAAGAAGGCGCACCGATCCATCTCGCTTAAAACCTCTGATCGGCTTAAATATCCTATAAATACCACCTGCTTATCGACCTTCAGTTTTTCAGACAAGTTTATCAACATATTCAAAAGCGGGCCTTCCCCACCAATTCTAAGAAAAACATTTTCATGTCCTTTAAACATGTTCGCAAATGCCTCAACAAGCGATGAGTGGTTCTTGTTCCGGTCGATATTCCCGACACTCAGGATATTAAACGGTCCTTTTTTGCGTTGATTGCCAACCTGATGTGCCGGTTGATCTTCAAAAATTGGATCTACAACGTTAGGAACCCACTCCCAATCCTGAGCCACACCGCCGAACATCGATTCCAACACCGATCCCAGTTTGGGGCTCACAACAATCAGTCTATTCGCTTCATGATAAACATCCCGGACTTCATCGTGAAAGACGGTCGGATACAAGCCGCGCGCAAAGGCGCTGCTATGTTCAGTGATGACATAGGGAATACGAAAATCTTTTTTGATGCGTCTTGCCAAAGTACCTGCAAACAATGCGTTATGGCAATGAACGATATCGGGATGCCCCTCGGTTTTGAGGTATTTTCTGAAAAGCCGAATCCCGGATTCAAGCCAGTGCCGTCTGATCGTTTTCTGGAATCTATCCGGCAATTTCCAACTGTCGTAAGAGTGTACCGGTATGCCGTCAGGATCAGCGTAATTGTACCCGAATCGCCGCCAAGCTTCCTTTTTGAAGATAAATCGCAAGGATTTCAGGTTGGGTGAAACGACGCCCACCTTATCGCCCTTTTCCTTTAAAATAATCGCCTGGTCTCTTTGAAATATGCCGCTGATTGGGCATTCCGGCGGAATATAGGCCTCTGAGGGGATAATCAGGATATGCATGGACGCCAATCCGAAAAGAATGCTAAACTGCGAGGTATTTTTTCGATTCCACGTTCCTTATCGGTTGTAACCGAAAATATTACGACCCGTCCAGTATTTCAGATGGCTCGGTATCTCACCTAGGGACAGGAAACATTGCTTGGGAAACCTGCAGAAATTGGCAGGACTCTCGATCCACGTCGATGCAAATGCACTGATCGCCCCCGGTAGGAAACGAAGCTGGGTATGATATAGATACTTGATATACTGATTCGCTAATATATCGAGTATCATGGTATCATCCAAGGCCTGGGGATACCGTTTGCAAAACCGCTTGAAATAAAGATTGATTACTTCTAGCCGGTGTTCAGGATTATCGACTTTTTTTGACAACAGGGTGTCCACCTTTTGCAGCCATTGCTCTGAATCATTGTGGATATCAAGAATCCGCTTCGGATTCATTCGATTGATCCGATACTTCTCCTCCAGCATGACACGATTCGAGGCGGTTGAACTGGCACCGGGATGTTCCCGAACATCCAACAAAAGATCTTGGACATTGGCCAAACGATAGTTCGGTAAAACACGTGACCAGAGTTCCCAGTCCTGGGCATATCGAATAGATGGATTGAAGCCGCCAAATTCATCCCTAATGATCCCTGTTTTAAACATGACCGCACCGCAGGAGACCGGACACGTGAACATCTGCATCCACCGCAGCGTCAAATCCTGTTCCGGAAATGAAAAAGAACCGATATAACGTCCATCCGGATCGATGGTTCTCAAATTCGTGCCCACGGCAACGACGTCCGGGTGCGTCTTAAGATACCCGATCTGCTTCTCCAGCCGGTTTTTATGTGAAATATCATCCGCATCCATTCTAGCAACAAGTGTGGTGCGTGTATGTTCGAGTCCCCGGTTGAGGGATCTTGTCTGGCCCAGGTTTTCATCATTATCAATTAACCGAATGCGTGGGTCATCATACCCTAAAATTATTTTTCGGCTGTCGTCCGTGGAACAATCGTTTACGATGAGAAATTCGAAATCGCCATAAGTCTGACTTAAAATCGACTCTATTGCCAGCGGTAAATACGGCATACCGTTGTAAACAGTCATCAGTACTGTCGTTTCAGGCATTATGATCCCTTAAGCAATTGGATCTTGAATCTATTTCTTCCTTTTCGACAGCCAATGCGTTCGTATATCACAGTCCGTATGTCGAATATATTAGTCATCCATTTCCGGATGGTGCGCAAGGTATTGCATCTGTCTCTCTAAACGTTTTGGATGTGAGACATCATCTGCATCCATCCGGGCCACTAACTCTGTCTGTATTTCTGATAGTCCCCTATTTAACGACAGGGTTTGATTGAGGTTCTCAGGATTATCTATCAACCGGATACGTGGGTCCTGATAGCCGAGAATCACCTGGCGGGACTCGTCGGTGGAGCAATCGTTTACGATCAGAAACTCGAACCCTTTAAAGGCCTGATCGAGAATGGATTCGATAGCCATATGGAGATACGGTAATCCATTGTAAACGGCCATGAGAACGGTAATGGTCGGAATCATCACTGAACCCCATTAAAACCTTTCACGATTTTCAGATATCCTTTTCGCCAGCTGTGACCATAGCGGCAATCTCCGCCCCATCACGGAGAAACATTTGAACAGTATCCTTAGAGTATGGATGAACGATCATTCCTTTTAAAAGATTGGGAGTAACGGTCACGATATGCGCCCCTGCTTCAATCCATTGAATAACATTGAGCACTTCCCGAGTTGACCCGACAATGATTTTTGAATCGAGCTGGGTTTGATCCAAAACTTTGCGGAGATTTCGAATCTCACCGCAGGCATCGTAGCCCATATTATTCACCCGACCCCCAAAAATTGAAACGTAGGTGGCACCAGCCATGGCTGCTAAAAAACATTGCTGAGCACTCATCATAGCAGTCACGTTTACCCGAATATCGCGTTTGGTTTCCAATTCATGGACCACTTCTATGTTTGCGAGCTCTCCCTGTGGACCATGAATGGTAATTTTTACATTTATATTGTCCGCCCATGAGGCGAATGTTTCGGCCTGAGTGATCATTTCATCCGGATGATTCGAGATGACTTCTACCGATACTGGTAGCGGATTGACAATCCGAGCGATCCCTTTCGATCGTTCCGCAATGCCTTTCATACCGCCAGTTACACCATCTTTCAGCATTATGGTTGGATTGGTAGTCACCCCCCTGATTATTCCCATTCGATGATATTTTTCGATTTCTGCCAGTCTGCTTGAATCCAGAAATATTGACATAATGTTCAATCCTCCTTATTTCTTGTCCGCAGTCTATTCAGTGGACTCCCATTTCATGGGGGCACGCTGCAAATCGGGGTGTGAAACCATCAGATGCCAGACAAGGGCCTGGAATGACTCGGTATGCGCAGTCACCGTCCTGGAATTAACGATAGGAATGATAACACATGCATCAGCCACACTGGCGGTGTAACCCCCATTTCTTCCAACGATACCGACAATTTTGGCTCTGACCGTTTTCGCATGTTTCAACGCTCGAACCAGATTCGGGCTTATATTTTTTTTCAGATCACCGCCCCCAACGGAAAAGACGAACACGCAATCGTTTCGACTCAGATGACTGACCTTTAACCATTCGACAAAGGTTGTGTCCCATCCTTCATCATTGGTTCTTGCGGTTAATTCAGCAA
>PVBE011816815.1_pt1 | contig 49876 bp, 41 predicted proteins | sample 1631181 | NCBI WGS metagenome assembly PVBE01 (sample SAMN08397723, study PRJNA350692) | Marine metagenome, whole genome shotgun sequencing project. | isolation source: water | place: Pacific Ocean | collected 2012-04
CACTGAACATGTACGCACCACACCAGCCAAAATTTGTCCGGGTGTTCGAAAAAACTCCCGGCGATGTGTGGTCTCAAGCCCTCAGAGGGCGAACAGGTACCAGCCCGTGACCGCGTAGGCGCCGTCCGGGAGAGGTCCAGCTTCGAGTGCTTCCGCATCCCCGGTGCGGTTGGCGACGGTGCCGGCGTAGCCGAAGGCGTAGGTGGTGCCCTCCAGTCCATCGCCCGCCGGCGCATCCAGAGACGCGTAGCTGCCGTACATGTTCTCCGGCTCCGCTTCCACTTCGGCCAGGGCCGGAACGAGGTCAGAGTAGAGCTCGCCCAAGCCCAGGCGGAAATGCAGCGGCACCATCTCCGATGCCTGACACGCCCCATCGTCTTCCGCGCTCACCAGGTCCAACCAGTGCCAGACGAGGGGATCGGGCGTGTCCTCCAGCTGTGTGAGCTCCGAGACGCCGCGCTCGCTGGTGCAGATCACGCCTTCTGCCGGATCCTCCGAGTAGATTCGATGGGACACCGTCGCCGAAGTGAAGACGCCGTTTTCCCTGAGCAGCACGGCGTCCAACCCGAACCAGCGCGGTTCGAGACTGGCCGTGTCTGCCGAGTCGGAGTCGAGCTTCGAGCCCGACGTGTCGTCCTCACCGACACCGGTATCGCTGGTCCGGCCGCCGTCCGCCGCGGAGCACGCGACGAGAGCCGCCAACAATCCGATGGAGAGAAGGGCCCTCATGAGGCCTCCGCTCCTGCCCAGCCCTGAAGGTACCCTACGCGCTCGCGTCCCGCTACCGGCTCCCAAGATCCCACGCATACGCCGGCCAGAGGGTGTAGACCTGCCCGTCGACCCAGCCGCCGTCGATCGGACGGTCGAACTCCACCCCCTCGGCCCAGGCGTAGCCGTGATCGAGGGCTTCGTCAGCCTCGTAAGCCAGGTACCACCCAAGGGACTGTTCATACGGTTCCTCCCCCGCAATGTCCGGGTAGATGTCGCCGATTCCAAAGGCCAGGATGCCTTCGTAGGCGGGATCCGACACGACCTGGTCTGCGCAGTCATGCTCCAACTCCCGGAGTTGTAGCTCGTACATAGCGACACAGCCCTGGCAACCGGCCCAGGGGTCGATCTCCTGGCCGCTGACCGACTGAAGCAGACTGCATCGATGGAAGGCCTCGTCGTAGTCCCTCTCCCAACCCTCGGCGAAGAAGGTCCACACGTGGTGTCCGCTGAGGGTGCCCTGATCCACGCTGACCGTCGCGTAGTTGACCGCCCAGCGAAGCTCCCCAGGGTCCTCGGCGCAGCTCAGAAGCAACAGGATCACGGAATCAGCGTTCCATCCACGTACTGAAGGAAGTAGCTGTATCCCTGCAGCAGCGAGTGTGCCGGGGCCTCGGACAGCTGCTGGATCTCGTAGGTGAGCGGGTTTCCGTCGTCGCCATAGACCATGGCGCCGTCATCGTCCACGTAGTTGAAGGAGCCCCAGCCCAGCTCCATGCCGTAGAAGCTCCCAGCGGTGGAGTCTGCAAGGTAGTAGCCCACCAGGTACGGCGCGTAGTCCTGGGACCAGTTGCCCCCTGAGCTGTTGACCGCATCTCGGAGAGCCTGCTCCATGTCCGGACTCAGCGGCGCCAGCCCCAATCCGAGGCGGTAGTTCTCGAGAGCCTCGTCCGGCGTGTTCGAACCCCACTGCATGGGGTTGAGGTTGTCGCACTCATCGACGCTGGCGTTCTCCACCCACGTCAACTCCACCTCGGCGCCCCACCAGATCTGACCCGGCCAGCCCAGGTCGTCTTCGCGAACCATGTCGACCCGAAAGAGGCTGATGCACTTGTTCGCATCGCTCATGCTGTCGAACCACTCTTCCTCGTAGAGCGTGAGCTCCACGTAGGGGTACTGCTCGATGTCTCCGCCGATGCCATAGGACACCAACTCCTCGCCGTCCCAGCCACCCTCGAAGTCCAAACCCCAGACAAAGGGATCGAAGTAGATCGGATCGGTATCGGTGTCCGCGTCGGAGTCCGAGTCGGTGTCGACGTCGGTCCACCACGAGGTGTCGATCGGGTCCTTTTCACGAATAGGCAGCGTGAGCAGAAGCCAGCAGCCGGTGAGGAGAAGGATCATCGCGTATCCAGCTTGCCCTGTTTCATGAACCTATCCGGACCAACCGAGGGCTCGCTGGTCCAGGGCGTACAAAGCTTCCACAACGAGCAGGTCCTCTTCCTGGGTGGCGGGCCCCGTAGGCACGAACTCGACCCCAGAGGGCCAGGTCGGAACCGCGAGGTGGCCAAGCCCATCCTGCACCAAGAGCTCGGTGGACCAGTTGGTGATCGGGTGGGGGCAGTCGGAGGCGATCAGGGTGATCTCGAGGTTGCCATCGGTAGAACCGGACCAGCTGCACACGGGCTGGCCATCGCTCAGAAAGCTGAGCTGCGCACTGCCAGCCCCATAGGTCTCACCCTCCAGCGGGAGCTCCAGACCGACCGTAAAGCCATCCAGCTGTACCGCTGTGTCGGTGGCGACCACCGGTTCCCGTGGGCTGGTGTCGCGCGGCTCCGAGCTGAGCTGGGGCCCGGAGCAAGCACACCAGAGCAGCACGGGGGCGAGTCGCCAAGGCGACCCGCCCCCGCTTGTACCCAAACTTCTCAGAAGAGGTTCGAGGTGTAGGGCAGGTAGTAGCTGCCGGTGTTCAGCACGACGTTCGAGGGGGTCTCGGAGGCCTGGCTGATGTCCGCGCACTGCAGCCCCTCGGGGAGGCAGTTGGAGCCGGAGATCAGCTGCATGTTCTCGTCGGCCTCGAAGACCCAGCTGTAGCCGATCTCGGAGCCGGCCAGCGCGCCGGTCTCGGCATCGTAGAGGCCCAGGTGGTAGGACAGCCAGTAGCTGGCGAAGTCGTCGTCCCAGCTGTAGCCGGCACCCTCGATCCAAGTCTTCAGCGTGGCCTGGTGGTCACTGCTCATGGGGCCAACGCCGACGCCCAGCGCGGTCGCCTCGATCACGTCCACGGGGGTGTCGCTTCCCCAGATGGCGGAGTCGAAGTTCTCGCAAGGGTTCTCGCCAGCACCGAGGTAGAGCAGGCTGATGTCCCAGCCGTTCCAGATGCCATCGACCTGGAGCGAGTCCACGCCGTTTTCGGTGACGCTGTAGTAGTCCTCACACTTGTAGCGCTCGTCGCCGGCATCGAAGTAGGCCTCTTCGTACATCGTGACGATGCCGAAGGCCTCGTTGGCGCTGCCGTCGGGGCTGGTGTAGGCAACGATTCCGGTGCCGTCGTAGCCAACGACCACGGAAATGGCCATGGCGTAAGCGTCGAAGACCACATCCGAGTCCGAGTCCGAGTCCGAGTCTGAGTCCGTGTCCGTGTCCGTGTCCGTGTCGGCGTCGCCCTCAATGCCGGTCTCGCAACCGGCACCGGTGGCGGTGTCGCATTCTTTGGCGGTACCGAAGCAGCCGGTGAGCAGAGCACCGACACCCGCGGACAGCAGCCCGAACTGGGCGAGCTTGTGCAGGGTCATGAATATCCTCCATCTGGTCAGCCCAAACGCGGGCTGAAGGCGGTTCTATTAGAAGTTCCTATTGCTGATCAAGCCGGCTGCCCGGCGAGCACGCCAACTTAGCCGCTCACCAGCAACAGCCGCAACTGATCGGGCCAACTAGTCGGGCATTTCCCCGAATGCAGGGAGTGATCTCAGCGACGCCCCATCCGTTCCCTCACCTTCCTCTCCCTGGTTCCGGTGGGTTCCAGATCCAGATAGGCGTCCCACGCAACATGCTGGTGTTGAAGGCCCTCGTCCTGGTCCGTGTAGAAGAGGCCGCGCTGATACTGAACTCGACCACTCTCCGGCGATAGCTCCGCAGCGCGTTCATGGCATTCCGCTGCGAGTTCATCCTCTCCGGTGGCGTCGTGGTAGCGCGCCAGCAGAGACATGGACTCGCCATCCTCCACGTCCACCTGAAGGGCCCGCTCGGCCTGGCCCTTGTAGCCGTAGAACACCGAGGCTACAAAGGCCCTGCCAGCCAGCAAGCGCTCGTAGGGATCCTCGGACTCTGCAAACTGCTCCGAGGCCTTGAGCAGGAGGGGCTGGGCATCCACCGGGCGCCCCAGCTCGCCATAGGCCTGCCCCAGCAGCCACGCTGCCATCGCATCGTCGCTGTTCACGGACAGCGCGGCCTGGGCCAACCGAGCCGCCTCTTCGGGCTTGCCCTCGGCGAGCAGGACTGCCGCCTCGATCAGCGGGCCGCTCCCGCTCAGGCTCGACCGAGCCTCCTCCATCCGGTCCAGGGTCAGCAAGACCTCGATGTGGGCCCGGACAACCATCACATCGTGTGGTCGCGCCCGGAGGATCCGCCGGGACACAGCGTAGGCGCGCAGGCCCCGGCCCTCTTCCAGGTGCCCGGCTGCGACCCAGTACTGCAGAACGGGATTCCCCGGGTCCAGGGTGACCGCCTTGTCCAGCGCCCGAGACTCGGCCTCCCGACGACCCAGCCGGCCCTGGTTGGCGGCCTGGGCCAGCCAGGCCAGACCGGCGACGCGGGGTGGTAGATCCGCTGCGCCTTCCAGGAAGGGGCGCATGGCACGAACCCGTTCCTTCGGTCCCAGCTCCTCGGCCTCCACCAACAACTGGAGCAGCTGCGCGCGGGGGTCGCTGGGAGACTGTTCCAGAGCAGTGCCCAGGGAGTCCTTGGCGCAAGCGTTGTCCCCCACCGCGTGACAGACCTCAGCGAGGCCGTAGTGGTAGCGGGCCATGGGCGACAGGGAGACCGCCTGCTGCGCATGGCCACGGGCCGCGACGAAATCTCCTCGGTCCAGGGCCACCCGCGCACGTATCAGAGAAGCCTCGGCGCCATCGAGACCCTCGATCGACCCAAGGGCGAGCTCCGGGTCGCCCTGATGATAGGCGCGCACCCCTGTGGCCAGATCCCGGATGCGGGCAGCGCCGCCATCCTCGCGGGCGCTCGCCAAGGCTTCGATGGCGTTCTCGAGCCGCCCGACATCCCCCGTGTACTCCGCCCACAAGATCAACTCGACGAGCGCGTAGCTGGCTGCAAGGTGCGAATGAGGGGAATCGCCTGCCTTGAACCGCCCCTCCAGCGCGGCCTCCTCAGCCAGAAGCTGCTCGTAGTCTCCCGAGGCAACGACGCTGTGGGTCTGCTCGGCAACCCGCGCCCCCGCCAACCCCTCGGCCAGCTGAAGACCCAGGTTCACAGTAAGGACCGCCAGGGTCAGCAGGACCAGGAGCAGCACAGCGAAACGGGGCCGTGCGTTGTAGCCCCCGATGGGTCGCAACTCCTCGCTCTCCTCGTCTGGAGGCAGAGGCGGGAGCACCCGCGGGCGAGTGGGCGGAGCAGGCTCACCGATGGTGACCGGATCGAAGGTCGCCATGGCCAGCCCACTCGGCGGTAGGGGCTTCAGAGGCGGTGGAGCGAGGTCGGGTTCCACGACCTCGATGGGCTTGCTGAGCGTGACCTCCTCGGTGGGTTCTCGGGGCCCGGTCTCCCGTCGGGTGACGATGACCAGATCCTCGTCCTCCTCCTCCAGTTCAACCTCGTCGGCATCGCTGCCCAGGTCGGAGACGCCCATCCCCATGTCGCTCAGGTAGTCGCGGAGGTTCAAGGTATCCCTGAGCTCGTCGGTCTCTTCCTTCAGGGTGTGGACAGGCCCATCGGCTTGCTTTGGAATGACCATCAGGATCTGCGTGTCCGCGGCTGGACCGGAGCTGCCCGTGTCCACCATCGGGTCGGAGAACTCGGCCTCTTCGGTCTCGTCCCGATGCTGAAGATCCTGAGTGGTCGCCAGGCGACTGATGGAGGTCACCTCCTCGGTCGTGTAGGCGACCCGGAGTTCGTCGACACGCCGGAAGAGCGCCGGAAAGGCCTCTTCTACGTGCTCCTCCTGCTTCACGATGCCGGTGGCGGTGACATCGCTCCAGCTCTCCCCGGGGTCTGACTTGCCGGACTCCGAGCGGTGATCCGGATCCAGGTCCATGACCGCGAGCTCCGGAGCCATGGCTCGCGCCAGCTCCGCCGGGTCCCCCTCCTCCTTGGCGAACTCACCGTCAACGCCCCACAGCAGATCGTCTACGCGCTCGCTCCAGAGGCCCGGCTGACGACGCAGACGCTCCAGGATGGACTTGGCGCGCAGGAAGCTGCCCGTCGCCATGAAGCGCTCCGCGAGCTGCAGACGCTCCTGGGGGGTACCGGACTCCTGCACCTCCCGGGCATTGGGCGCGGGCTGACGAGGAGGTTGGGAAGCCAACACGAGCAGCTCAGCGACCTCGGCGGTCGGATCCTCCGCCAGAGGTTCCAGAAGGCGACGAGCCCGCCCGGGCCAGCCGCGCTCGATGAACACCTCTGCGGTCAGCAGCCTGGCCGCGCGATCCCCGGACCACCGCTCGCTGACCTCCTTCAGCCGAACCCAGGCTCGATCCATGAGCATGAGGTTGAGGAAGGCGCGGGCCTGTGCGAGCAAGGCCGGACGGGTGGGCTCACCGGTACCGACCCAGCGCTCGACGATACGCACCACACCACGCCAGTCACCCTGGTCGACCAGGTGAAGACAGACGTGCTCCAACCAACGATCGGTTGGGGTCCGTGCGTCTTGGCTCTGAGTGTTCGACACGATGAACGCCGACTATAGCAAGGCAATCGGGACGTTCCAGCGCCCCTGGAGAAGCTCAGGTGGGGCTCAGCCGAGCTCTTCGAAGGCCTTGGACAGCAAGGGGCAAATGACGAAGAGATCGTCCACGATGCCGTAGCTGCTGTGCTGGAAGATGGGGGCTTCAGGGTCCTTGTTGATCGCTACGATCACCTTGGAAGTACGCATTCCAGCGAGGTGCTGGATCGCCCCACTGATGCCGCACGCGATGTACAACTGGGGGTTCACCACCTTGCCGGTCTGACCCACCTGGGAGGAATGCGGCGCGTAACCGGCGTCAACGGCCGCACGGGAGGCACCCGGGGTCGCCCCGATGCTGGCAGCCAGCGGGCGAATGATCTGGTCGAAGTTCTCCAGACTCTTCAGGGAGCGACCACCCGAGACGATCCGCTCGGCTTCGGTCAGGTCCGCCACGGCGCTGCTGCTCGCCCGGGTCTCCACGACCTGGGTGAGCGCGTTGTCGACGGCGCCCGCAGCGACGACCTCGGCGCTGCCTGTGCCCATCTGAGGCGCGGAGAAACTGTTCGGACGCACCGTGAAGAGGGCGCGCTCGCTCTTGACGGTCGCGGTGACCAGCGCCTTGCCCGCGTAGATCGGACGGCGCCCGACCACGATGCCGTTCTCGACGGACAGCTCCGTGACCTCGCTGACCAGACCGGCACCGATGCGGGCCGAAACGCGTGCGAAGAGGGACTTGCCGATGGGGCTGGCAGCACCGAGCACCACCGCAGCATCGCTCTGCTCGATGACCCCGGACATGGCCCGGGCCCATGACCCGCTGTCGTAGCTGTCGGCAGACACCGTGTAGACCGTCTGAGCCCCGTAGGCGGCGAGCCCGGAGGCGTCCGCATCGCCAAAGACCACGGCGGAGACGGGTCCACCCAGGGTGGTCGCCTTGCCGAGCAGTTCGTGAGCCGTTTTCTTGACCGAGCCCTTCTCGGTCTCGCAGAACACCAGGATTCCGTTTGCCATGACTACCTCAGATGACCTTGGCTTCTTCGCGGAGGAGCTTCACCAGCTCCGCCACCGTGGCTTCGGGGCTTCCCCCATCGATCAGGCGACCCGACGGGCGGCTGGGCGGTGAGGCGTACCCGGTCTCTTCGACCACGGCGCCAGCACTTCCCAGCTGCGCTGCATCCAGACCGAGCTCCGCGGCGTCCCAGACGGCGATCTTCTTCCTCTTGGCCATCATGATGCCTTTCATCGATGCGAAGCGCGGGTTGTTGAGTCCCTTCTCGCAGGTCACCACAGCCGGCAGGCTGGCGGTCACCACATCGACGCTGCCACCCCCCATCACCCGCGATGCGGTCACCGTGTCGCCTTCGACGCCGAACTCGTTGACCACGCTGATCAGAGCGCAACCCAGGAACTCCGCGAGCATCGCGGGCACCTGGCTCCGGTCGCCATCGATGGCCTGCTTGCCACACAGAACCAGGCGAGCGTCGCTCTTCTGAGCCGCGGCTGCCAGGGCTCGTGCAACCCCCATGCTGTCGCTGCCCGCCAGGCCTGGACCGTCGACGCGAACCGCGCTGTCGGCACCACGAGCGAGGGCATCCTTGATCTGCTTTTCCGTCCCCGAATCACCGACGGTCATCACGATCACCGAGCTGGCGATCTTGGCGTCCTTGAGCTGAAGAGCTGCCTCCAGGGCAATCTCATCGTAGGGGTTGGTGATGTACTTGATGCCGTCGGTGTCGATACCCGACCCGTCAGCCGTGGGCTTGATGCGGGCGTCCGTATCGGGAACCTGCTTCAGGCAGACCGCAATGTTCACAGAACCTCCAAGATGGGAGCACACCGCTAACCGGTGAACTCAAGCCGCGACACCGCGGATGAAGACCTCTGCGATCTCGTCCGCCGCTTCATCCAGGTTCAACTTGTCCTTGTTGCGCGAGAGCACCCACTGCATCCCGATCTCATCCAGCGCCCCAAAGAAGGCCCACATCGTCGTGAAGGGGTTCACGCCAGGACGGATGACGCCTCGCTCCTTCCCGTCATGGATGATCTGACCGAAGACGCCCAGGTAGTCCCAGAGCTTGCGGGGCTTGTAGTCCTTGATGAACTTCTTGGACAGACGGAGCTCCACCTGGAGGACCTCCGCCACGTCGCTGTGCTCCTGGACCTGAGAGAAGTGGTACCGGGCAAAGACCCGGATGCGCTCGAGAGGATCGTCGATGCCTTCCAGCGCGGCCAGGAGACCCGCTCGAAGTTCGTCCATCTTCTCCTCGAAGACCTGGAGAAGCACGTCCTCCTTGGACTTGAAGTAGAGGTAGATGGTCCCATCAGCGACCCCGGCAGCACTCGCGATGTCGCTGACCCGTGCCGAGTGAAAGCCCTTCTTGGCAAAGACCGCGATCGCTGCCTCGATGATCCGTCCACGCTTGGTGCTCTTGTCTGCCACGGGACCACGCCTACTGAATGAGTCCTCATTCACTAAGGCGGGGACCCTGCGCTGCCAAGGGCGAGGGCAGCTATCGACCGTTGCGCTCCAACCAGCGCGTCACCTGGCTCACGATGTCCCGGTCGGGAACGCCGTCCCAGGCCCTCGTAAACTTCTCGTTGCCGATGTCCGTGAGGGGATGGCTGAAGAGCTTGGTCATGACCGCGAAGGGAATTGTGGCCACGTGCGAACCGGCCAGCGCGGCATCCAACACGTGCTTGGGATGGCGCAGGGACGCTGCCAGAACCTGGGTCTCCAGCTCGGGGTAGTTCGCGTAGAGAGCGACGATCTCCTCGATGAGCTGCATGCCGTCCCGCGACACGTCATCAACCCGGCCGACAAAGGGGGAAATGTAGGTGGCGCCGACCTTGGCAGCGAGCAGCGCCTGCACCGGGCTGAAACAGAGGGTGACGTTGGTCTTCACCCCCTCCCGGCTCAACTCCTTCGTCGCTGCAATGCCCTCCTTCGTCAGCGGGACCTTCACCACGACATTCTCGTGGATTCGTGCCAGCAGGCGTCCCTGGGCAACCATGTCGGCGGTGCTCTCCGCCACGACCTCCGCGCTGACCGGACCATTCACGATGGTGCAGATCTCGGCCACGGTCTCGACGAAGTCGCCCCCTTCCTTCGCGATGAGCGAAGGATTGGTGGTGACGCCATCCACAATGCCCCAGCTGTTGGCCTGGCGGATGTGATCCAGGTTCGCGCTGTCGATGAAGAACTTCATGGCCACTCCACGTTGGTGAACCGACCTATCGGCGCGGGTCGGACGCGCAAGCGCCAGCGTCGTGACGATCGACCCGACCGGCACTGCCCGAGGAAGACCCCGGCCGGCTGGAAGCCATGGCGCAACCTCACGCGCCGGCTCCCAGGCGAAGGGCCGCTCCGCCAGCTTGGGATGCGGCACGATCAGGGCCGGGCTGCGGTGCTTCCGCTCGGCCCAGAGCAGGTCGATGTCCACCACCCGATCCCCCCATCGGGGAGTGGATCGACGCCCCAGACGAGCCTCCACCTCCTTGACGAGCCCCAGCAGCGCCGGCAAGGCCCCACTCCACTCCACCAGGAGAGCAGCATTGTGGAAGGCCCCGCGAGCGACCCCTCCCATCGGAGGAGTCCTCCAGATTCGGCTGACCGCCAGCAGCTCCAGCTTGGGACTGGCCGCCAGCGATCGCGTTGCCTGCGCCAGGCTTCCAGGACCATCACCCAGGCTGCTTCCCAGGCCCAGGACGACCCTCATTCGGTCTTCTCGGGAAGGTCCACCTCGACCCAGCTGCGCAGCATCTTCCGCTCCAACTTGTGGTCCCGTTCGACCATGGCTTCCACCCGCCGATCGCTGTAGATCAGACCGTCCACATCGACCACCCAGGTGCCTCCCAGGGGATCGGGGGGCAGTTCGGACATCATCCCCGAAGACAGCAGGTCTTCCGGCGACGGTCGGCGTTGATGGCTTTGCTCGAACTGAGCGCCCAGTCCGTTCATGCCCTCGCTGTAGACATCGTGCAGGGTCTGCACGCGGAGCGCCTCGAGCGCCTCGCGGAGCTTCGGATCCGTGGTGTGGGCGAGCTCCTCGTCCAGGTAGTGAAGCACCTGCTCACTGGAGCGTTCCTGGGTACGGAAGGCGGTGGCTGCTCCCGCATACCACCCCGGGGCCCCCGGAAGTTTCGACGCGCGCTCGACCCAGTCCGCCGCCTTGTCCTTGTCCCCTTCGAAGTAGTAGTTCATGCCCACGGAGAAGGGAAAGTAGGGGTCCTGCGGAAAGGCCACCGCACCCCGCTCGAAGATGTCGGTGCTGCCGTCGACGGAGCCCGCGACACGCACCATCGTCCCTCCGTAGAAGAAGGGTGTCCGCCAGTGGGGATCCAACTCCGTGACCGCCACCAGGGAGCGAGCAAGCCACTCATTCCACCCCTCATCGCCAGTGATCCGAGCACCGAACTCCAACACCGTGCGCATCCACATCAAATCTGCGACCTGCACGTGCAGACCACTGGCGGCTATCCGCAGCGTCGAGCCACTGGGAATCACCTGCAGCTCCTGCTCGAGGCTGATGACGCGGGTCTCGTCGACCTGACGGTGCGCAAGGTGGCCAACCGCAACCCCAAGGGCGAGAAGGAGGACGGCGATCGCGCGACTCAAGGGCACATGCTTCGAAGCTCGTCCACCTGCTCGTCGAAGGAAGCGGGTTCTGGGACCGACGCCCGAATTCTGGCATAGGCCTGGTCGTCCCCGTCGTGGATCGCGAGTACAGCCAGCACGAGAGGCAGCCGCGCATCCGGCTCCTCCGGTACGGACTGAACAACCTCGCGCGCAGCATCCAGGTCACAGCGTTGGATCCAGGTCATGCCCTCCAGCCCTGCCTGATGCGGCGTTCGCGGGCAGCGCTCCGCCGTGAGGGAAGCGCCGAGGGCCGCCTCTCGGAGATCCCCTCGCCGGAGGGCGCAGCGCACGGCGTTCGCACAGACATCGATGTACGGAGGGTCGTCGTTGAGGGCCTGGCGAAAGAGCCCGCAGGCCTCCACCCCGTCGCTGCGGATGTTCACCTCGTGCCCCAGGTTCGCATAGCTGTAGCCATTGGGCGTGGTCCTGACCGCTGAACCAAAGAGGCTCAGATCGTCGCTCCAGTCCGGCAGGCGCTGACCGATCAGCAGCACCCAGAGCAGCAGCACCGGCGCCGCGATCCCAGCGATGACTCTGCGGTCGGACAAGGATGCTGCGATCGCCAGAGCAGCACCGGCCATGGGCATGTACAGGTAGCGGTCCCCCAGTTGTCCGCGAACGCCGATCGCGACCACCGCGGGCGCCAGCGAGAGCAGGCCGAAGAGGATGCCCCCCAGCGCGAGACGCCCACCTCGTCGCACGACCAGGCCGCAGAACAGGACGAGACCAAGCCAACCGGCCAGCACCAGAGGAAGCGGATCGCGCAAGTACTCCAGTGAGCAGCCAACGCTGAGGGGGAAGCCCACCAGGAGCAGACGGGCGTAGTGCGAGCCGACCTGGGGCAAGCGCTCCACCAGGTAGAGCAGTCCCTCCGGACCGGGAACCGAGGCCTGGCCGACCTGGGCGACGCCATTTCTCAACCCGAACCAGACCAGCAGCGCGACCGCCAGGGGCACCACCTTTCGCCAGGACGGCCTTCCCCGCTCCACCGCAAAGAGCAGCACCACCGCGAAGACCCCACTCTCCTTGCACAGGAGAGCCAGCAGGCCCAGTACACCCCCCCAGACGAGCCGCTCACGGTGCAGGGCAAGGACGGCGGCGAAGACCAGCGCCGAGACCATCAGGTCATTTCTCGCCGCAACCCACGCCACGGCCTCGATCTGGGCTGGATGGACCGCAAAGAGCGCTGCCCCGACGAGAGCCGGAAGCGGCGCGACGAGCTCCCTCAGAAGCACGGCGAGCAAGCCGCAGGCGAGCAGATGCCAGAGCAGGCTGTGGAGGTGATGTCCAACCGGCGACAGGCCCCACAGGGCACGGTCGATGGCCAGCGAGGTCAGCATCAGCGGCCGGTAGTACCCGGACTCGGCATCCCCCACGCCCCCGGCGGTGTCCCACAGATCGACCTGGAAGAACAGGGGCAGGTTCGCCAGGCTGTCCGTGAGGGTGTTGTCCTGGACCAGGGGCTTGTCGTCCCACACGAAGTCCGCGACCGCCAGCGGAGCGTAGGTGAGCGCCGTGAGCACCAGCAGCAGAAGCGCTCCCACGAGGAACTGCCGCTGCTTCACCGGAGAATGGTCAACATGAGTCGAGCCCAAAGACAAAGAGAGCCGGGTGGTCTAATGACCACCCGGCTCTCTATGGTACGACCTTACTGAAGAATCAGTAGGTGTCGTTGTTGTTCAGGAAGACCGTGTTGACGGACTTGGTCGCCGTGTACTTGCTCTCGGTGCCATCAGCATCGATGTCGCCACGACCCTTGACGGTGAAGTCAGAGGAACCGCTGGTGCTGGTAGCCACCTCGTAGGTGCCACGAACGTCGCCATCCGGGGCCCAACCGAGCTTCTGGTAGTTGCTGTTACCACTGGCCCACGAGGTCTGGGACTTGCCCAGGGTGTGGTTCGGGTGGTCGGTGCACTTGAGGAAGGTATCGAAGGTGGCCTCGTAGCCCATCTCGGAGGTCTTGATGCCGTCCGTGTTGGAGGGGAGTTCGGCCCGCTTGGCTCGATACTGCATCTCGACAAAGTTCGGGATGGCGATAGCCGCCAGAATGCCGATGATGGCGACGACGATCATGAGTTCGACGAGCGTAAAGCCTTTCTTGAACATGCCTATTTCTCCAGTTTCAGTAGGAACTCGATGGATTCCCCATCAGGGGTCACCCATACAGCTTCAAGACCCGTGCCAACCTGGAAAATGGCCTAAACAGCCGATCTACACGATCCACTGACGCTCCACGTCATGGATCGACTGCCGTAATTTGTCAGCACTGACAAATTACGGCAGTTGACTGGTCAAGTGTCTTCGAGGCCGTACTTGGCCAGACGGTAACGAAAGCTGCGAAAACTCATGCCCAGGAGCTTCGCTGCCTGTGTCTTGTTGCCGTCGGAGTGTTCCAGCGCCTGCTCCAGGTAGTTCTGCTCGATGTTTCCCAAGACCCCATCCAGGTTCATGCCGCCCTCGGGAAGTTGACGAGGGGCCTTGCCGTCTTCGGGAACGGACGAATTCAACTCCACGCCCACGACCTGCCTCGGAAGCGAACGGAGGGTGATCACGCTCTCCTCTTCCAAGGCTACGGCGCCCTCCATCACGTTGCGGAGCTCCCTCACGTTCCCCGGCCAGGAATAGTCGAGCAGATGCTCTCGAACCGTGGCGGCCAGGCCCCGGATGGTCTTTCCGTACTCTCGCGAGTACTCGCGAACGAAGTGCTCCGCCAAGAGTTCGATGTCCTCCTTCCGCTCAGCCAGCTGCGGCAGATCGATGCGAACCACGTTCAGTCGATAGAAGAGGTCTTCCCGAAAACGACCTTCGGCCACCTCGTCCTTGAGTTCCCGGTTGGTCGCCGCGATGATCCGCACGTCGACCTCGCGCTCGACGGTGTCCCCCACCCGGGTGACCTTGCGCTCGGCGATGGCCCGCAGCAGCTTGACCTGGGTGTGCAGTGGCATCTCTCCGATCTCATCCAGGAAGAGCGTGCCTCCGTCCGCGGCCCCGAAGAAGCCCTCCTTGTCTCGGTCGGCCCCGGTGAAGGCACCGCGCTTGTAGCCGAAGAGCTCGCTCTCCATCAGGCCCTCGGGAATGGCCCCACAGTTGACCGGTACGAAGGGCTCGGCAGCTCGGGCACCGCTGTAGTGGATGGAGCGGGCGACGACCTCCTTTCCTGTCCCGCTCTTCCCACAGAGAAGACAGCTGATTCGGGAGTCCCGAACCCGCTTGATCATCCGGTAGACGTCCTTCATCCGTGGGCTGGTGCCGATGAGGTTGTGGAAGCTGTAGCGCTGCTTCAGCTCCCCACGCAGCTGGAGGTTCAGCTCTTCGAGCGCCTTTCGGTCGATGGCCTTGCGAAGCACCATCAGCAGTTCGTCGTTGTTGAAGGGCTTGCAGACGTAGTCGTTGGCGCCCTCCTTCATGGCCTGGACAGCGTTCTCCGTGGTCCCGTAGGCGGTGACGAGCACGACGGGAACGTCCGCACCGTGCTCGAGGTGGTTTCCGGAGCGGATGCGACGCACCAACTCGATTCCATCGATCCCCGGCATCGAGAGATCGGTGAGGACGAGATCGAAGTCATGAGACTTCATGGTCTGGAGAGCCTCCTCCCCACTGGTCGCCGTCTGCACGGTGTAGCCCTGCCGATCGAGGAGGATCTGCAGGAACTGCCGCATGGACAGCTCGTCGTCGACCACCAGGACGTCCGCAGGCAGTCGGGTGTTCGTCACGGGAGCTTCAGGCACTGCTCGCTGTCTCCTTCATCATGAGCGATGTAGCTGGAATGGGCAGCCAGATCCCAAAGGTGCTCCCCCGACTCGCCTCACTATGAACCCAGACCTCGCCGCCGTGCTCTCGCACCACCCGCTCCACGGTGGCCAGACCGAGGCCCGTGCCTCCACTTCGGCGCGTATAGAAAGGGTCCCAGATGTGGGGAAGCTCGGCGTTCTTGATGCCGGTACCATCATCCGCGATCAGCACGCGCACCCGGCGTCCGACGACCTCCGTGGAGATGCGGATGCAGCCGCCTTCCGGCATGTGCTGCGCTGCATTGAGCAAGAGGTTCCACAGCACAGTGTGGAACTGGTCCTGGTCCAGGTTCAGAACGGGAACTTCGCCGCCCTGCACCACCACCTCCACCTTTCCGTAGCGCGGATCCTTGCTGAAGGTAGCGACCACATCGCGGACCAGCCTGGGGAGCTCGGTGGGCACCGGGTGTAGCTCGGGTGGTGCCCCCGCGTTCATGAAGTCCGTGACAAGGCGGTTCAGCCGACCCACCTCGCGGGTGATGATGTCCCGCAGACCCTCATCTTTCTTCGAGAGCTTCAACAGCTGCACCGCACCCGAGAGAGAGGTCAGGGGATTGCGGATCTCATGCGCGATGCCGGAACTCAGCCGGCCCACGGCGGAGAGACGCTCCTCTCGAGCGATGCGTTGCTGCATGCGCCTCAGGTCCGTGATGTCCTCGACGACCACCACCGCTCCGGTCTCGGTCTGCGCACGGGTGAAGAGCAAGGCTCGAGGGCTCCCTTCTATAGGGACCTCCGCCTCCCACACCGTGTTTTCAGCCCAGCCGGGCAAGAACTCCGCCAGGAGCTTTCCGTCCAGGCTCGGAAAGAGGCTGTAGGCCGGCCCATTGGCCTTGCGAGCTCGACCGTCCGGTCCGACCAGGACAACACCGACGAGAACGGCATCCAGGACCTTCGCCAGATCGTCGGCCAGCAGCTGACCGCGAGCAGCCTCCGCCGCCAGCTTCTCGCCGGTGGCCTCCAGCCGCGCGCCGAGCTCACCCGCGAGCAGGGCAACCAGGTAGAAGGCGAAGACCTTGCTGAGCATCAGCGCCACGACACGCGCAGGATCGGGGTCTCGCTGGGCCTCGGAGATGGCCAGACCGATGAGTACCGCCGCGTCCGTGGTGGCAATCACCAGAGCGCCACGCCGCTGATCCAACCAGGCCGCGCCCACGACACTGGCCGCGAAGACGGGCGTGAAGGGACTGTCCGAGCCTCCAAAGAGCACCACAAAGCTGGCCACGATGGCCGTATCGCCCGCCAGCTGCAGATAGGCGTAGCCTAGGTGGTTCTTCGTACTGGTCACCCCGAGGGCCGAGAGACCCAGCACGAGGTACAACCCGCCGATCAGCGACATCAGCGTGCGAACGTCCTGACTCGTCGACGCGGTGTCGGTCAACAAGAGCAGCGCTGCGTAGCCGAGCAGACCCGTCGCCAGCACCAGCCGGATCAGGATGTAGCGCGTAATCCGCCCTGCGAGAGGGGACCCTTCGCTCATGGTGACCCCCTGGCGGTCAGCCGATGCTCTGCGCCATCGTGAAGATGGGCATGTACATGGCGATGACGAAGCCACCAACCACGATGCCGAGGAAGAGCATGATCAGTGGCTCCATCATGGAGGTCAGGTTCTCCACCGCCTGATCCACCTCATCGTCGTAGAAATCCGCGATCTTGCTCAGCATGATGTCCAGGGCGCCGGTGTTCTCACCGACGCTGATCATCTGGCAGACCATTTCGGGGAAGACCCCCGCCTCCGATAGCGGCTCGGCGATTGTGCGGCCCTCGGAGATGGCCTGCCGGGCTTCGAGCACCGCGTTCTCGATGATGACGTTGCCCGAGGTACGAGCACAGATCTCGAGCCCATCCAAGATGGGCACACCCGAGGACACCATGGTGCCCAGGGTACGGCAGAAGCGGGCGACGGCGACTTTCTTGATCAGGTCGCCGAAGACCGGGAGCTTCAGCATGATGGCATCGATGACGAGCCGTCCGCGCGGCCGTCCGTAGGTGAACTTCAGCCCGTAGATCAGGCCGACGATGACGCCACCCATGATCCACCAGTTGTTTTGCATGAAGTAGCTGAGGGTGACGACCACCTTGGTCGGCGGCGGCAGGTCCCCACCGAACTCCGCGAACATCGACTCGAAGGTCGGGACGACCTTGAGGAGCAGAACGGTGACGACCAGACCCGCCACGAACATGACGATGAGGGGGTAGGTCATCGCGCCCTTCACCTTCCGCTTCAGCTTCTCGTTCTTCTCCATGAAGACCGCGAGGCGGTTGAGGATGGTGTCCAGGATGCCGCCGATCTCACCCGCGGCGATCAGGTTCCTGAAGAGGGGGTCGAAGGTTTTCGGGAACTTCTTGAGGGACTCGGCGAAGGTCGTACCGGACTCGACCGCTCCCTTGATCTCGACGAGTTGTTCCCGAAGGGTGGGATTACCGGCCTGCTTGGACTGGATGTCCAGACACTGGACCAGGGGGAGACCCGAGTCGATCATCGTGGCGAACTGCCGGACGAAGATGACCAGGTCCTTGGTGGTGACCGCTGGCTTCAGGAAGTCCAGCTGCGGCATCGACAGGCTGAAGCCCTTCTTTGGCGCGACCGAGGTCGGCTGGATCTTCATCAACCGCAGGCGCGCCCGTGCCGCCTCGATGTCCGAGGCCTCGATGTTTCCTTTCTTGACCTCCCCAGCTGTGCCACGGCCTTCGTACGCGAAAACGGGCATGGAGCGGTCCGACCTCCTAAGTCGGTCCAGATTCTACAAAATTCGGGCCTCCCAGCGCAAGGAGGGTCCCTCCCTCAAGGATCGGCGTAGCCCAGCGCCTGAAGCGCCTCCAGGTCGATCTCAGCCTCCCACTCACCGGCCCAAGCGGGCGTCGCCTCCACCCAGGCGTGGCCTCGCTGGAGCAATTCCTCCCCACCGTCCTCAGTCACCGCACCCTCGTAGAAGCTCTCCACCGCTCCGCTGTCCAGGTCCTCGATGACCAGCCAGGGCCCCTCCCCGAAGGCTCTCAGACGGCGGTCGGTCCGCTCCCAGATCCGGGGCCAGCGCAGGTCTCGTGCACGCCCTCCGTGGAGCTCAGCGACCTGCAGATCCTCCACCTGACCCAGCGGTGGAAGGCCCAGCACCTCCAACACCAGGTCGGGCACATCGTCGGTCTGGACGTTGCTGAGGTCCTCCCCGGGCGCCGGGCCACGGACAAAGAGCGGCACCCGAAGCACCTCGTCGTACAGGGCCTTGCTGTGCTCCACCAGGTCGTGCTCCCCGAGAAACTCCCCGTGGTCGCTCAGCACGACAACCACCGCGTCCTCGTCGACGGCCCGGAGAAGCCGCTCGAGCTGCTCGTCCAACCAACGGGTTTCGGCGTCGTAGGCGCTGCGCCAGCTCTCGACGGCCACGGGATCCGAGCGCTGATGGCCCAGCAGGTCCCGGCGAAGCTCAGCGAAGCGCTCTCGCTCGCCGGGCAGCGTGGCCGGGTCAACACCCCCCTCGGTGTAGCCCTGGCGTGCGTTCCACGGGCTGTGGGGCTCCATCAGGTTCACGAAGAGAAAGAGAGACCCCTCCACCTGCTCAAGGGTGTGAACAGCCAGGTCGACCACGCGGTCCCCCTGGTGGTAGGGCAGGCGCGGCCGGCCCCCAGGCAGCTGCTCACAGAGCCACAGGTCAAAGCCTCGGGCGAGCCCCCACCGACGATCGAGGAAGGCCACGTTCGCGGCGATGCCCACCGTCGCGTACCCCTGTTCCGAGAGCCGCTCGGCCAGCGTGGGCCAGGTCTCGTCCAGACCCCGCGCCCGCCACTCGTAGTCGGCCGATCCATGCGCTCCGTGTTCCCGTGGGTGACGGCCCGTGAAGAGGCTGGCGTGGGCAGGCAGCGTCCAGCTGCCGACACTGCGCATGTTCGGATAGCGCCGCGCGCCCTCCGCCCACGCCTGCAAACGGGGCATCAGCTCGAGGCGATCGGCGCGCAAGGTGTCCAGCACGATGAGTACGACGTCCCTCCCCTCGGCTCCTGCGAGTCCGACCAGGTGCGCGTCGAGAGCGTCCAGGTTCGCCTGTTCGGCGATGACAGCTCTGCGGCCCACCTCGAGAGCAGGAGGTGCGCCCCGGGCGACCCAGCCCAGGTGCGCAAGGGCAGCGATGCAGCCCGCTAGGAACAGACCGTCGGCCAGCCTAGTCGTTGGCGGTTGAGCGGACGATCTCGTCAATGGACGTGACGCCTTCTCCCAGCTTCGTCAGTGCCGACATGCGCAGGCTCTTCATGCCCTGCCGCACGGCCTCGCGCTTGAGCTCCAGGGCGGAGGCACCGTTGAGGATGAACTCGCGGACCTCCTCGTTGAACAGCATGATCTCGTAGACCGCGATCCGGCCCTTGTAGCCCGTGCCGTTGCAGGTTCCGCAGCCACTTCCGCGGTAGACCTGGAACTCCGCCGTGTCTTCTGGAGGAACGCCGATATCGAGCAGCACCTTCTCGGTGACGTCGATGGGCTCCCTGCACTCCTGACAGACCCTTCGGAGCAGACGCTGGGCGCCGATGGCGTTGACCGCGCTGGCCACCAGGAAAGGCTCCACGCCCATGTTGAGCATTCGGCTGACCGACGACGGGGCGTCGTTGGTGTGCAGGGTGGACAGCACCAGGTGACCGGTGAGCGCGGCCTTGATGGCGATCTCGGCGGTCTCGAAGTCTCGGATCTCACCGACCATGATGATGTCCGGATCCTGACGCAGGAAGCTCCGTAGCGAGGCGGAGAAGTTCAACCCGATGTCGTCGTGCATCTGCACCTGGTTGATGCCAAAGAAGTTGAACTCGACCGGGTCCTCGGCGGTCGAGATGTTGGTCGTGCTCTTGTTGAGTTCCGAGAGCGCCGAGTAGAGCGTCGTCGTCTTTCCGGACCCGGTCGGCCCGGTGACGAGCACCATGCCGTAGGGCTTGTGGATGGCGCTCTGGAAGTCCTCCAGGGCCTTGACCTCGAAGCCCAGCCTGGTCATGTCGAGCTGCAGGTTGGACTTGTCCAGGAGCCGCAGAACGACCTTCTCGCCCCAGAGACAGGGCAGGCACGAGACGCGGAAGTCCATCTCCTTGCCCCGCCCCATCCGAAGCTTGATGCGCCCATCCTGAGGCAGGCGGCGCTCCGCGATGTCCAGGGAGGCCATGATCTTGAGGCGCGAGGTGATGGCGTGCTTGAGCTTGAGAGGAGGCTTCATGACCTCGTAGAGCACACCGTCGATGCGGTAACGGATGCGCATCTGGCGCTCGTAGGGCTCGACGTGGATGTCGCTCGCGCCCTTGCGGATGGCGTCCATGAGAATGAGGTTGACCAGCTTGACGACCGGAGCGTCTCCAGCGCTCTTCTCCAGGTCGAGGACGTTGATGTCCTCCTGGATCTCGCCGAACTCGAGCTCCTCGTCGTACTCCTCCTCGTCGACGTCGAAGTCGAGCATGACGTCGTTGAAGGAGACCTGCTGGTTGTAGTACTTGTCGATGGCCTCGGCGATGGCCGTGTCGCTGGCTACAACCACCTCGATGTTGAGGTTGGTGACGAACTTGATGTCATCGACCGCGTAGATGTTGGAGGGATCGCTCATCGCGACGATGAGGACGTTTCCGGCACGCTTGACCGGGATGACCTGGTGGCGCTGAACGACCTCACGGGGCACCAGCTTGAGCACCTCGCCGTCGATCTCGAAGTCCGTCAGGTTGATGCTGGGAACACCGTACTGTTGGGACAGGAACGAGGTGAGCTCGTTCTCTTCGATGTAGCCGAGCTTCGTCAGGTGGTGACCCAGGCGGCCCCCCTGAGAGCGCTGCTCCACGACGGCTTTCTGGAGCTGCAGTGGCGTGATCAGCTTCTCGCGGACGAGCAGCTCTCCAAGGCGGGCGCTCCCCGCTCCTCCTTCGTTCGCCATGGGCAGGCTCCTGGTTGCCAGAACAAGAATCCTACCAGAGCGGCGATCTCACTCCTGCATGAGCGGCTCGGCGAAGGGGGCCCAAGGTCACCGAGTCCGTGCAGTTCACGATGCGGGCGAGAGGGCTCCAGATCCGCAAAGCTCTCGGGGTCCTGAAGGTCCACGCGGGATGGTCCCGATTGGCCCCGATCGTCCCCCGATATCAGCATCGAGGAAGACAGAGACGCGACGGCCGAGGAAACCCCGACCACCGAGGCTCAGGGTGTCAGCCAAGCCTTGAGGGGGTCGATCCTTGGCTTGCCACCGGCCAGCTCGTCGAGCCGCTCCGGGAAGGGCTGTCCTCGCGCGACCGGATGGATGAGGTTCTCCTCGAGCCACGGGCCGACCAGCGGATTCCCGACGGGGTGGCCCACCGCATCGTTCAGCGCCTGCCAGATGACGGCCTCGGCGACTGCGGCCGAGAGGAAGTTCTGCACATAGCCGGGGTAGTGCCACATCAGCCCCGACTGAAGGAAGCTCGTGGCCGGGACGCCCGCCTCGCTGCGAGGGGGCTCGAAGCTCCAGCCCCGCAGCTGCTGCTCGAGCGCAGCACCCTTCTGGGCGACGCTCGCGAGCTGCCCCGGAGTCTCATAGAGGGCGCGCTCCATTCGGGCACAGCCCAGGTACCAGGTCAGGGTGTTTACAGCGGACCGGCGGCGGTTTTCAGCCAGCTGGTCCCGCGCCTCGGGGGGCATGTCTGGCACGTATTTCTCGAGCCAGGCGGGTTCGTAGAGCACGCGCACGAAGAGATCGCCGTAGCCTTCGAACCAGGCGGGTGGCGGGTTCCACGCCACGGGGGAAGACGAAGCCTCGGGGGGTAGTGCACGCCACCAGGTCGCCAGGCCCGCCTCGTGTGCCAGTGCCTGGTAGGACCACGGGCCCCAGCGGCTGTCCACGCTGTAGACCACAGCGGCCCGCTCAGGTGGGCGAATGGGGAAGCTGAAGGCCCCCGAACGGGTGTACCGGCTCGGGCCGGCGTAGATCTGAAGCCCATCGATGCTGAGCCCCATCTCCGAAAAGCTGGAGCTGAGTCTCTCTTCGGCCAGATCGCCGTCGAACCAGGAATCGATGTCTGCGGAGTCCAGTCTCAAGCCCGCGTGGCGCCGAAGCAGCGGGTCGTTGGCAAAGTCGTGTGCCAGCCCCAACTCCTCCGCCTGTGCCGCCGCCTTCGCCTGGGAGGCCTCGTTGATGGGGGTGACCAGCGCCTCGATGTCGGCGAAGAGACCCTCGACCTCCTCCACCTGCAGGCCACTGTGGGCCAGGCTCAGCTCCCAGTAGCTGTCGAAGCCCTCGCGACGAGCGACCTCGTTGCGGAGCTCCACCAGCTGGGTCAACTCCTCGCCCATCCACGCGGTCTGTCCCTCCGCCCACTGAGTGGCGACGTCCCGCCTCTGCTCCGGACTCAGCTCGTCGACGGCATCGCTGACCCGATCCCAGCGGCCGCCCAGGTCCACCTCGAGCTCACCGTCCTCGCTGGTCCAGACCCAGGGCTGACGCCGAGCCTCCTCGACGGAAGCCAGCAGCTCCTGCTCTCGCTGCTTCTCCGGCTCGGTCCAGGATCGGTAGAACAGCGCCTCGCGCCAATAAGCCTCCGCCGTCGCGGCCACCTTGGGATCCGCACCGGAGCGAGCGCCCTCGATGGCTGTCATCACGTCGGGATCCTGGAAGAAGGCAACCCGAGCCTGCTCCGCAGCGACCTTGCGCGCGCGGGCCTCCTTGTTCGTGGCGTTGCGGGAGGTGTCGCGGTCGGCGACGCCCAGATCCGCAGAGAGCTCCAGATAGCGCTCGTCGAGCTCAGCAAGCCCGGAGGCGTCTGGCTGCGGCGGGGTGGAACAGGCAAGAAGCAGCAACATGCGGCGGAGGATACGTCAGGAAGGTGCTCACTTGGCTGCTGGCCTGCGCCGACCCCACCCCTGAACCCGCGCCCGCGCCCGTGCCCGAAGAATCGGGACCGCGCTTGATCCTTGTCGTCATCGACACGATGAGGGCGGATCACCTGCCCTTCTACGGCTACGAAAAAGAGACCGCTCCTTTCCTCTCGAGGCTCGCCGCAGAGGGGGTGGTCTTCGAGCACGCCTGGTCCACCAGCAGCTGGACCGCACCGTCCACCGCCTCCATCTTCACGGGGCTCCATCCTTCAGAACACGGCGTGACCCTGGGCATGCACACCACCTCGGAGGGTGGTGCTTCGGTGGACTTGAACGTCCTACCGGACATCCCACGACTCCCGGCCCTGCTCAAGGCTTCGACGGCGGGCGCCGCCAGCAACATCAACATCGGGCCGGCGATGGGTTTCAGCGAGGGCTTCGATCGCTTCGAGTACCTGCCCGGGGCGCCGGGCTCCGAACTGGCGATGACGGCGACCTCCTTCGATGCGGACTTCGTCTACCTGCACTTCAACGACGTCCACTCCCCCTACAACGCGCGAAATCCCTGGGTGAAGGGCTTCGGTGAGGGACCGCAGGCGGCCTATGACAGCGAGATCGCGTACGTGGATCTGCAGCTCCAGCGCCTGGTCGAGCACTTCGGCTGGGAGGACGACTGGCTGATCGTGGTCACTGACCATGGAGAGGAGTTCGGCGACCACGGGCAGAACGGGCACCTCTTCTCGCTCTACCGGGAGCTGAACCAGGTGGCCCTGCTCGTTCACGGCCCCGGGCTGTCCCCCCGTCGGGTCTCCGAAAACGTCTCTCTGGTGGATGTACTGCCCACGGTGTGCGAGCTGGTGGGGGTGCCCTGTCCCTCCCGATCCGGCATCTCTCTGGTCCCGGCCCTGAACGGCGAGGCCCTGCCCACCCGAAGCCTCTTCGCACACCGGAGCAGCAGCTCTGGCGAGGAACTCTGGGCGGTGATCGGCCCCGAACATCGCCTGGTGGGCGAGGAGCTCTACGCTCTCTCGGACCGCGGAGAAACGACCCCACTGGACGACCCGGAGAAGACCCGGTCGATGAAGGCCGAACTGGAGGCCTGGCAGGCCGGAATCCAGGGGCACAACGAGACCCGAACACTGGAGATCAGTGACGAGACCGACGCCATGCTGAGGACCCTCGGCTACGTCGATCCATAGCCGCACCGAAGTCACGTGCTCGCCTTGCGTTCGACACAGAGCGGTCCATAGATTCCGGACATGATGATCCTCTCGGGCCTCCTTGCCTCCGCCTTCGCTGCAGACGGGTCTGCCGGCTACAACAAGGGCTTCGTGATCGCCGACGACAACTTCAAGTTGAAGATCGTTGGTCGCGTACAGCCGCGCTACGTCTTCGAATCCGATGGGGACTTCGAAGACGTCGGTTCCCACTTCGAACTCAGCCGCGCGCGGCTGAAGCTGAGCGGGCACGCCCACGACCCGAAGCTGCGCTACACCTTGCAGGTGGACATGGGCAAGGGCGCTGTCACGCTGAAGGACTACTACGTCGACTACTTCGTCTCGGACTCCGTCTACTTCCGAGCAGGCCAGTTCAAGCGCCAGGCAAGCCGCCAGCAGCTCACCAGCACCAGCTCCATCCACCTGATCGAGCGCTCCATCACCGACAAGGCCTTCGGCTTCGGACGCGACACCGGCGTGATGGTCGGTCGAAAGCTCGGCCCGGATGGCGGCCTGGAGTGGGCACTCGGGCTCTACAACGGCAGCGGTGACACGGGGCGCTTCAGCGGCGATGTGGTGGTGGACACCACGACCGGCGAAGGCGAGGTGAGCAGCGGCACGTTCAGCAACGTTCCGGACATGTTCGGCCCCCAGTTCGTGGCGCGCATCGGCTTCGCCAACAGCGACGATGTCTACAAGGAGAACGATCTGAAGGGTGAAGCACTCCGCTGGGGCGTGGGTGCCGGCACCATGATGCTCTTCGATGCCGACGGCTCCAACGATGGGAGCCTGGTGGGGAACGTCGACTACATCGTGAAAGCCAAGGGCTTCTCCCACACGGGCGCCTTCTACCTGGGCATGCAGCAGGACGGCGAGGGCTGGAGCGAGCAGGCCTACTCCATGATGGGCTTCCACGCCCAGCTCGGCTACGTCATCGGCGGCAAGATCGAGCCCGCCGCTCGCTACGCCATGGTCATTCCCGATGCGGGCGACGCTACGAGCGAGATCGGCGCGGGCGTGAACGTCTACTGGCAGGGTCACCGCTGGAAGTGGCAGACCGACGCCAACATGCAGTCGACCGGCAATGCTGACGCTCTCTTGGTACGAAGCCAGGTCCAGCTCGTGTTCTAGTGTTTGCGATGAGCAAGAAGCGCCTGCGGGTCATCAGCCGACACGGGGAGTACAACTTCCAGACCGGAATGATCACCGCCACGCTGCTCCAGCGCGGCGTACCCATGGACGAGGCCTTCGAGCTCGCCCGCCAGCTGCGGGCCCTTCTCTCCGGACGAGAGCAGATCACCACCCTTGAGTTGGAAGAAGCGCTGAACCAGCTCGTCAACTCGCACCTCGGTCCCGACTGGGACGAGGAGAGGATCCGCACCGAGCCAGCGACGGTGCTGGTCCGCTCAACGCGAGGCCGCCTGCCCTTCTCCCGGGGGATCTTCCTGCGGCAGATGGCCAGCGTGGGCGTGGACACCGACACCAGCACGCTGCTGCTGGCCGAAGTCCTGGCCTGGCTCAGTCAGCGCAGTCAGCCCGAGATGGACCAGGACGAGCTGGATCGCTTTCTGCACCGGATGCTGGGGCGCACCTGCGGCAGCGGCTTCGCGCGGCGCTTCCGGTTGATGCGCTGGCTGGCGCGGGAGGAGCAGCCCGTCATCATCTTCATCGGAGGCAGCACGGGAACCGGAAAGTCCACGCTGGCCATGGAGCTCGGCTTCCGCCTGGGGGTGCGCATCCAGACCAGCACGGACATGATCCGGGAGACCATGCGGGCGGTGCTCTCACCCGAGTTCATGCCCGGCCTGCACGACCACAGCTTCCGGGGCATGCAGCAGGGCGGCTCCATCCTGAGGGACCCGCGGGAGCGCGTCCTGGCAGGCTTCCGCCAGCAAGCGGAGCAGGTCTCTGTGGGCATTCGGGCGGTTGTACAGCGCGCCATCCGCGAAGGCGTGTCCATCATCGTGGAGGGCACCCACATCCTGCCTCCCTTCGACCAGTACGTGCCCGAGGGCTCACGGGTCTACACCGCGGGCTTGATGCTCGCGGTTCCGGAGCAGGCGGAGCACCTGGCACGCTTCCCGCGCCGAGCCTCCCAGGAACGGGATCCACAGCCCTACCTGAACTCCTTCCAGGCGGTCCGCTGGATCCATGACGACCTGCTGGCGCTGGCTGAGAACCGGGACGAAGTCGTCGTGCTCGCGCGCGGCGACCCCGAGCAGACCGCGACCGCCGCGCTGAGCTACCTCAGCCAGGCACTACCGGTCGACGCGGCCAAGCCGGATCTCGCCTCAGAGCCACCGGAGAGAGAACAGAGGCCGGCCCTCTTCCTGATCCTCGACGGACTGGGCGATGACCCCATCCCGCAGCTCGGCGACCAGACCCCTCTGGCAGCGGCCCACACGCCGGTGCTGGACTCCCTCGCGGCCACCGGAGCCCAGGGTCTCGCAACCATCCCCTGGAAGGCCATCCACCCCAACACGGCCGATGCCATGGCGGTGTTGCTGGGTCTGGACGAGGGCCCGGGGAACCTGGGTCGTGGGCTGCTCGAAGCCATGGGCTCCGGGCTCCCCATTCCCCGGCCTTCGGTGGTGTTTCGCGGCAACCTGGCGACGGCGGAGGCGGACGGACGTATCCGTGACCGACGCGCTGGCCGCATTCGGGAGACCGGCGCAATGCTGGGGGAACTCCAGAGAATCCCCCTGCCCGGAGACATCCGAGGGAGCGTCCTTCCAGGCCACGAGCACCGCGTCACGGTGGTGCTGCAGGGGGAGGGCCTGAGCAAGGCCGTCAGCAACACCGACCCCGGCAACGAAGCCAAACGGTGGCGCATCCGGCGGGCTCGAGCACTGGACGACAGCCCCGAGGCGGAGCGCACGGCAACGGCCCTGAACGCGCTCCTTGACCTGGCAGCCCGTCACCTGGAGAACCACGACGTCAACACCGAGCGCGCCGAACAGGGTCTCCCCGTCGCCAACCGCGTCATCACCCGGGGCTCGGCGCACACCGATGACATTCCTCCCATGCCCGCATCGTCGCGAGCGGCGGTGGTCGCCGGCTGCCGGACCGTGCTGGGTGTCGGCAGGCTGACCGGCATGCAGGTAGCCACCAGCCCACGCATGACGGGAAGCCTGGACACCGATCTCGACGCCAAGTTCGCGGCCGCAGCGAGCCTTCTGCAGGCCTGGCCGACCGTCATCGTTCACATCAAGGGCACCGACGTGGCCGCTCACGACAAGAAGTTCGAGGCCAAGCAGGACTTCATCGCTCAGGTGGACGCTGCTCTGGGACGCTTCCTGGACGCCCAACCCGAGGGCCTGCGAATCCTCCTCTCAGCAGACCACGGCACCTCGTCGATCAGCGGCGTGCACATGCACGATCCCCCGCCCGTGCTCCTGGCCACCTGGCGGCACGGACTGACCGAGACCGCCACCTTCAGCGAAGCCTCCGCCCGACACGGAGCCCTCGGCATGCTCGACCAGAGGGAGCTCTTCGACCTGCTCGAAGACGTCCCGGCCGCAGCCAAGTCCTAGCGGCGCTCTCCGTGCTCTTCCTGCTCGCCTGCATCAAGACCTCTGCACCACCACCCGGGCTGGTGCCGGAGCGGATCGCCAGCCTGGGCGAGGCCCCGGAGGGCTGTGCCGGCGCGTGGATCGTGCGCTCCCGAACCGAGGTCTGTGCGACGCCCTGCGAACACCGGGGTGAGCTCTACCCCCAGGACAGCGACGAGGCGCTGCGCGGCAGGGACTTCGGCCCTCGCTACCTGGAGATCGACGGTGAGCTCATCGTGCAGAACTGGGAGTTCGACGCCTACGGCCGCGGCGCGACCTCATCCGTGCCGTACGCCAACGACCAGGTGAACCCGGACCGCGTCGCCGAGTACCTGGGCTTGCGGACCGAGCAGGTCAACATCGTTCACGAGCGAGGCGACCTGGAGGTCAACGGCAAGGACACGGCGATTGTGAACTGGAGCGTGCTCTCCCACCGAAACCCGCAGATGGGGCGCGAGGAGATGACCGCCGGACTCGAGCAGGCCCTGGGCGTCACCTCGGTCATCTACGTCGAGGGCTTCTTCCTCGTCGGCGACGGCTACGTGCTCGTCGGCGACTCCGGCATCCAGGCCGACAACCGCCTGGCCAGAACTACACTGGAGCAGACCTTCCGCGGACGTGAGGTTCGCTTCGTCAACGTCGACGCCCTCTGGGCCAACGGCGGCGGCATCCACTGTGTGACCAACGACCAGCCCGAGAGCCTCTAATCATGCGAAACCTCAGCCTTGTTCTCATGTCGTCCCTCGCCATGGGTTGTGTCAAGGGCATCCAGCCCGGACAACCCCCCGTCACCGACCAGGTGCCCGGTGAAACCCGCCGCATGCCCGCGGAGTGGGAGCCCCAGGCGGCCGTCTGGCTGCAGTGGCCCCAAGCCTACGAAGGCCAAGCCGTCGAGACCGCCTTCGTCAACATCGTCACCACGCTCAGCGAGTACGAGGACGTGCACCTGGTGATGAACACCGCGCCCCTGCAGACCCGCGCGGAGGGCAAGCTCGTGAACGCGGACATGAGCCGCATCACCTTCCACGTCTGGCGCAACGACAACAGCTGGATGCGGGACAACGGCCCGCGGTACCTCGAGGTCGATGGCGACCTCGTCATCCAGAACTGGGAGTTCGACGCCTGGGGCGGCGGCTTCGGCGCCAACATCCCCTACGCCAACGACAACGCCATCCCCGACACCGTCGCCGAGTACCTCGATCTGCCCCTGGAGCAGGTCGCCATCGTGCACGAGCGAGGGGACCTCGAGGTCAACGGCCTCGACACCGCCATTGTCAGCTGGAGCGTGCTCAGCCACCGCAACCCGCAGATGTCCCAGACCGAGATGACCTCGGGGTTGCAGCAGGCCCTGGGCGTGGACTCCGTCATCTACATCGAAGGCTTCGACCCCTTCGATGGCACCCGAGGCCACGTGGACGGCATGGTGCGCTTCGTGTCCGAGGACACCGTGCTGGTGGGCCAGGACGGCGGTCGCCTGATGGACGATGTCGCCGAGCAGATCGCCGAGCAGAGGCCGGACCTGAACATCGAACGGCTGGTGCTCGCCGACGCCGCGTTGTTCATGAACTTCCTGGTCGGCGACGGCTACGTGCTCGTCGGAGACAGCCAGGACTCAACGCAGAATGCCACCGCTCAGGCTGCGCTCGAGGACTACTTCCCCGGTCGCGAGGTGCGCTTCGTCAACGTGGACGCCCTCTGGCAGAACGGCGGCGGCATCCACTGCGTGACCAACGACCAGCCCCTCCAATAGGCGGGGTCCGTCGGCTCAGTAGATGGTGCGGAGGTAGGCGATGACGTCCCGGACGTCATCGCCGCTCAGCGGGTCCTGGGCCGGCATGTAGTTCTTGCCGTTGGTGACCGTGTCCTCGATCTGCTCGTCCGTGAGCGTCGGGACCCGGTCGTCCAGGTAGGTGTTGCTGCCGTGGCAGTAGTCGTTGGCGCAGGTCATGTCGTGGATGTCCTGTCCGTTCGCCAGGTCCGCGACGTCGGTGTCCGAGTCGCTGTCCGTATCGGTGTCGGAGTCCGCGAGGAGGGTCTGGCGGCCAATCGCTATGACCCCAGGCATGAAGTCCCTCATCTGCTTGCCTGCACTGGCGAACCCGCGGACTCCAACCCGCCGGACGTTCCCGAGCCCGAGGAGACGGCGGTCGAGGTCGAGGTCGGAGACGTCGTCACGCTGACGGTCACCCTCGATGGGCAGCCGGTCGAGGGGGTCCTCGTGAGCCAGGGCGGCCGACTGGAGCGGTGGTCCACCGACGCCGAGGGGCGGGTGGACGTCGAGGTGGACCGGTCCTTTGACGAGGTCGTCCTCATGGCCTCCCACGAGGACGCGCGCATCGGTGTCGTGTAGATCTGGGACTCCAATGAGAGCGGCACCATCGAGCTTGTCTCCTTCGATGCCTCGGACAACCCGGACTACGTCTTCGACTCCCCCGGCAGCCCGACGAACAACGAGTCGACGGCCCTCTGCGCCCACTGCCACGTCACGACGAACGCCGACTGGTTCGGCTCGGTCCATCGGCAATCCGCCAGCAACCCCGTCGTGCAGGGGGTCTACGCCGAGGTGACCACCGTCGATGGCTGCGCGGACTGCCACGCCCCCGGCATCGGCGGAGAGCTGTCCGGCCATCGCTTGGACGAGGCGGACGGTGTGGCGCTCGAGTCCGGCGTGCACTGCGATGTCTGCCACAAGGTCGAGTCGGTCCGCCTCGATGAGCCCCCCGGCGTCGGCGGTCGCTTGCACATCGTGCGGCCGAGCGAGGAGTCCTCGGCACCTGGCTTTGGCGACTACAAGCCCATCACCTTCGCGCCCTTTCCAGATGTGGCAAACCCGAGGATGGCCGGGGCCTTGGCGTCGCACCGCTGGAAGCGGGTCAAGCTCAGCGAGCAGGACTGGGCCATCTCGCAGTTCGTCTCCGCCACAAGTCCACTCACGGTCCCCTCGTGCTCGCACTTGCCAGCACAGTCCGGTGAGTCGGGAGTGGCGCAGGTAAAGACCGCCGCGAAGACCAGATAGAGACCCATGATTCAGCTCCTTGCCTGAATCACCTCTCGGCCCTTTTCGGACGTGGTTCTAGTGGACGGCCTCGTACAGGACCGTCTCATCGAGGTGGTAGTCGTCCCAGATCGAGTACTTCAACTCGACCTCGCACGGCCCGGACAGGTCATCCGTGAAGATGGAGCCCAGACGCCGATATTCGCCGGGTTCCAGCCAACTCCGGTTGATCGGGCGGCCGTGGGTGCGGGTCAGATTCGCACACGCCAGGGTCGTCTTGATGGACGCGGACTGCTCCCCGTACTGCTCCGGAAGCTCGGTCGCGTAGAGCGTGTAGTGCACCGAGGCGCCTCCTTCCGACACGTCGACCGTGACGTCCAGGGCCTGGATTCCCCGATCGCCGACGGGCTTCTCGGGGCACGCCCCGGTCTCCAGGGTGCTCTCCCTCAGGCAGAACTCCCCCACCCGGACCCCGTCCTCCTGCCCCATCTCGATTCGGATGGAGCACAGGGATGCAAGCTGCGCCTTCCACCAGCTTCCCGGAGACCCCTACGGCAGCTGGGTCATCGAAGCGTACGTGCCGCTGGACGGGCGTCACGCCTGCATCACCGAGCAGGGCGAGTGGTTGATCATGGACACGGGCCAGAGCCGCTCCACGCCCGGGGTCATCAGCAGCTTCGGCACAGGCCGACTGAGCCTGGACCTGAGCGAAGATCCCCCCGCAAGGTGGTCACAGGCCTGTGTCGCCGGCGACGACAGCCCTCTCCTCGAGGGGCCTTGAGTAGACCGCAAGGCCTCCCTCGGTTCCCACATAGACCGTCTCTTCGGAGACCTCCAGGTGATGAACCCGCGGGTCCGGGGTCCAGATCTCCTCGCCGGAGGAGAGGAAGAGCCCACCCATCGTGCCGATGAAGAGCTCGTCCTGGCTTCGAGCCAGCGAGAGGATCCAGAGATCCGGAACCGGCTGCTGCGACCAGGCTCGACCGTCCCAGAACCACAGTCCGTCGTCGTAGAGCCCCGCCCAGACCGCGTCTGCAGAATCGCACTCCACCGCCATGACCCACTCGTCCGGCAGAGCGCCATTCGCGTCGTGCTGTCGCCAGCGGCGGCCGTCAAAGATGGTCAGGCCCGCATCCTCGCTGCTGGCCACGGCCACCTCGCCACACGCCGCGACGGCCTGGTAGCTGGTGCCGTAGACGCTGAAGCGGTGTCGACGCCAGTAGCCCTGGGCATCCCGGCTCACAGGACCCAGCACGTCGACGGACCAGAAGCGCTCACCCACCGCCACGTCGTTGACCGCGCGATGGTGCGTGCCCGGGCTGCCCCGCTCCAGCCCCCACGAGGCGGCGGGGAAGGTCTCCACGCTCTCCAGATCCGTGCGGACCAGTCCCGAGCCTGTGGCGAACCACAGGCTGTCGTCGTGCACCGCCACATCGTTCACCAGCTCGGTGGGTAGATCGATCCGGTGCCACCGTTGCCCGTCGAAGCGGCAAGCGCCGCGGTCGAAGGTGCTGACGATGAGCTCATCACGGTAGGTGGCCGTGCCGGTGATGAAGTTGCCGCAGATCTGACCCTCGGGGGTCAGGCGCACCAGGTCCTGGTCCAGCCGGTAGAGCCCGTCCGCGGTTCCTACAAACCAGGCCTGGCCCACGCGCTCCAGCGCCGTGACGCGGCCAGGAACGCGGCCGACGACCCCCTCATCGTCCAGGATGCTGCCGTTGGCCAGCCCCCAGGCTCCAGGCCCGGCGGCGGTGGCGGGAACCACCACCTCTTCCGGGTGCCAGGTGAACTCGTAGGCCGTGAAGAGACAGGCCACTCGGCCCTCCTCGGAGATGTCGAGGATCGGACAGCCGAGCTCCCAGCTGACCTCCTGGTCACCGATGAGGAAGGTGAGTTCCCCATCGAGACCGCCTACCAGCTCTCCACCTTCGAAGGGAGCGGACACCCGGTGCTCCCGAGCGGTGGGGTCCACACCCAACCACTCGCCGTCCGGGCTGTAGCGCTCCGTGCCGCCGGTGGTCTGAACCACCACCTCGACACCGTCGAAGTCGATGGCCAGGACCTGCGCCGTGTTGGTGAAGACCGCGAGGAGCTCCATCATCGGAGCACCACTTCGATGCGGTTCAAGGCCAGGTCCTTGGCCACGACGACCACCTCGTCCCAGGTGCCGGGAAGCAGGGCTTCGATCTCCTCCTCCTCGGTGCCTCGCAGGTCGATGACCACCTTCAGGTCCGGGCGACCCACCGGGTAGACCGTCACGCTACGCAGCGGCTCTTCCGGGGCGAAGACCACCCGGGTCATGCCCTTGACGTGCTCCACGGTTCCCACCAGTTCGGGCGCTTGTGCGTCGATCACGATGCGCTGGTCGCGCACCTCGAACGAGCCGTCCGCGTGGGTCACCACGATGCGAATGAAGACCGTGCCGTCCTCGACGCCTCGGGGAACCAGGAAGCGGTGGTACCAGCGCTGACGCTCTTCGTCCCAGCGCATCTCCTCCACCGGGCCCCAGGGGAAGAGTGCCAGGACCTGCTGGGCGTCGGCCGGAGCCTCCACGGTGAGCAGGGGGTCACCCGGGGGTGTGTACATGCGGCTGAGCTCGGTGGCCATGGTCAGGTCCACGCCTGCGGGGCCCTCGCTGGGCTGCAGCACGCTCTCCCCGTCGCCGCCTGGGTTCATCACCCGGTAGTCCACAGCCAGGAAGCTGGTGTACTGGGTGATGATCCCGTAGTCGATGGCGGTGAGCGTGATCTCCTCCCGGACCTCGGGGATATCCCCGTGCAGCTGCTGACGCTCCAGCGCCTTGACCCGCTGACGGGCCCACGCGCTGCCAATGGCGCTGCCGTCCTCGAAGGGAACGAGCTCTATGGTCTGCTCAACGATGCGGTCTCCGACCCGGCCCCGAATCGTGATGGGGCCGAGCGTGTCCGTGAAGCGGCCGACCACGCGCACGGGATGCCCCGTAAAGAGGTCGGGGATGCGTTCCGGGTAGATGTGGCTGACCTCGGCCCCGCCGAAGTCGAGCTCGACATCGGTGAGGACGGGCTGCGCGATGCGCTCGTAGAACTCCTCGACCTTTCCGGCGGGATCCTCGTCCAGGAGCACGTAGGTCACGTCTCCCCGACCGACCTCGGCCATCTGGTCCAACAGGTAGCGGTTGACCGAGCTGCCGATCCCGAAGCTGAAGAGGCGGGTCGAACCCAGCTTGTCTTCGATCGCCGCCAGGATCTCGCGCTCGTTGCCGATGTAGCCATCGGTCATGAAGCAGACGATGCGCTTGCGCTTGGGGTCGTAGGGGAAGTCCAGGCTGGCCTCGATGCCCGCCATCATGTGGGTGTCGCCCATGCCCTCCATGTCGTCCACGTAGGCGAGGCCTCTCTCGATGTTCTCCCGCGTGGCCAGCAGAGGCACGGTCCCCAGGGCGCTGGCGTCTTCACTGAAGCGGATGATCTGGAAGCTGTCTTTCGGGTGAAGGTTGTGCAGCGAGGTGCGCATGGCCTCCTTGGCCATGTCCATGGGGGTGCCATTCATCGAGCAGGAGTTGTCCACCACGAAGATCAACTCGCGGGGAACCACCTGGTCCCGCGAAGGGGTGGGCTGAGGTTCCAGCGTGAGCGCGAAGTGCCCATCCTGGACCAGCAGGCTGGCGACGGGTTCGTCCCCTTCGAGATCGATGTTCAAGACGAAATCGCGGTCGCCGGTCAGACCTGCAAGGTGAACCGAGCCATGGCTTCCGCTCACGCTCGGGACCAGCTCGTGGGACGGTGACCACATCTCGTCGATGCCCAGGCCCATCTCGGCGGTGACGTGAAGGTCGACGGTGGCCCCGGTTGGCGCGGCGGCCAGGAGAGGGCTGATCTTCTCCGTATCAACGGGGTCGGCTCCGGCCGGCACAAAGCGCGGGCCCACGGTGAGCGGCAACTCAAAGGAGTAGCGCCCGTCCTCGTAGGTCAATGGCTGGATCATGTGCAGGGTGATGCTGACGGTCTCCCCTGGGGCCAGGTTGGCCACGGACTGCGTGAACAGATTCGGGCGCTCCTGTTCGGTCAGGGCCGCTGCGTTGCCCGCCTCCTTGGCCTCCTCATAGAGCTTCTTGGCCTCCTCGCGCTCGTGCACCTTGCCCTCGATGATCCGGTCGCCAAAGCGCATCCACATCTGATCGACTGCGGCCTCCTGGTGCAGGGGGAAGCTGTAGATCGCTTCGATGAACTCCTCGTTGGGGTTGCTGAAGGTCTGTTCGATGGTGAGCTCCGCATAGGGTCCACTCACCAGCACATCGACGGTGGTGTTCTCGAGGGGGAGGGCCAGGGGTTTCGCCAGGGCGACGGAAAGAAGAAGCACGATGAACTCCGAAAGGGTTGGACGGGGGACGCTCGTGCTCACCGCAAGGTCTGTGCCCGCCCAGAGGGGCTGATCCGGGGGCGTGGTCGACCCTGGATTGCAGGCCGTTCATCAATCGAAGAAAACCTGCTCGAATCGACCTCGATCCCCGCCTGGGGCGAGAGAACAGCCCCAGGCGCCCAGCAAGCACAGGGCACCGGGCCGCCAACCGGGTAGACTTCCGAGGTGATCACCGCTCCCCGCCCTCTGGATGTCGGCGCCCTGCTGAGAAGCCCGGACGAGGTGGCCCGGTTGCGCGGCATCGGCCTGGCCGAAGACCTGGAGGAGAGCGAGCTTCTGAAGGCGCTGGAGACCGCTGCGGTCCCCTGCCCCGCCTTCGAGGGCTTCACCCGCGTTCCGGCTGGCGCCCTGGAGCTCGCCGCACTGGTGGAACCCTCGTGGTTCCGCGCCTCCCGCCTGAGCCTTCAGCTCCCCGAGCGTGGCGCCGACCTGGCAGCACTCCGGGAGTTTCCCGAGCTGGTCGAACTGGCGGTCCTGGATCCGGCCAGCAAGCCACAGGTTCGTGGGCTCCCGGTCGTCGATGCCATGCGCTGGCTCGACCTCGGAGCCCCCCGAGCGAGGGTCCCGCTGCCCCCCGAGATGCGCGCAGCGTCGGCGGGCGCCTGGCGTCCGATGGCCGGCCGACGCTTCGTGAGGCGCTGACCGAGCCAGTGACAGCTTGTCCGGCTCGGCCCGGCCAGAAGCCCACCAGCGGACACGCTGTCGCGTTCGCGCAGGGAATTCCGGGCTATGAGGTGGCACGTTCCTTGCCTCTCAGGGGCCCGTATGCTGCTCTTCCTCCTCGCCTGCCCGAAGCCCGACGGCCCCCCCGAAGTGCAGGGCCTCCCCCTCATCTCGGCCCCTGACGCGCCCATCTACAGCGCGGCTCCAGGCGAGCCCACGGACCCCCTGGTGGCCTGGGTGGTGGCCGAGGGATCGCTCTACGACGAGACCCTGGCGGGTGCGGCAGCCGGGCTGGCCGAGGTCATCTCGGAGCACAAGGGCTACGACGAGGCAGCTCTTCGCTGGGCCTGCATCCGTGCAGGATGGCCCTATGGGGTCGGCCGGGTCGTCACGGTGCGCGCCGCGAACGACCAGGTCCCGGCACAGATCCAGGATGAGCTCGCGAACGAGACCGGACCCTTCGGCCTGACCCGCTACCGCGACGAAGCGGGAGACCTCTGGGTCCTGATCACGGGGAGCATCGCCGTGATGCTCCCACCCATCGACCGCGAACCGGAGGTCGGCGATGAGCTCTCGCTGCACCCCAAAGCCAGCGGCTGGAGCGACTGGCAGCAGCGCATGCTGCCACCGAACGAAGCCACCCAGAGTGGCCCGACGGTGTATGGCGAGCCCGGTGAGTGGCTGCTGGAGCTCAGCGCCAAGCCCCTCGGCTCCGACCGGGGGCGTGTGGTTGTCGCACGGCTACCGATCTATGTCGGCCAGGAGACACCTCACGACGGTCCCTTCCTGGAGGTCGATCTGGAGAAGCCGGCCACATCGGCGGTGGGCGAACTGGCCCTGCCCCGCCTGAATGTGCTCCGCGACGTGATGGGCGTGGAGGTTCTGGAGGGAGACCCCCTGCTGGACTCCGTCGCTCGGAGAGCACTCGAGGACTCCATGGACGAGCCCTGGACAAAGGCTGGCTACGACACGGGGGCGCAGGTGGAGTGCACGGCCCAGACGGTACGCGGCTGCCTGGACCACCTGTTCTGGGACATCGACAGCCGCGCGGCCCTGCGGGATCCCGGCTTCAGTGCGGTGGGCGTGGCGGCGGAGTGGATGCCAGAGGGCCTGCACCTGGTCATCCAGCTGGCCGGATAGCTCCTACCAGGGCTTTCTCTCCGGGAGACCGGAGGGGAACTCCAGGAGCTCCCACACGACGAAGAGCCGCGGACGCATGTCCAGTGTGGGCTCCAACACGACCCCGATGCTTGCGTGGGTACAGGGCTCACAGAGCAGGGTGCGCAGGTGGCCGGGAGAGCTCCGCACCAGATCCATCGCCTCCTCCCAGAAATAGCCTGCAGCGACGGCCTCGTGGTGACGGGCAAGGGGCACGAAGTCTCTCTGGGCGACCGCGGCAACCCCACCCGACAGGCCGGGAAGCACATGGGCGATCCGGCCCTGGTGCGCCATGAGTGCCGCGTGCTCCCGCGCCAGGGCTTCGAAGTTCTCGAAGCGCTGCACCGGCGGGAGGCCCGCCTCCGTGCGCAAGCGATCGAGGGCCTCGTAGAGCCGTTCGGTGGCCTGCATCGGGTCCGGGTTCTCCTTGGGCAGAGGCACCAGGGGGCTCATGGCCGGTGGCCTGGTCTCGACGAAGTGGTGCCAGAGAGCGAGGACCTCACCCTCCTCTGGATTCACCACCTCCAGGGTGTAGGTACCCGGAATGTGAAAGCGGTCGACCCAGAGGGCGACACCACCGGTGGGCTCGAAAACCTCCACCGGAGCTCCCGGTGGAGCGACGAAGAGCAGGAGTTCGGGAAGGCTGGTCTCCAGCATCACCGCCACCGGCTGATCCAGGCTCAGATCCCGAGGCATGGGATCCACCAGGATCGCTCGCCGCGCCACTCCCCCAACCCACAAGGTGAGACCATCGGCGTAGTCCCGCCGAGCCAGGCCGATGTCCACCGGATGCTTCGAGCTCAAGGCGTAGTTGGCCAGATCCTCGGCGATGGACTCGGGAAGAGCACCGCCGTTTACCTCTTTCGCGAAGGAGGCCTGACCGGGGTAGCCGGCGATAGCCTGGGCGGTGGTCACCGCCTCCACGGAGAGGTGCGCTCGCCGATCCGTGGCGTGGGCCACCAACAGAGTCGCTGCGCGGGCGAGGCCCCCATCCCAGGTGGACTCCGGCACTCTCTGAACCAGTTCCTCGGCCATACCGGAAGGTTCGGGAACGGGTGAGTAGCGAATCTCGGATCCTCGTTCGGGAACCGGGGTCTCGAGGGGTCTGCAGGCAAAGAGCAACCACAGCAGCATGCAAGACGGCTATCGTCACAGACGTGCGCGTGCTTCTCGTGCAGGCCTTCACGGCACTCGACCTGGAGTTGGTCTACCCCATCGGGTTGGCCATGCTGGCCGCACACCTGCCCGCTCACCACAGCATCGAGATCTTCGACGTCAACCTGTACCGGGAGCACGACGACCCCTACGAGCCCCTGCGGCAGAAGCTCCGGAGCTTCCAGCCCGACTGCGTCGGCATCAGCTTGCGGAACATCAAGGTGGCCACACCCGGGGTACACACCGACGACTTCGAGCCCCAGCAGCGCACGGTGCAGTTGCTTCGGAAGCTCTGCCCGAAGGCGCTGATCGTCGCCGGTGGTACGGCCTTCAGCCTCTACGCCGAGGCCTTCATGCGGCGGCTTCCGGAGATCGACGTGGGGCTCTGGGGCGAAGGGGAAGAGCGCTTCGCGAGACTGCTGGACAACCCACAGGCCGCTCCCTCGATCCCCGGGCTGTGGGTGCGCGACCCGCAGCTTCACTACACCGGGCACCCTCCTCCGCTGGACTTCCAGGCGCTCTCCCCCTACCGCAAGGACCTGGTCGACTTCCGTCCCTACGTCGACAGCAGCTTTGTGAGCGTCGGTGTGCAGTCCAAGCGTGGCTGTGCTCTTCACTGCGTGCACTGCAGCGACACCTTTCTGCTGGGCAACACGGTCCGGCGCCGAGACCCGAAAGCGGTCGTCGACGAGATCCAGCTGCTGAGCGAAGAGCACGGGGTGAAACAGCTCTTCTTCTGCGACCAGATCTTCAACATCCCGGTCGCCCACGCCATCGCCATCTGCAAGGAGATCGCGGACCGAAAGCTGGAGGTGCGCTGGTCCGCGTGGTTCAACGAGAAGGCCAACACCCTCCCCGATGAGCTCATCGTCTGGCTGAAGCGGGCGGGCTGCGGGCTGCTCTCCTTCAGCCCGGATCACGTCGATGACCGGATGCTGCGAAACCTGGACAAGAACTTCCGCTACAAGGACCTCGTCTACACCTACAAGCTGGCGAAGAAACACGACATCGACGTGGAGTACAGCTTCTTCCTCAATTCTCCCGGCGAAGACTGGCGCAGCCTCTTCAAGCTGTTGAGCTTCATCGCGGAAGCGAAGCTGCACTGCGGCCCGAACTTTCGGCTCTTCACGCTCCTGATGATGCAGCCCATCCGCATCTACCCCCACAGCCGCCTTCACAAGCTGGCCATAGAGACCGGTCTCATCGACAAGGACGCGGACCTGATCACCGGCCAGTTCTGGAACCCCGGCGGGTTGAGCTACGCGGTGGCGGGCATCCAGGCCACGGCCCAGACCGCCTACCGGCTCCGCAAACGCTACAAGTCGCTCACGAACGCAGCCCCAGCCCGCCTCTGATGCTCAATATCGTCTGCGGCACCATCTTCCACGCCCTGCCTCCGGTGCCCTCCGAAGCACCACCGGAGGCACCACCCGCCCCCGCCAAGACCGAGCGCGATGCCTGGGGTAGCTACCCGAACCTCCACCTCACCGAGAACTTCGCCTTCAAGTGGGGCGACGAACACGGTGTGAGCCAGAGCCAGGTCGAGCAGCTCGGGGAGTGGTTCGAGCAGTCGTGGGCCATGGAGGTCGAAGAGCTGGGCCACACCGTGCCATGGGGCAACCAGAGCTACCTGTTCAACGTCTACATCGGAGACACCGGAGGAGGCGTGCCCAGCACCTTCCAGAACTCCGGCTACTTCACCGTGGACGACCAGAACCACCCGATGATCGTGTACGGCTGGTACACGCTGGACAACGTGGACTTCGGACAGATCGTGGCCGCTCACGAGTTCCACCACGCCCTGCAGTGGGCGGAGAACCGCTACGGCTACGAGGGCGTCAGCGCCTGGTACTGGGAGGCCAGCGGGAACTGGGCGCCCTACGCGGTGTTCCCGAACAACCCCTACTACGCGATCAGCTTTCCCTACTACACCTTCCTGCCGCACTACCCGCTCAACTTCTTCGACTACCCCGACGAGGGGCTCTTCCAGGAGCAATACCAGTACGGAGCAAGTCTCTTCCTGCATCACCTCAGCGAGGTCTGGGCCGACCGCCAGCTCATCGTGGACAGCTGGCAGACGGGGACCAGCCCGGACCCGCTGGTCACGCTCGACGAGCTGCTCGAGGCACGGGGCAGTTCCCTGGACGAGGCCTTCATCGACCACATCGGGCGCAACGCCACCTGGGACTACCCCAACCCCGAGATCTACCCCTGGGTCTTCGACTACTACGCCGAGTACTACCCGGACGAAGCCGCGAACATGGTCCTGGGTCCCGTCGAGGACTTCGGCAGCTGGACTCCACCCCAGGAACTCATCCCCGCTCACTACGGATACAACGTGATCCAGGTGGACCTGGAGGGCCTGTGGGAGGTCCAGCTGATCGGCCTGGAGGAGGATGGGGAGTACCGCGGCGTGCTGTCCATCGACGACGAGCGGCTTCCCTTCGAGGACAAGGCCACTGGAGAGGGTACGGCACGAATCAGCGTCGGGACCTGGGGTGAAGCCGACGCCCTCTACGCCTACGAGCTGGTCTTCGCGCCCTTTGGAGGCAGCGACACCGGTGACACCGGAGACCCGGTGGCCGTGCCCCTGCCTCCCCAAGGCCTGGCTTGCGGCTGCTCGACACCGGCAGACAGGACGGGACCCGGGCTCGGGCTCCTCGTGCTGCTTGGCGTGGTGTCCCGCCGCCGGGTGCACTGACCCTTCAGCGGCGCTCGCGCCACCAGGTGGCCCCGACGGTCACCGTCGTGAAGAGGCCAGCGAAGACCAGCATCGCGGCGATCAGCTCGGGCTGGGACAGGCCCATGTCCTCCACCGAAGAGGACTTCAGGCCCAGCTCGTAGAGCGGGCCGGTGATGTTCTGACGGTCCCACTGGCCAGCGACCCGGCCCACCTTCTCCAGCTCCTTTCCACACTTGAGGCTGAGGTCGAAGGCGTAGCGGGTCATGGTGAGCTTTGTGATGAGCAGCGAGAGCTCGTCCATGTGCCGCAGGCTCACCATGATGCTGCTGAAGCAGATGTTGGGGATCAGCAACAGCGGGAGCGTGCCCACCGCCGCCTCCGAGCTCTTGTAGAGGGCGGAGAGCATGAGCCCGAGAGCCACCCCCACCAGGCCCGTGAGCATCTGGGCACCGCCAAGCTCCAGGAGGCCAAAGCCATAGTCTCCCAGGCCCATCAGCGACCAGACGACGGCGGTGAAGCCCAGGCACTGAAGCCCGTTCATCAGGGTCAGGACGAGGAGCTTGCTCCCCAGGTAGGGCAAGACCCCGACCCCGACCCTGTGCTCGCGGCGCCAGATCGTGCGATCGATGATGAGTTCGCGCACAGCGATACTCATTCCGAACCACAGGCAACTCAGACTCAACATGAAGATCATGCGCGTCGTGGGTACCGGAAAGACCAGCCAGATCAGCAGGGCGAGGATCGGAGGCTGGGAGATGAGCACAGCCAGGCCGGCCTTGTCCCTCCGCTTGGTGCGTGCGTACCTGGCGGTCAGCGTCCTGAGTTGGGTCCACGGGCTGGAGCTACGCTTCGCCTTGGGAAGGTCCCCCGGCACGACGACCTCCGGCTGCTCCTTGCTGGCCAGGAGGCGCTCCCGCATGGTCACGAATTTTCGGTAGTCCCCGCTCTCTCGGTACTTCACCGCCCACTCCTCGGGCGTGTGCAGACCAAGTCGGTCGAAGATCAGGTCCGGGCTGGCCACCTCGAAGAAGCGGCACGCATCGGAGGGGGGACCAAAGTAGGCGAGACGTCCCCCCTGCACCATGACGAGCAGGTGGTCGACCAGCCGCATGACCGCCGGTGTCAGGTCGTGTGTGACGAGGAAGACGATGCGCCCGTCGTCCGCAAGCTGCCGCACCTGACGCACGATGGACTGCGCGCTGCGAGGGTCCAGTCCTGAGGTCGGCTCATCCAGGAAGAGCACCCGCGTGTTCCGGGTCAGGAGCTCCTGCCCCAGGTTCACGCGCTTGCGCTGCCCTCCACTGATGCCGCGCTCCAGGACATCGCCGATGCGGGCCTCCCGAATGTCCTCGATGCGCAGTTCCTTCAGGACCCGATCAACCTGCTCATGCACCTCCGTGCCGGTCACGTCGCTGGGGTAGCGCAGCCGACCCGAGTAATAGAGACTCTCTTCGACGTTCAGCTCCGGGTGCACCAGGTCGTCCTGCGGCACGATGCCTACACCCGACGGATCCGCAGCGAGCATGGCGTGGAAATCAGCGCCCCCCAGCTCCACCTCGCCAATGTCAGCGGGAGCGACTCCCGCGATGGCGTTGATCAGGGTGGTCTTTCCTGCTCCCGAAGGTCCAACCAGGGCCACGAGCTCACCGCTGAAGGCCGTGAAGCTGAGATCTTCCAGCAAGGAGATCGGGCCGATCCTGCGCTGCAGCCCCTGAACCGACAGAGCCGTAAAGGAGCGATGGCCGTAGGCCTTGAGTTGATCCCCCTCGATCTGCAGTTCCCAGGGACCCAGGCGCACGGATGTACCGCGCCTGACCGGGCACCCCCGAACCATCTGGCCGTCCACCAGCACCGGCCGGCCGCTGCCGGCGTCCACCACGCGCCAGGAGCCATCCGTCCGAACGAAGCTGCAGTGGTGCGGCGCCACCTGCGGATCGGGCAGCACGATGTCGTTGCCGGCCGAACGGCCCACCGTGATCCGGTCGGCCTCGAGGGGCCAGCAGGCCTCACCCCCTGCGTGACGCGGGTCGTACTGCTTGAAGAGTGCCGACAAAAGCACCCCATCGACCCCCAGGGCTTCGGCCGACTCCTCGAGCGCCCGGGCCTCGGCGTCCTCGATCTGCCCATCCGCCGCCGCTACCCTGAACAGCGCCTCCAGAAGCAGCAGCGACTCTTCGGCGCCGTAGCTCCTCGAAAAGCTGGCGAGGGTCAGCTCCCCCTCGAACTCGGCCTCCAGGGCATCGGCCGCTCGACGACCGAAGCGAGCCTCGTAGGTGAGAAGCTCCGGGCGTGTCAGGTTGGTGCGGTACTGCGGAGACAGCGCCAGCTCGATGAGGTCCTGTCGGAGTCGCTGATCGAGGCTGGTGCGGGAACACAGGATATCGTTCAGAGTCTCCTGTTCCACCGCCCCGACCTCAGCGCCCCGATAGCGCACGACCAGGAGCGCTATGTCAGCGGCGAGCTGAAGCGTGGATCGCTCAACTTGCTCGCCCTTCAGTTCGAGGGCCTCGGAGATAGCGGCCCGAAGGCCCACGTTCGCCTACTTGTAGGTGACCGCCATGCCGACACCTGCCTTGGCGGTTGTCTCCGTCAAGCTGGTGGCGTGCACCGCGACATAAAAGGTGTCGGTGGTCTTGGGCTTGTAGGTGATCATCGGCTGCCTTCCGCCGCACTCTTCACCGTCCGCGCACTGCTCCTCGACAACCACGTTCCCGTCGCTGTCGTGCAGGACCAGGTCCACCACCTTGGCCTGATCATCGCCGCAGGCCAGGACCTTGTACTCGTTTCCGGCGTACAGGGTGACCAGGTAGATGCGGTAGTCACCTTGACTGAGGGTGGCGGAGGTAGCGGTCCGAACGGCCCAACCATCGTTGTAGCCATCCCAGATCTTTGCGCGCAGACAACTGTCGGCCTCGGCCTCGTCGGCCACGGCGGTACCCGTGCCGACGAGCAGCCCGAGAGACAGTATGAGGACTCGCTTCATCCTGGGCTCCTAGAGCAGAACCAGGACGTCACCGGTCGTCCTGTGGATCGACTTGACGTCCTCTTCGGTGAATGTTTCGTGGCCGCAGATCTCGGCCAGGGCGTCCAGTGTCGTCTCCAACTGCTGGGTGACCCCTTCCGGAGCCTTGTCCTGGCCCTCGACCTTCACGTAGTCCTGGAAGTACTCCACCACCGCCGGCTGCCGGAGCAGGTCGGTCGCGGTCTCGTAGTTTCCGGTATCGATCATGGCCTGCGCGACCAGGTTCGCCCCAGCCAGCCAGCTACCGGCCTCGATGAGGGGGACGCTTCGTTCGCCGGCCTCGTACTCGATCTCGGGGATGAGGGCGCCGGAGATCTCGTCCAGCTCCTTCACCAGGTCGTCGTCGGAGATGGCATCGTTGTTGACCCTGCCGACGAGCTCGTCGATGGTCGCCTCGATGTCACTGCCCGCTCCCAACTGGTTCATGCCGGTCTTGATGTCCTCCAGGTGCTTGACCCGGGCCGGCTTGTCCGCATTCCTCACGGTCAGCAGGAGGTCGGCGATGATGACGCCGGTACGAACAGCCACCTGGTCCTGGTTCGGAACGTCCATCTTGAGCTTGCGGTCTGGAACGATGTCGGCCATCCGGGTGCCGATACCCGCCCGCTCCAGAGCCTTGTCCATCTCGGCAGGACTCGGGACGAGAGCGGTGTTCTCCGCCTTTTCCTTGAGTTCTTCGGGGCTGATCTCGGCGGGGGCCTCGGGTGTTTCAATTTCCGCGGGCGTCTCGGGAGTAGCGGGGCCATCTGTACCGTCGCCACTGCAACCGGCGATGAGAAACGACACCAGCAGAAGCTTTCGCATTCGGAGTCCTCCGGCCTCAAAACAGAGGCGTGGCCAGAGAGCGTATGCCCACCGTCACGCAAAGCGCAACAGAGGGCATGTAAAGACGGGGTCCGGTCTTACGCTTTACTCGCTACTCGCTGGTGGCCTCGTCGCTCCATTCCGGTTGAGCCCAGACACAGAGGCTCGGGTCGCCCTCCTCGTTCTGTAGACCCAGGAACTCTTCGATTCGGTACACCGCGTTGAAGCGCTCGTCCCAGCACTCGCTCACCGTGCCGGAGAGTTCGCCCAACTGTCCGCCGCCCAGGTAGGCATCGCTGCGACCCGCGCCCGATTGATTCCACCGGCTCCGCACCACGTGGGTCTCGTCCTGGCCGTTGCCCGTGGCATCACCCAGCCAGATCAGGTCCATGGCTCCATCACCACCGTGGGTCTGCTCGTAGGCATAGGCGCCATCCCAGGTGCTGTCGTCGCCGTCGTCGATGACCTCCAAGGCCGCGAGAGCCTGCACTCCAGCCTCCTCCACCGAGTAGTCGCTGTAGAAGACGCCGGTCAGCTCGACGTTGGGGTCCAGTCTCTGCATGCTGGTGAAGTCGATGGCGAAACGTCCCTTGTGGACTTCGCTAGTCGCGCCCGGGTCCAACTCACCCGCGATGACGGTGAGGTACTCGGAGTCATCGGCGCCCTTGGGCTTCTGCTCGAAGCCCCAGGTCCAAGCGTCTGTCTCCACGTGGTACTGGACGTGCAGGACCGTCTCGACCGGATCCAGCGGGTCGGCGTAGGGACCCCACACAGCGTGGTTGCGATCCTCGTCGACGAAGGTCGGAGGCGTCTGGGTGATGGCGTCGACCATGTACAGGGTGAAGCCGATCACAGAGTTGACATCCTCGGTCACCTGGGCCGTGAAGAGGTAGAACTCGGACCACTCACCGTCGGCAGCGTCCTTTGCACGGTCATCGGCTGTGGGCATGTTGATGAGGACCCGCTCGTCCGGCAGCACCGCGCGGAAGTCGTCTCCGAATCCGGGGCCGCTGCATGCGGTCAGGCCGACCATCGAGATCAAGACAAGTGGGGGAGCGATGTTTTGCATTGGGGCTTCTCCTGGGGGTTGCAATCCTGAGACCCGTCAACGGCGGAGAGCCGAAAGCGCAAAGTCGAAAAAGTGGGTAGGGAGGGATGGGAGGCAGTCTGTGGAAGAGGTTGAGGCCCTGGTCGTCGAGCTTCGCGATGCCGAAGACGACCGCATCGAGGTGATCAAGGAACAGCTGGAGGCGCTCTGCAGAACCGACTCCGAGGTACGCAGTTGGCTGGAGACGCGCGCTCGCAGCGAAATCCTGCCCGTCCAGTGGGAGATCGAGGAGCTGCTGGAGGCCACCGCTCCGAAAAGGACCGAGCCCGAGCCCGAGCCCGAGCCCGAGCCCGAGCCCGAGCCCGAGCCCGAGCCCGAGGCGACGGAGAACAAGCCACTCACCGCTGCGGACCTGGATCTCGTCTACGACGATCCCCGCGGACTGGCGCTCCACCGCACCAAGGACGGCAAGCGCTGGTTCGCCACCCAGGTTCACCCACAGACCATGAAGCCACAGACCTTCGAGGTCACCGAGGCGGAGGTGAGCCAGCTGAAGCTACAGCTCGCCGGTAGTCCCTATTGGGTGATGAGCCCATGAATACAGCCCTGGTCTTTCTTCTCGCGTGCGGTGGTTGGCGCCAGCACGTGAAGGATGGAGACCGGTGGCTGCAAGCGGGCAATCCTGGCGCAGCGGCCCGCGCCTACGACAAGGCACTGGATCGACGTCCAGAGGATCCCGAGATCCTGCTCAAGATGGCCGAGGCCGAGCTGGGCGCTGGCCAGGCCGCCAAGGCCCTGCCCTTCGCAGAGAGAGCCTTCCAGGCCGAGCCTCCTCCCAAGGGCGCTCGAGCCGTGTACATCGAGGCGCTCATTGGAACCTTTCACTTCGAGCCGGCCTTGGACTTGCTGGGCGACTCGCCGGAGGATGATCTCCGTCCCCTGGAGGCCGAGGCCTGGATAGCAGCCGGCGACCTGGAGAGGGCGGCGGCTGCGCTGGCGCTGGCCGAGCCCACGAAGTCCAACCGCGCCGCGCTGGCCTACGTGGAGGTCCGCCTGGGGAGCCCCGAGCTGCTGGAGGCAGTGGGCGAGGAGGCTCTGGATTGGACCGACGTGCCGAGCACGGCCTGGGCCGACGTGGGCGCGGCCTGGTTCGTGGCTGGGGAGCCGGAGAAGGCCCTCGCCATCGGCGACCTGGCGGTGAGCAACGATGCGCGAATCCGCCTCGAGACAGGCCTGCGCGCGACCTGGATGGAACAGGCGCGCCTGGCGGAACAGCAACTGCGACTCGAGTCCTCACTCCGGCTGAGCCTCCGCGCTGCCTCCGTCGGGATCGACGATGCCGAGTTGTGCTGGATGGTCGGCTCCCGGTGGTTCGGGCTGAAGGAGCTGGAGCAGGGTGCGTGGTGGCTCGAGCGCGCATTGATGACCCCGCCCTACGACGCCCCCGACCCGCGCGCAGCGGTGGCCTCAGCCAGCACCGGCGGCCTGCCTGCCGAGGATCGGAACGCCATCCGTCTCCGAATCGCTCGCCCCCTGGCCGACGCCTACCTCACTCTGGAACAGCCCACGGACGAGGTCCGCGCCATGGTGGCAGTGGTTCAGGCCCAGGAACCGGCCCCACCGGAGGACCTGATGCGTCTGTCCCGGGCACACGAACGAGCCAGCGAACACCTGGAGGCGGCGGAGGCCGCCCAGCAGGCCGCAGGGTCCGGACACCCCGAAGCTGCGGAGCAAGCCGCCCGCTCCTACGCAGCAGCGGGCCAGGTCCACAGCGCCATCGGTTGGGCCAACGCCGCGCTGGAGGCCGAGCCCGCCAACGCTGATCTCGCACTGCTCCTGGCGGAGCTCTACATCTCGGACCGTCGCTATCAGGCCGCCCTGGAGGTCCTCGATCACGCCATCAGGGCGAACCCCAACGATCACCGCCTGACCCACGCGCGGAGCCATGTCTTCACGGTCGCGCCGTGACCCTGGATTGACAACCCCCCCTCGTCCGCCACGACACAATACGCCACTTCTGAACGGGAGTCCCTGCAGATGCGCTCCAACCTTCTCGTGCTCGCATGCCTCGCCTCCGTCGGCGCCGGCACCTTGCTCATCGCCTTTCCCGTGCACGCACAGGATCCAGCGATCTTCGCGGAATCAGGGCACTTCCAACTCCTGGAGCCCTCGGCGATCACCGCCGACGGTGCGGTGAACACCCTGCACGTCGTCATGTTGGAGCCCGATGGTCGGGCGATGAGCGGCTTCAAGGGCAAGATCTCGTCGAACCACGGCAAGACCGGCTCGCTCCAGGACACGGGCGGCGGAATCTACTCCTTTGACTTCACGGGGCAGCCCGACTCCTCAGGGGGTGATGTCACCTTCACCCTCAAGGGAAAGACCCCCTCCAAGGCCTCGGTCGAGCAGAGCTGGACCCTGGGGCTACAGCCCTCGCTCCCCGTCGCCGTCAGCGTGAGCGCCAATCCACAGTCCCTGATCCTGGGTCAGGACGAGAGCGCCTCGCTCTCCATCAAGCTGAGCGGACCCGACGGCAGCACGGTGGGTGACGGAGCAGTGCTGAGCGTGCGTGCCGCCACCGGCAACATCCAGGCTCTCACGGCGCTGGGTGGTGGGGTGTTCACAGCGCGCTACGTGCCCAAGGAAGTCAACTACCCTCACCTCGACATCATCACGATGACCGACGTCCGTGACCCCTCCAAGGTCTACGGCGTCTACGTGATTGAGCTCACCGGCAAGACCGACTTCCCTGTCACCACCAAGGCCAACGCCACGGTGATGATGCGGATCGGGGACCGGGAATTCGGCCCCTACCAGACCGACACCCAGGGCAAGGCAAAGGTACCCATCATCGTCAGTCCGGGCCTCGAGAAGGCGGCCGTGATCACGGTGAAGAACGGGAAGACCACGGAGGAGCCGCTGGACCTGAAGGTCCCGGAAACCAAGCGCATCGCGCTCTTCCCGATCGGAGGTACCGTGGCCGCTTCGTCGGAGCCCGTCGCGGTCCGGGTGGCGGTGCGCACCCCCACCGGCAAGCCCGACATCTACGCGCGGCTGAGCCTCAGCGCGACCGCCGGTCAGATCGGCGAAGCCAAACACGAAGGCGAGGGCATCTACCGAGCGGACTGGACACCACCGACTCGGTCAGCGGGTGGAACAGCCACCATCAAGGTCTCGGTAAACGGCGCCCCAGGCATCCAGAGCGACGACATCGATGTCCACTATGCCCCGGCCCGTCCCCAGAGCGTGACCATCACCCCCGAACCCTCGAAGCTCAGCGCCACAGCGGGCGGCTTCAAGCTCTACAGCAAGGTTCTGGGGGACACCGGAGGCATGGCCGGCCAAGCCCCCAGCGTGGTGCTGTCCGGCGCCACGCAGAAGAACGAGATGCGGGACCTCAAGGGGGGTGACTACGAGGCCACCTTCACCACGAGGGGTAGCGAGAGCGTGGGCGTCACCGTGCTGGCTACCGGGCCCGTGCTCGACAACCCGCTTCACCGCGTGGTGCTCCTGCCCAGCGAGCAGCGCGTCGCCACCGACGGACGGAGCACGGTGGTCATGACGGTGCTGACCGTGGATCGCTACGGCTACCCCGTGTCCAACCAGAGGGTGACCCTGAAGGTGACCAGCGGCGACGGCAAGATGAAGAAGGAGGTCATCACCAACGACCATGGCGCCGCCAACGTCCGCTACATCGCGGGCTCCCTGCCCGGAGTGGTGAACATCCGAGCCACCAGCGGCGATGTCACCGGCTCGACCTCCCTCCTGCAGGGCACCGAGATCGCACCGGGCTTCGACTTCCCGGGAGACAGCCCCTTCGCCAGCCAGGTGAGAACCATCGTCATCGAACGCGAAGGAGCCTCCACCGTGGCCGCTCCTCCCGATGATCTGAGCGGCGACGTGGGCCCCCTGGCGCGGCTCGAGGTCAACGCCTCGCCCACCCAGGTCGTCCCCGGGGGCAGCACGACCATCACGGTGACGGCAAAGGACAGCGCCGGCCGAGGAATCGCCGGGACATCCCTGAACGTGCTGAGCACCGGAGGCTCCTCCTCGGGGCTGCAGGACAAGGGCGGAGGCACCTACACGACCGAGTTCACGGTGTCGGAGGACACGACGGACAGCGCCATGGTGGTGATCACCAACGGCGACGGCACGGTCACCCAGGCCGCGAACATCGTGGTGAACGCACCCACCTGGAGTGTGGAACCGACCACCACGCTGGCCGCCACGGAGCCCGACGACGGAATGAGCACACTCGCCGCCACGGAGCCCGACGACGGAATGAGCACACTCGCCGCCACGGAGCCCGACGACGGAATGGGCACACTCGCCGCAACAGAGCCCGACGACGGA